>Ga0058701_10000895_pt1 | contig 20388 bp, 15 predicted proteins | sample AgamicOrMae_FD_97039 | JGI IMG/M metagenome (GOLD analysis project Ga0058701, IMG submission 97039) | Agave microbial communities from Guanajuato, Mexico - Or.Ma.e | ecosystem: Host-associated > Plants > Phyllosphere > Phylloplane/Leaf | place: Guanajuato, Mexico | collected 2012-06-04
ACACGTCAAGTGTGTTAAATTGACACACGTCAAGTGTGTTTATTAAACACACGCGGAAGTGTGTTCAAGTCGGGTACAAGTGTGTTAATGTTGGGTAAATGGGACCAAGTGTGTTAATTTAACTCACGTGCCGTTGCAGTGTGGATGACATCGAAAAGGTGAGTGTCAATACGCTGATTTAGGTTCTTTGTCGGTGAACGAATATTTCCATAGTGTCGAGAAAAATATATTGGTCTAAAGTTGGTAAAAGCAACTTGCGGTAGCTGGGTAGCACTGAGTGACCACGTAGAGGGAACAATATCTGGCAGTTAATAGAGTGGTACAGGCCGGAAGGGATAATTGAAAAGGTAGGGTTGCGCAAAAGCTTTTTCAATCAATCATTGAATTCTGTCGCCGACCAAAGACGGAATAAGGAATGTGGTCGCGGGGCAGGAGAAATAATGGTGGGAGGGTGGGTTCCGTTTATTCTGCACTAGTATGTCCGAAACTAGCCGATGGTCAGCTGTTCCCCTTCCCCTTGGATTTGATGGATTATTTAACAAGAAGAGAAATGGTTTGCCGTCGTCCCTTTCTCCTCCCCGTTGACAGCCCAACTTCGAAGAGAACCATTGAATATCAGTTGCTTACTTACATGAACCATATGGGGCTCTTTGCACGCGGCTTGAGTTGACGGCCCACGGTCACGTAGCCCTCAAACCTTTGATGAATGGAGTTGGCTTTATTGATTCAATCAAATCCCTCGTCTTTACTCCCTCAACTCAAGTCTACTCACATCAGCATCCCTGTAAGTGACGATTTTAGTACAGATTTTCGCATTCGATAGGCTACCAGGAATCCAGTGCAACTCTAAATACGCAGTATTTTACTGCAAACTGCAGTAAAATAAAGGGTCCTATTTTAATTCATTTTTTTCGTATGTTATAGCGTTATACCTAGACGGGGCTAATGCGTTGGTATAATATGCTCCTAGCAAAATATAAATAAAAAAATGTATACAGATTACTTTGTTGATCAATTTCACTCTGAATTATTAACCCAGGGGTGCTTAAGAATACTTAAAAGATATTTTTATTAAGCTCTACATACAATCCTTCCAAGCATCAAAGTCCTCTTGTTACTTTTTAAAACGGCTCTTTGTGTTAGGGATATTGAGAGGAGAGTGCTCCGTACTTGAGGTTTCGAGGCTGTTGAGCTAAATTTTTGTTTAGTTTACATTTTTTTCCAGCCTCAAAAAATGTTGCAGTTCCATAAAACGTGCAGGCAAAAAAATTCCGATTATTCCGCTGGTTTCATTGACTGAAGGGCACTTATTTCTCCGTTAAAATGTTGAAATCTAAAACGTCGCAACATTCTCAAAAGATCAATACGAGCGTCTTAAAGTTTGGTCAAAGCGAGTCAAAGTCTATTTGCCTTCCATCATCGTTTGGTTGATGAGAAGAATGTCGACGTTGACATCGTTGGGGATTATTTGCAGCCCCACAAACTCTTCCGATTGCCTTTCGTGAATAATCACGGCACAAGATATTTATCATAATGATTAGTTTGGCTCACCTTTAGCAAAGCAAGCCGGTGCTCGCTTGTCAGACAAACCAAACCGATGAGAAATACGATAATTATTTGCGTCGCAAGCAAGCAGCAGTAGCTGGCGCGCCAGTCGCTTCATCCACCCTCTGTCAGCCGACCACCGTGACGTCGCAACGACGTCGTCCAGTTTCGGCGTTAGCAGGCGCCTGCCACGGCGTAGCATTGTCCAACTATAATCATTCTTCTGTTCAGAGACAAGAGGATTCATGTGGGGCCTAATATTATGAATGAATGTTGTACACCATGATAAATTGCTTGGTCATAGCAGTAAACACACGTCTACTCACTGGAGTGGGCACTGGGTTTTACAAGGACGATGTCGGAAGGGTGTGAGGACTCGAGGGCCGGAAGGTGCGGTCTTAACTAGGCCAGGTGACACTTTAGGAAGGGGAAGGGGTGAGGGGGCTTTTTCGGAAGGTGTCTGATACTAATGTTGGCAACTACTTGCTCCTGCTCGTGCCAGTGTCATCACGACAGCTTCCAGTATACTATGGGTTTGCGTTTCGTGTTCATCGATAACCACGTAGATTTGAGTATCACTCTGGTTCTCATCTCAGATGCGCTAAAGTTACACCTAAGTTCAATAGTAGAATAACCTTTTTTAAAGTTAAATTTTCTACTATTCATTACAGCCTTGTATTGGTAAGTCAAACAAAATAAGGCTCATGGCACTTAATGTAGCGTTTAGTCGCCAAGCCTGATACCGCACTTAGCGGTATATGCTACTAAGAAGTAAGAGGCGACCGGCCTGACGACTGTTGAGTAGAGGAGTAATGAAAACTAATCTTACTAGTTTCGCGTGCACTTTATACTTCTGGGCTAGTTTTACGGAGATTCTTAGTCGTATCGAGATTTGGTATCTCCGGAAGGGTCTTGGATGACAGTACAATAGTTTCAAAAGGAAAGAGAGGCCAGGAATAAACTTAATTAAACAAAATGTATGAAAGATAGTGGGCACACCAGATAATAAGCCTTACATTTACAGCTCCAAAGGCCCGATTTTAGGCCAACTTCCAGTCAGCCAATCAGTGTCTGGGGGCACGTTTACCATCCTCTCCTTATAGGCCCTGTGGAATGAACAAGTGGTGAATTGGGTCCACCGAGCCACCGATGCAGTGGACCCCCTCATCCACCCCCTCGTCCAATGCCCGTTGAAGGACAGCGTTTGGATATCTTCGGAGGGAGGAAGGGACTTGGAGTAAAGAGCCCCATGTGAGAGAGGCCGCAAGCCGTCTGCTAGGAAGGGGGCTTTAGGTACCAGTCAAGATGGCGGCCTTTTTTATGGTTATACTAGGGGCCGGTTTTGAAGGATATTCGCCGGGTTTCCACCATTCATTTTAATTTCTATACATCTTTGTGTGTTTTACTTAAGATCCTGCCCGTAGTTTGACTTTTTTTTTTGGACTAGTCAAGCGTGGGGAAGTTGTATCGAGCCCTACAACCTGAAAACGCACCGAGGTAGTATTTTCCGATTAAATTCCCCATTTTGTGATGTATGTGTTTGTTCAATTACGATAGATTCGTATCTATTCATGCTTACAGGTAATGAAGAACTCGTTTTAAACGTACTAACGTCAAGTTAATAACTTCCAGAGGCATCGATCAAAATGAAGCCCTTGAAATGTATAGGATTACGAACATTTTCCCGTAATATCGTCTACTTTATGGGTAATTAACTTTTTTGTTGTAACTACAATGAACATTACATAGTAATATAATTAAGTTTTCAAGTAGTTCTTTGTAAGAGTTGAGATTGTTACAAAGCGGGCTTTCCTGTTCACTGCATTACTCGACGATCCCTCCGCCATACCTGCTATAAAATAAGATCAAGCACAAAAAAAAAACAAACTAAACATTGACTAGGTATGTAGAAGCGTTGTTAGCGGCTAAGATTGTAACTGGGAGCGTTGTAAGTGGGCTCTACTGTACGTGAAAAATACCACTCAGATATATTTACAATCCTACGATAGAACTTGGAACACTTACTTAGTCGATAGGAATAAGCGTTGTAAGAGGAAAATCGTTGTTACCCACATTGCTATAAACAGACTACATTTTTTAAAAAATCACACATTGAATAGGTAATTGTTCTAAACAGATTATTCCTAAATCCAAGAGCGTTGTCAGGGCGTTTGATGGCACATCGAACCCCCCAATTAAAAGTCAATCAGGTTACAAGTGCATGTTTCAAAAATCGATCAGGTCGAACGCGTTCATTTGAAAAACACAAACAAACAAAAAACAAAAAACAACAACAACAAAAAACGATTTACTGCTATCATTATAGGCTAGTTTGCAGTTTGATCGATTTTTGAAACCTACTCTTCCACTAGAGTGATTTTTGATACACGCCCTTCCACTCGGATTTTCATTGGAGAAATCGACATTAAAAGTACATAATATAGTGATACTTCAACAATAGGTTAATTATTGAGAACAGAGGCACGAAGAAACGCGACAAAACCAGAAATCCCATTTTACACGAAATGACCCCCCCCCCCTCCGAACGCCCAGGTAAACAGGTATGTCTGGTCCGAATATCACCGACATCGCCAAAACGTGGTCGAAACATGAAATCATCGTCAAAACTACGATTGAACTATTTACAATAATCCTTTTCGTAACAATTACATCATCAAAGAAGATCCTATAAGTAAGAAAACAAATAATACACCAACAATGCTTGCCCGAGACGATCCGTCATGAGGCCTACTGAGGCAACGCAAGGCGCGGACTGATTTTTCTAAAGCACGCTGGCGAGAAATTATCCAAGCAGGGGCGTGTCAAACATGACAAGTGCACCGAAGGTGGGAACCGTCCCCGGTGGATCCAAGCGCAAAAAGCTCAAAAATCGCAGCACATTAAAAATTACAACAATTCCGGGGTTGCGCTATAGCAACCCCGGACCTAAATGTCCTCCTTGGAGTAAGCGGACTCTTATTAACTAGCTACAAAATCTAATCGGTGTCGTTTCTTTGAGAGTTTTTCGGTTTTTGAACATGCATTCTATTATTAGTAAATTCTAATTACTCAAAAGTGTTTGTAGTTTTCACGGCATCTAATAAAAATGGTGATGATGACCCTGAATGAAGTTGCAAAACGTTTGCAAACCTAGTTATTTATAGTGCATTTTGATCGCGCAACAGTGGGGGCCCGTAACGCAATCAGCATCTCATGCAACCGTTAACCAACCGTGAATAAGGCGATTACGAACGGAAAACTGCACTTCTGCCGTTCATGGAGTACAGGAAAGGTTTTGTTAAGTGACCAATGATGGCTAGCACGACTGGGAAAGCTGCCCGAAATAACCGAATAAATGAAAATGACTTTGTTGCGAGAGGTCCAGTCGAAATATGGAGCTTTCTCATGACTATTAATCAGCCACCAATCGCGCCACTTTGCGCCGCGTCGCATGTCGTCTGGTTCTGCTGGGACGGACAAAGCTCAACGCAGCCCCTATCCCCTTTCGTCACCGCTAAGGATCAAAGGATGTATTTGGGACAGTGCCGGTGAGGAGGGAACCACGAGTTGAGTTGCCTGTAATGGATTTATTCCATCTTTCAGACGCACACACGCGACACTGTCTCCTCTCACACATACCCGCTTTAACTTAGGTTATCTAAGGCTAGATCGGCCTCGTCCTTCTTTCCGTTCTTAAATACGCATTGCACCAAATTTTCTTTTGTCATACTGTATGCCCACTAAAAGTTTGGTAGATTATTTTTTCAAAAGGGGAGGGGGCTGCTTAGTTTATTTATCTTAATTCTTCGGCGTATTTCAATGCTACCTCATATACTATATGGCGGCAAAAAAATATAAAATCTACGGTGAGCCGTCGTTTACATCATAATGACTTTATTAAATCCGAACTGTGACAAGCGTCGCTTTAGAGTCTTTCACAACGGATGAAATCCGTCCAGAACATTTAGTGTTCAAAATTGGTTGTCATTTTCTGATTGTCTTTTTGTCTTCTCAACAAACAAGATGAGAAATGAATCGCTAGAGAGCCCTTTCCAAAACATATATCGGGCATTCGATTGTAGAAACACACAAACATATTGAGTATGAACACTCTTCTTTTTTGATGTCAGAGAGATATGACGAAAATAAAGATTGAAGGACCTGCACCCGAAACAGTCGACGATTATCTCTACTGCGCTTAGGTCTTGTGGAGAGCTAACCGTCGGCTATTTTAAGTGAAAGTTTTTCAAATTTTCTTTTGTCGTATGCTCTTTAAAACCATAGCCCGTTACATCTCATGGAAAAATTCCTTAGCGAGCGACCCATTTTTTATCTTGATTTTCGAGAAGACCGAAGAACAGTCAGAAACTGACAACCAATGACAAACTCTAAATGTTTGAGACGGATTTCATCCCTTGTTAAGGACGCCAAAGCAACGCTCATATAACTATTCTGATTCAACGAAGTTATCATGTAAACGATGGCTCACTTAACATTATAAATGTCTTCTTTTTTTTCTGGAAAAGCGCCCTTTTTTGTAAAAATCTGGGGCAGGTTTACTTGCACCGTGCACGAATAATAGAGCCATGGGTAACTTCCTACTTTTATTGACGATAGCAGTCTTCTCAATAAGAGTAGGAAAGTTGTAAGCAAAGCTGCTCCTGTAGGAGGAGTAATCCGGGTGGGAAAGTTGTAAGCAACGCATCACACGATAAGGGATTACTCAGACTAAGAAAGTTGCTGCACACGTGGGTGGAGCGATCAGGGTAGGAAAGTTGTAAGGAACGCAGCACACGAGTGTAAGATTAATCAGAGTAGAAAACTTGAAAGAAAAGCTGCACCTTTAGAAGGATTAATCCGGGTATAGGAAAGTTGTAAGCAACGCAGCACACGAAGGTAAGATCAATCAGAGTAGAAAACTTGAAAGAAAAGCTGTACCTGTAGAAGGATTAATCCGGGTAAAGGAAAGTTGTAAGCAACGCAGCAGACACGAGGATAGGTTAATCCGGATAGGAAAGTTGTAAGCAACGCAGCACATGAGGATTTAATTAATTCGGGTTGGAAAGTTGTAAGCAACGCAGCACACAGGGATGGGATTGATCAGGGTAGGAAAGCTGTAAGCAATGCAGCCCACGAGGGGGAGATTAATCAGAGTAGAAAAGTTGTAAGAAAAGCTGCACCTGTAGGAGGAGTAATCCGGGTATAGGAAAGCTGTAAGCAGAGCAGCACACGAGGATGGGTTAATCCGGGTAGGAAGGTTGTAGCAATGCAGAACACGAGGATTGAATTAATTCGGGTTGGAAAGTTGTAAGCAACGCAGCACACGAGCATGGGTTCATCCGGGTAGGGAAGTTGTAAGCAACGCAGCACTCAAGGATGGGATTAATCCGGGTTGGAAAGTTGTAAGGAACGCAGTACACGAGGATGAGATTAATCCGGGTAGGAAAGTTGTAAGCAACGCAGCACACGAGGGGGGGGGATTAAACAGAGTTGGAAAGTTTTAAGCAAACCTGCACCTGTAGGAAGAGTAATCCGGGTATTGGAAAGTTGTAAGCAACGCAGCACACGAGGATGGGTTCATCCGGGTAGGAAAGTTGTAAGCAACGCAGCACACAATGATGGGATTAATTCGGGTTGGTAAGTTGTACGCAACGCAGCACACAAGGATGAGATAAATGCGGCAGGAAAGTGCGATCATCAGGACGTTGGCGCCTCTGGCCAATGAAGGTACGTACAAAATACACGTCGTGGCAGAAAAGTGCGACCCACACTCAGTAGAAGCCAAAATGAGACGATTTGAAAAAAGGGAACTGACTTTAATAACAAGCGGAGTCCTTCGACTCTGTATTTACTCCTGGTTGCTGTTCGGGCTCATATTGTAGCACAAGTAAAGTCTTAAATTGATAGGAATCTCAAAGATTTTCTTGAAAAAGCGGGAAAACGGAAGGGATCCAGACTTTTACCATAAATGTACAATCGAATTTCGTGCAGTGGTTGGGAGGTTAAGCGACGGAATAGAAACTCTCTTATTGATAGCTTTATGCTATTGGTTCAATTGACTTTGGTTTCTCGATGGGAGTCAACATTGATGACAATCCATGTTGGTAACTGTATCGTTTTCCATTCGTGTCCCTGTGCTCTCATTGATATTAAAAATTATATCCTTGCATACATTTTCTTACGTTCATCGATCACAGTAAATCAGTCGATGGATATCACTGGCCAGTCTGCATTGGTCTTATACGCATTTATGAGCACTTACCCTTCCACAGAGGCCTTGCAACGGCTAGCAAGTGCACCAAGTAGTACATTTTGTTATTTAGGATTTAAACAGCCATTTTATGATTTCATGTTGATATCACGATTTTTTTTCGTGCCAGTGCGCAAAGTACAGTATGGTACATGGAAATATGCACTTTTTGTGAGTCAGATGAAACCTTATCGAAACTTTACTTCAAGTTTTGTTATTCGCACGTGACTCGGCTGGTTGCGTATCGTACGTGAGCAATGAACAATTCAGCAGTAAAGCCTCGGGGAGCAAAGCAGGACAAGATGCTTCATTGCCCACCAAGATGCGACGCTGATCACGCGTGATCGCAGACCACGTGATCACCAACCACGTGATAGCGGCCGATCACGCAATGCGTGACGCTTGAATATTGTGCACGCTTTAAAGACATCGTCTGTGCTCGTAAGCCGCGAACACTTTGGCCATCTTGGACAGAAGTAAAACCACGCATAGTTCTTCGCAGCATCTGGAAAATGTGATCTTAACGCATTTACTCTGAACTGTCACAAAATATTCTTATCTCTGAATGGGGAACTTGACCAATTTTATTGATTGGCCGTCAGAAAGAGTTTTAAAAAAATGACAAGGAAAGGTCTAAAGCCGAATTTAGAAACAATCAACGAAGTTACGTGATACGTCATAGAATCAACGGAATTCAGCAAAAACGAATTCTATGTTGTCACATATTACACTCGTACCTTGAACTTGATTTCCGGGTGATCGGCGGATCAGCTAAAGGTGCGACTTTTGACTATTCTTTGCCTGATCGCTACATCGATGAAAATTGGTCAACTACCCAGCTTGTAGAGTTATACGGCTTTGCGTACAAGGTTGCTAGAACTTTTGTTTTGAAATATGAAGCAGGATTACATAGGAATGATATTTTGCTATTGCATCTTTTTTCGTCTAATTTCTTACTTTACGTAGCTTTGCAGACTGTCGAAGGCGAAGTCGATGGAATGGAATGACTAAATGCAATTTGATAATCAGTAAAACATTACAATATTCGTGGTTATAGCGATGTAGGCTGGTAACATTTATGAAAAAAATCATCGAAAAACGTTTTTAAAACACTAAAAGATTAGTAAATTATCAAGTTTGGCACCCAGTCACTTTAGTTGCTTTTCACAGATCCGTATGATTCACTGCTAGGTGTGTTTTAAACTATAAGTTTACGTTCAATTGCTGACTTGTCTCACTTTTCATTAAAACGGTGGTGTTTCCAAGGTGCTTTAAAATTACTAAACGGTAAATTATCGGCAAACTGAAACAGATTGTTCCTAATACTCTTTTCTACGCGAGATATAGTTTATTTTTCCACCTTATAATGCAGGCCTAAGCCGGACGTGAAAAATCACGATTCACTAGATTGTACGCCGTGTTTTTAACTCCCATATGAAACAATCCATTTTTCGTCGACTTTGCGATTTAATGCCGTAAAAATGGAACGGTCAATTTTTCTCTGACTCCTCCATTCGATAAGCAGTACACTCGTTCAGAATCTTTTTCTGAAAATTTTTAAGTCTTTATCTAATGTCGGCTGACCACGTTGGAACCAACTTAAAACGTTCACAAAGGATACGTCTAGAGACCAAAATAAGGCGCCCTATTCTGGTGCAACGTTGTTATTCCAGTTTCCAACACCTCATCGGGACTTGTTGTGAGCTACCCTTACTTTGTCCTTGCGGGCACTTGAGGAAACAATGCGACATTACCAGAGCGTCGTTAGTGTTTGGTGGTGGGTTTGAAAATGACACTACAATGGGACGAGATAAGGTTTTGAAGATGCATCGTGTTTGCATTCCCATATCAGCTTATTTGTCAACTTTTCTCATGTCTGGCTGAAGAGTGTGATTCCGTGAGGTTTGTGTATCCACGCGCTCGTTAGCACGAGCTGCCGTGGCCTCGTCGGCGCGTCGTCGGCCGTCAGTAACGAAGACGGCGGTGCGGTGTTGGCCGGCGGCGACGTCAACCCACTGTACCTGCTGAACTCGTCTGTGACAATCAGGGTCATCTTGAGGAAGCTTCACTGCTTCTATGTTGACTATTGTTGTCCTAACAATCCAACATCTGTATCAAAGGTGTTTATCCTTTTTTCATTGTCTTTGTGATCATAAATGCCTGGCTCAGATGCTACTCGATTCGGTTATGCGTCCCTAGACGAAACACCTCTTTTACCTTTCCTCGACGTCTGCTAGAGTTCTGCTCTGTAGCAACGAAGTCAAACGGGCAAAATAAGACTTTTTTATCTACTAAAGTCACTCAAATATAAAAATAAAAACGATATTGATACCTTGAACCGAAAGTTTTCTAATTCAAGGGTAGTTCGCATTGACTTGCAGTCTTTTTTTTTAAGAAGGATTTTTATACCGTTACATTCTCACAAAAAGATCCCTACAATAAATATTCGATCAAGTAAAAATGCATGTTTCAAAAATCGATTGAATGAATTTGGTAGTTTGAAAAAGCGATCACATGCTATTCCTGCACATTGCAGTTGATCGATTATTCAAACGAACCCTTTACTTAATCGATTTTTGAAGCACTCCGTTCCATTTGATCGTTTTTTTGTTTTTTTTTCTTAAGGGGATCAAAACGCTCCAATACTGCGTGAAAAAAATATCTTACGGTGAGTTGAGATATTCCAGAAAGGCGTCGTGAGGTGGTGATTGAATAGACCCTGGTTTTAAAATCTTCTACCAATGTCTAAACACAAATGTATACCGAGTACGAAATGTGCGTTAGCCTTCATGCAGTCTTACATGCGACACATGTTAATCAGGGTACGATCGTGAAAATGCCCACAATGCTAGAGTCTGGCGACGAATATCACGTTTTAGAGGATCCGAAACTACCTCTAAGGCACTTACTCCAACACCCGCAACTCAAAAACATGGACCACAAGGCCTGTTGCCTTCATGTTCGACGCAACCTTCGCGAATCCACAAATAAATCAGTGTAATTTCACATGAGGTGCTCGACTGCCACCTTATCATTTTATTGTGTAAGTAGCGCGCGCACGTAACGGTCATTTCTCAACAAATCGACTTGGTCGAAATTTGCCAAAGTAGCATCAATCGGCACCATTGGGAGTTTTCCCTCCCCCTACCTCCTTTATCTCTATGCACCGAACCCGCTAATTCGATACTCCAATCCGATAACCGCTCAGCTCAGCGTCCCGACTTTTAAAGTATTGAACGAATGCGCCGCAAAAGATTTCCCGCGAATCGCGACACTGCGGTCGTGTTTCCGCTCAGCTCGGACCTGGCCGGAACCTCGCGATCAGCTTTTGTGCCTGCGAGTGGCATCGAACATCAGCGATTATCTCTTGCATAAAAACATAACGAATACTCTCCCATTTAGCAGCACGTCATTTTGAAAGTTTTAAATCTGTAATCAAATCATATTGAGATGAAATCGAATAATATTCTAGTCCAACATTTTCTCCTAGCCTCTCCCACCCAAATGACGTCACCGTCATAGGTTTGGTGCGTCACAATCGAGCACAATTCAGAAAGTTGAAATTCGTGGTATGAATCGAGCATCAAAGTCACCATCAGCCATTTATATGCAAGTACAAATAAATAATAATTTAAAGAGTTTTACTCTAGGTTCACGCATGCTCAAACGAGCTAGAGCAAAACGAGAGAGAATAGGTCACCTACGTCATGGGTCATCGTGTGTATTTTATTTTGGCAGGACCCGTAATACTTTTTGTCGGCTTTGAATGGACCTAATTTCATCCCAACACAAGTAGGCTCTACTAACGGCCCCACAGGTTTTATAGAAAACCCTGTGGGCTGCCTGAAGACCCGTTCCCTGTTAAATGATGTGTACAGACCTTAGTACATTTTCACGAGACCAGAAAATGTACTTTTTTTTGAATTTAGGCATAGTTTTTTGGTTCTAGCTTCTATGAAACTGAATAACAATGTCGTATCTCGTACTTGAAGGAGGATACCTTTACACCTAGCTTTTAGACCAGTAACTAATGACTTATTTGCTGTGTACAGACTTTCATACAGTTTTACGAGGGCAAAAAGGATGTTTTTTTTATGTTTCCGCATAGATTTTTGCCCGTAGCGTGTATGAAACAAAATATAAATGCTTTATCTTGGGATTTGAGAAAGACTAACCGTGCATTTAGCTTTAGGACCATTAACCCATGACTTCGCTGCTGTGAAATAAATTTTTACAAGGCTGAGAATGGAATTTTTGAAAAAAAATGGTCACATTTTTAGGTTTTTTAAGAGCTACACAGCACGATCAAAACATGTTTCGTGGGTTGGAGGTCATGTACCTGATGACAAAGCATTTTAGGCTTAAACCTAAACCTATTTGTGCTCAAAGGGCACTGTAGTACCCACCTCCTGTTAAAAAATATAGCGAGCGATAAAATGATATGGCCAAGGCGTTCACTGCTCTTATGAAAAGGGAAGGGGTGGACAAGTGTAGTCCGCATGGCAATTTCCCACCTCGCTTCCTGTCAACCACACAGTGCCCCGTAAGAAAACTCTTTGAAAACACCAATGTTGCGCGCTCCGCAAAAATCAGTTATGTGATACGCAAAAAATCAGTCTCAGTATCCATATATCCATGCATTCAAACATCAATAAATACATTCGTCCATTTATCTATACATATATCCATAGATATGCATAGATGCAAATATGCATGCATTCATGCAGGCTCGTATGCATACATGCAGGCCCTTACGCATACATGCAGGCACGCTCATACGTAGTACACATGCACACATGCGGCCACGGACATATGCCTGCATGCAGGCACGAACACATGGAGGCACGCACACACGGATATACAGTAGATACAGTACATACCCCGGCGGTGAGTCTAGGAAAAAGCATAGAAAAACAGCGTTTTTGAATGAACAGGACTTTGAATTTCTTCTCACACTATGTCTCTTCACAGGGACATGTGCTGGTATATCTCTGTCAACTTACGAGCGGGCATTGAAGAGGATTAATTTTAAATGTCGATTTGTGAGAGTGGAGTTGTATGGCGTTGCTTGGTGAATAGCAGTGGCTGAGTAAGGTCGTCTCTTCACGGCGCTTCGCTGCGTTCCTGACGTAGTATGAAGATGTATGGACATATATCTATCAGAATTAGGTCCGGTAGAATGGGATGGGAGCCTCTGTCTTTTTTTTAATGAAGTCACTAGGGAAAGGAGGGGTTCGTAGAGGGTCACTTTTCCGGTGATCTCGGGGACCTGGGGGTCACCTACAAAGAACAAGGTACCTTATTAGTTTTTTTATTATTTTTTTAGATGTACGATCTTTATATTTGAACAACTTGTGCGAAACATGTGAATATTGTTTGAGAACCGACTTGGCAGTTTTAAGTTGAAAACCGCTATTGATATACTGTTCTTGTACGTTCACCGGTGTAAAGAATTGCCTAGGAGAGATATACCTACTTGATTATTAGATATGTTCCAATATATAAATAATAATATTTTATATCCATGTGTGAAAAAAATTAAAGAAAGAGTGCTTAGCTCTTACAATATAAATGGAAAATTTAAGAACGGCATTATTCATGTCCAAGAAGTTGGGTAGATTGAAAATCTGCCTATTTAAGATCTTCGAGCGGCTTACAAGCTGTCATTAATTTTGTGGTCTTGTGTACAGCTGAAGTGAAAAACATTGGCGAATCGTTAAGTAAACATAATTATTTTACCGATAAACGATCGGAATCCCGAACGTGAGTCATCGGATAAAAAGAAACTATCCTGGAATTCTTACAAATTCGTTTCAAACGTTTAAGAATCGCTTGACTTTGATGTATTCCGAAACCATGGGTTGAATACGATCAGAGCACATGGAAACATGGTCTCGCAGCTCACAAGAAAATGAGGTCGATTTGTCGTGAGTCGGTCGGCTTGGAGATCGTCAGAGGACCTCACACATTCCAGGGCTTTTTTCCGAAATGCATTGATCTCTATTATTTTTCCTGAACATTCGGTATTTTCTCACGTTTGATTGATTCTGAGGGGATGAGACGTTTATTTTTTTACCTTTATTTTTTTTGTGGCCGACTCATCAAGTCGGCAACATTTTGTTCAGGGTCCTCTCTGGCCAAAAACAGGATCAGATGATGGCTAACAATGTTCGGATTTTCGCATGTGGAATATTGAGCAGAGGTGGTGTTATGAAACTTGTGAAACATGCTTCCTTAAAAGTCCATTAATAGGTTGATTACCAATCGAAAAAAAAGAGTGAGCTATGGTTTGTGTTTCTTTCAATGGTATAAGTTTTTCTTCCTTTTGCCTGCAGCACCTTTTTTTATCATCTTCAAGACTAAAACTATCAAAACTTAGAGGGTACCCTTCAAAACTGTACACCAAGACACATTGAGCTTATACATTAATATAAACAAAAATCAATGTGAACTGCCAAAATATCCTTTACAACAGCTCAATTGTAGTTTCATAATATGATAAGGTTTCAAAGCAATACAACCAACAGACTGGGTTTATTTCATTGTGTACTAAAACGGAATGAAACTCGATATATTGAGTTAATTTCCTTAGGGGTTTTGAATTGATCATATTCTTTTTCATTCATATTAATAAAAGGTGCTTAACAGGAAAAACAAAACTTTCATTAAATTAGCCAAACTCTGCAAGAGGTCTCAATATTTTAAAACTTGCTTTTTTTGATTCGTGGCTAAACTAAAAGTTAAAAGTAACCCAAACGAAATACACAAAAGGAGCACTTCATGAAGTGTGTCAGACATGAAGAGAGCCCTTTCACTGATCCCCTTATTCTTCAACTCCAAATTAGTAAGTTGTATTTCCCCCATCTGGATTTGGGCAACACTATGAAAGTGGCCGAATCAAAAACAAGCGAATCCCATCAGATATTGAGGAAGCAATTTTGTCAGGTGCCGAGTACTCAATACCCGAAAAGCAACACGCTCAATGCCTTTGCGGTTAGTTCAATTTCCTCTTTTTAATTGATCCGAGCAATCATTGGATTGCAATTACTATATGGCGGTATGGTATAGGGCGGCAGCACTGCGCCTTGCTATTGACGGTTCTTACTAGACAATTTTCCAATGTAGGTTAGGTTCCTGCTCCATCGCAGATTTATTCTGCAAAATATGTTGACTTAACTCTATAAATACGATTTTCAACGTTTTTATCACAGTATTCGATGACTGGATACGGTAATTTTTTACATAAAGAAGTGTTTCAGCCTTACAAGAGTGCCATTCATACCAACAACATTTTCAGTGCTATCGCCTTATTGGACCAGCTCAATCGGTTAATTCGATCAGCTCGCATTCCATACATCCAATTTGTCTGTGGCTTGCTGTACGCCGACTCTCTGATATCTTTACACCTTGAAGAAGATCAGGATAGTTTCGATAACGATGGATGTTGAAGTGAGCCAGATAGGTGCTCTTTTCATGCAAGAGGAAATACAGTTTGTGGTTAACGGGCGAGGAGAGGAGGGCCAAGAGGTTATCGGTAAGGCCACATTTAAACAGCCCCACAGACGACATAGCCGGACATACAACATACGTCGGGAAAATGGAAACTCCTTGTTCCGCTAGAATGGTTTTTTTTGTGTGTGTATTTGCGCAGCTTTGTTAGTAACTGTCCCATTTGGGACAGGAGTTAGCCAAGTAACATTTGAAGCTAACAAAAAATGAAATATAATTCAACTGTCTATTCTCTGGCGTACCTTGACTTATTTGAACTCAGGCGGGCTAAGTCTTTTTTCCCTTTAAACAAGTCTACCCCAACGAGATCTAGACTACTTAAAGCGATGCCGACCCACCAAACTCTTGCTTTACTTTGAGTTTTTGTCATTTTTCATGTTCAGCTTTGTTAAGTGGTGAATCTTGGCACTGAGCATCTGACTCACAGTTGCACTGGTAATATTTTTTCCTACCGTACCTACTGTTAGTCTGATTCTCGGGTGCCTTCGATAAAAGCCTTTAGTACTTTAAAAAAATCTTTTTACATTGAAAAATAGTGTGTTATTTGCATAACAGTGCGTTCGACGTAAAGACGGAAGAGTATTATTGGTCTAACACAGCGGTCGGGCACAGGGCATGATAGACACTAATCTGAAAGCATTCATCTAGTCGGAAGAGTAAGATGTCGTAGACGTGTGACCACACAGACGCGTAAATGATAGCTGCGGACAGCCGGTCGACGTCTGCCTGCCTTTTGCGACCGACATATCGATCAAACGGAAGAGAAATGTCCGACTACACTTTAGTTGGAAGTAAGTCCTAATTTGTTCTCGTCTCCAGGTAATACGACAGATATCGCCAAGATACTTTTTACATTTCGGCGGTTAGCTCCGGTTGATCTGTAATGGCGATGGACTTTACCAAAGTGTTAACGTCATTTCTCACCTGATGGAATGCGCGTTTGATTTCATGACCTGTCTTCTGGCGGTGAGCTGGCATCTATTGAAAACATGGATCGGTGATGGCACTTTTCAACAAGGGTACACTCTTCAAAACAGTCCGCTTTTACTTCTTTATGAAACTTTATTGATATAGAACGACCTTAATCAAAAGATTCTTATGGACCATAAGGCCTTGCACAAACTTTTGCTGCCTTTGTTTCAAGTGATAAAAAGACGTGGTAGTTGAATTGAAGCACTGATTGAAAGTATAATGATTGACATTTCGAAGAGCTGCAAACGAGTTCCTAATTATTTATAATCTGCTCCGAAAGCCAGTGTGAAAATCTAATCAATTGTGACATTCTCTATTACATAGATTAAAAATAATATTTTTGGCCTTTTAGTTTTAAACCGAAACTTTTGCCAAAAACAGACGTTAAAATAACACCGCTAACAAGGAAACATTTTCTATTGAAGTCCTCAGACGTTGATGCCACGATTATTGTTGGTTTTCAGCTCAAAAATCACAAAAATTGAATTTTTAATGTTAATCTTTGTCACCTTTCCCTGTACTACTTTGCCGCGCTGTAACCAAACATTGCAATGATTTTGCTTTACAACAGCTTTTTTCCCTAAAGTTGACATATACAAATTTCAAAATTCAAATAAAAAAGCCTTTAACACGAATCTGTGTCGCCCCTCCACCTCAAATAGTTCTAAATTTATGGGTTTACGAGGATCGGTAACGTCACGGAATAAAAAGTTTTGTTGTACCAACAAAATCGTTTGTTAAAATAGGGATAGCAAAAATATTTTGTTACAACAAAATGTTTAGTTCTATCATTAAAGCGTTTGGTTGCTGCAGCAAAATTTTTGGTTACAGCAAAAAAATAATATTTGTCATCCCTAATTTTGTTGCCATTTTTTCCCTTGGTCACTGTAGCGCGTCGTGACCTATTCGCACCTCTACTTCGAGAACAACGCATAGTTGAGAGTCTTACGATGCAAATTTGTATTCCTGAGAAATCTAGAACTAGGGACTTTTTGTCAAATTTCGATGACAAAGAAATATTTTGACGGCAAACGCGATAATCGGAAAACAAGGTCCATTCTAGTCTATAATACGAAAAATCGTCCGTCACGCTGTAAGCGGTATCGTTGAAGTCAGAATTAACACTTTTGTTTTCACGGCGTATCGATTGATTTAGTGAAGGTTCTGCAAATAAGAGAGGAACTGAGTCTAGTAAAACGCATTTCTCACTCGTCGGCCTCTTCTCGTCTCACTCCCCCACCGGTACCTAACGCCCTAAATCAATCAGCTGGCCGCGGTACCTTTGTCCGTGTTGACGCGTCTTAACATCAACTGAGTTTGTACCGTCCGCTCCGACAAAAATTGAGCTCAGCGGTACCTCTTGACACAGGCGGTTGACCGCGAAGTTTGACTGACTGGGTACCTTTCACTCAACTTTTAGGCAGTAAAACGATCAGTGGCAGACGTTCCTGTCTGGAGTGGTACCGGTCCAATGTCGATATATGTCTCAGGATTCCTCAATTCGTGGCCGGATTGTCCAAATACCCCTCGGCTGGTTGCCTCATTATTTCCGTCTCTTCTTTTTTTGCAAGAAACGACAGACAACTGATGAGGTTTCCACGCCCAAAACTGTAAACACTTTTCTCGCCCCTACAGCAATTTCCTTTCGACCAAAATATTGTGCATCCTTTTCACTCTTCAAAATACTGTTAGATAGGTTGAGTCAAAAAAGAGTTAGTAACCTTAAGGTGGTAAACTCAACCTTGTCAAGTAATTGAAATCGTTTCAAACTTCTGTGGCTTGCTTTTTAGGACATGCCAAATCCTATTCTTACAAGAAAACACACTGTCACCGAACTCAGTTTTGAAATAAACAGGATTGAATTATATACATTGTCCATGTGGGAAGACGCACATTTTTCCTTGTGTTTATGTGATTTTTTACACTGTAAACCCGTGGGGTGAATTTTGTTGCGTATGAATTTCAACGATGATTTTGTAGGCTCTCCATAGATTACTGATTGAAGACCAAAGTCAAGTAGACGCAAATTTAACCTCGTTGGGGGCTACTTTCACTGAATTGCCCCATTCGGTGAGGTTCACTGCCCTGCAAAAAGGTTAAACTAATAGTTGTTGAAAGTCGAATTTGGGGTGAAAAAAGTTGCAGATTAAATTCACCCTAATTTTGGGGGTTCAATTAACCCCAAGGACTTAGATTGTAGGTTTACGCTGTGTTTAAGTGATAAGAATTGTCTTAAAAACAGAACCTAAATTCTTTATAAGGCGAAAAATAATTCGAAATAATAAAGTGTGGGTGTCACTGTCACTGAATAAATAGGCAGTGACAAACCTTTAAAAGTTTGTTTTTACCCATATTTTCATTTACACAATTTGCGTTATGCGTGTTTTTGAGGTCTTGAGCTCGTCCGCAAGCAAGACAGGGTGAATATGCAAAACTTGAAATGATAATATAGACCCTTCGTAACACACACACACACACAATTTCTAAGGTTTTGAGGCAACTTTTTTTCCCCATCCCGCGATAGAGTCAAGCGGTCTTAACGATGTGCGGTCAAGATCGCATAATAGGATAAATCTACGGTCCAACGAACATTTTTTTATTTTTTGAAAACAATTATTCTTTAGTTCGACGGTCGAATCGAAGCGAGCAAAGAAGAAGAGAGAGTTGGGATGAGAACCACAAGAACGAGGTACATGTTTGGCTCGTCGTAATTAATAAATAGCGCACAAGTCTCTCGCAATTACTGCGGTCCTAAGTCGGCAACATCACAGGAAAAACTCGGCCAATCGTCAGGAATCAATCACAAATAGACGTTCTCATACCGCTTTGCATTGCCTCAGCTCGCAGTCTCGCCTTGCCGCACAGCTGAGAATCTTTTGACGTTTGCCACGAATTTTTGGCATCTCTAAAGTGATCTTCGGAATGACGCTAAAAAACCTACCGGCATTTCAAGGTATAAAGCAAACAGATACATAAAAAGGGGCAAAAAAAATGACGCGTAAACGTATACAGTTCGAGAGTCGATGCCTAGGTAATTGACGAATAACTCAACGAAAAAATAATACAGAGCAGCAAAAATACCTTTTTTTTCGAAATTAATGAGCCTAGTGCGGCTTTGTTGCCTCTTAGGCTGTAGCTTCAGCGGTAAGAAATAAAATTTCAATTGGACGACATCTTAACCTTCCAGTTTTCATGTAAAAATTGGGTTTTTCTGTAAATAAATCGAAATTTATGGGAAAAAAAATATTTTACCTATAGCAAAGAGGAAACTCATTTATGGTCGGATTTTGTGGACATTTTTTTTTGGTAATTACTTGACATGAAAAAATAACGTTACCAATCAACTCTGAGTATACCCCCTATATACATAAAACACGAAAGTATGCCTCAGAATGAAGAAAAGTAGGCAACCTGCAACACACTTTGTTCCTTGTCGTTTTTTTTTCTTTTCCCAAGGTCAAAGGAACGAATGAATGAAGATTCATTTTCGACCGAAAATAACACTATATTATTACTCAATTCAGCAGGACTTTGCACTCAATGAACAAAAACAGCACGACACCTCCAAGAAAATATTGCCCAATCCTGACTCTCCGCTCTAAAAATGACCAGCGTTGCGTTTGCTCGTTCAAGAAATGACCAACTCAGTTCGCGTCTCGGGAAACTGTTCATTGTTTATTTTTCTGGCAAATCAAAGATTTTCCTCATCGAAATTCTCAGAACAAATTGATAAGTAAATTTTCCGTACCCATCAGCCACAGCCATGATTCACTCTTGACGTCTGGTGTCTACCTCTCATAGTGTCAAATTCGTCACGTTGGTTTTGATTTTGATAAAATTTACCATTGTTAGGAAGTATTTTTACCCTGATATACTGTAAACCGATAATAACGGATCGGGGTAAAAGGCATGCCTGATTGAGTGGTGAAGGCCAAACGGGTAAGATTATTTCGCCCATTTTGGGCTTAAAACTGTTTCTCCTGTTTTGGGTAGGGGAGACCGGGGCTAGTTGACAAGTTTTTTACATTTTCGACTGTGCATCGAAAATGGGGAGGAATTGAGTAAAACCGTTTTCACCATTGCATAATACATCTCTTTGGGTGTTGAATGCG
>Ga0058701_10000896_pt1 | contig 20364 bp, 8 predicted proteins | sample AgamicOrMae_FD_97039 | JGI IMG/M metagenome (GOLD analysis project Ga0058701, IMG submission 97039) | Agave microbial communities from Guanajuato, Mexico - Or.Ma.e | ecosystem: Host-associated > Plants > Phyllosphere > Phylloplane/Leaf | place: Guanajuato, Mexico | collected 2012-06-04
ACTGGAACGAGAGAGGATCTTTTACGCGCGCGCTCCGAGGGAAGATCTCTTATGGCGCGTCGCCGAGTTACGATCGTTCATCGCTTTTCGCCGAGAGAGGATCTTTATGCACGCACCCAGCGATTTAGTATCGTATAGATCGCAAACAACCGCTCACATCAAAATGAACACAACTTTTTCTAGTATTGGATCAACAATATGGGAACAACAGAAAGAAGACAGGTGACGTTTTCTATTCCTGTGGATAGCTCTGCTTGTTTTGAAGCGAGTTGGTTTTGTGAACTTCTGGTAATGCCACAACCTGCTTTTGATGTATGTGGTTGACGAAATGCCCACAAGACTATTTCGGCGTGTATTCAAAAAAGGTTTACCAAAAGCCACATCAATGGAAAGCTCTCGTGGTACCCTTTCGTTTGATATGACAATGAGTTGGTCTGGGCCCGAAATACGGTACCCCTTTAAACTTCGTACCTAAAACATCCTTAGAACTACTTAGATACTCAAAGCCAAAGAACTCAAGGCCAGGGCCAAGGATCACTCACTAACGGCATTTCCTACAAGCTCTCCTTGAAGGGGAGTTTTGCTAATAACGTCTAAGTTAAGAAACATAGTGGAGCCAGACAATCGGCACATGTAAAACTTAAAGACGCCTTTTGGGGAGGTCTACTTCTAGCATTCCTTGATTCGTTCCCTCGTTCGCCCCACTTCCAACTCCCCAAGAGCGCTTGTTTCTGCTGAATCCTTTGTACCGCCCTTACAAGTAGAGCTAAGTACTTTGAACAATAGAGCTGTATTTGGATATCTCGAACAACGTTTGCTCTCAAGAAAGATTGCGCTCCTTGGCAGATTTCTGATTAGACTCAATCCTCTATTGCCCATACTTTTTCTCTTGTACTTTTAAACATTGAAGCATTCAGAAGATTTTATTCCGTTAAAAATGTGGAAACTGTGTAACATACGCGTCGTTTTTCTTCCCCTTTGAAGGTCCAGACAAAGATGTCCACTTCAAAAACTTTCTTTTTTTAATGTCCAATAATTACTGCATTTAATATTTGTCCCTCGCTGTCGGTGATTTAAAGCCCCTTGATTGTAACGAATCACAATTTAAATAATTTTTTCCATGTTTAGGATAAATTCTTCCAATATTAAAAATAAGTAATCTGAACAGTTAGAACTTTTACCATTCTTACGGAAAAAATCACTGAGTTGCGTCCTTTGGCAGAAAGTGCTGTAAATTGCACTGGTGGATTTTGCATTTTTTATTTCTTTTCGTAGAATTTTGAAATTTTGTTTGGACTAGGATTATTTTGCGCATGAAAGCTCGTGGATTTACCGAATTTTGTGCATAAGCTCATTGTTAAATAAAACGATATCGTGCGTAAAGTAAACAATTTTGTTTAGTTGGTTGTGGTCAGTGGCAATAATCCCACCTGGAAGTGCAGTACAGTTCCCAAATGTATTCTCAAGTATTCAGATGCATAATAAGGCAGAAGCCATGTGCAAGTAAAAAGTAATGAGGTCAGTTTGTTTTGAGCTTAACTTTATCGGCGGGCGGCGAGACAGAGCATCCACGTGTTATGCAACCTCAGGCTGCACTTTGCATGCCAACAACTGTTTCTTCCAAGGATTCGCCTTTTCATAAGCTCAACTAGTAAGTCGTTTGCATAAGCAGCTCAAATTAATGCCCGGCATAGAAGAGAATTCGGCATAAAAGTGATGTTCATTTTTAGGATCAAAGGGTTCTCGCTTTGATCGATTACCAAGTCACGCTTGGTGGACTTTTATAGGCAAATTTAGTTTCAAGTCGTCTAACGGTACAAGTCGTTGGAATTTTCGGGGTCATGTGCTTTGAAGGGCAACACGCCCGCCTGGGGATTTCTCATACTTGCCTTCGGACCATTACTCACGTAAGCTAAGTGTAGAGGATCTTCGACGTAACACTATCTTGATATTGGGTGGGCCTACGCGCACATAAGGGCTGGGATTTCACCCACTGTGAGTGGGAGACTTCCGCTTTAGGTGTGTCTAATTTGATCATCCATAGTGTGCGACTTGGGACCGGGAAATTCCCCTAAGATACAAAAATTGAAGTCAATAATTTATCCTATGTCATTTTACAGTGTCTCAAAAGCTTCAGCCAGTCAAATTCGGAGGAGTCTAGCTCACTTAATTTGAAATATATTGCAACGTTCAATTTCATACTCGTGAAAGGAATGGAATTATTGAAATATAATAGTCCATATATGTAATGCGGAGACAGTGGGCTCCCTTAAGGGAGATTGACGCCATCTTGAAAATTCACTTTTGGCGGATTACTCACTTCAAGGCTGCCATATCAAGAATCGGCCGACGTCGATTTGTAAACATAAATTATTAGCTATCTGAATATCAAAAAATGACCTAACTGTCACTTCACGACCAGGAAATTTAAAACGGATTGAAAGATGAAAAAACGAGCGTTTGGAATTTCCTGTTCGTGAGGTTATAGTTATAGGTCATTTTTTGATATTCAGATAGCTAATGATTATGTTTACAAATCGACGTCGGCCGATTCTTGATCTCATAGCCTTTGAAATGAGTCCGCCAAAAACCGAATTTTCAAGATGGTGTCGCTAGATTCCCCTCATAAAAAATTATCTTGGTTACCATTGGCGACCAGTTTGAAAATAAAACTCAAGTTTCGGTTCACATCTTTGGCCTATTTCACTTATTGTATTTCGACTAAAGCACAACAGCTTACCACCTGAAAATTCGCATTTGGATGAAGCAAATCTGCAGGTTTTCGCAGTAAAACTGAAATACTTTTTAGGCGACGTTCTCTTCCGACAATTGACGCTGTTTGTCTTTCTTTCTTCTTTGCTTCTTTTTTTTTCATTGCGGGTGTTCGTCAGAAACGCGATCCCTCAAATCTGGCAAGACCTCCTTCCCTCTCCGGGATATTAGTCAGGTTTACAGCGCAGTTAAACGCAGCAGGAACATCCTGGCTAAACAGTGACAGCGCTGGGATCCCGCAGTACCGGCCGCCCCAGCACTAAACCTTTATTGGCCTATGTAGACTGTGATTTCTTGTCCTAGTAGACTAACCCTGCCGTGTCAACGCCTTAATAATACATGCACAAGATGTGACATTGTTAAATGCCTTACAATCATAACTGCGCGCTTAACATTCGCTGATAGGCCTTTATGATGGCGGATGTCGTGAGACACGCCTTTAAGACCTTTTTTGTTAGTACTAACAGTTTGTTTTACGGGTATCTTTCGTGTACTAACCCTAAATGCTGTGCAGACACCGTTAAGACGTTATGTGGGTGAGTGTCTCTTGGAGAGGTTTTGCGTCCCGTGACTCGTACATTAGACGGGAGTGCTAGAATTTATCTTTTCTCTAAAAGTGCCATAGTCTTGTAAGTTTTTTTTTTCTACATGGCATTAATATCGTGTTTTTTTCTTTAAGAAACTTAAAATATTTGAATCTAATAAATTTTAAGAACGTAAATCTCTTTTGAATGATACCTTGTGAATTCACGACATTTTCCCCATCCTATTCTCTCCAGAAGCTACAAAAAAATCTTTTGCAAATATGGAAAAGGAAATACTATTGAACTCTAGTAAAAGGTATCTTCAAAATAAAATTGTTAGCCTTAAAAAAAGAATAAAAAAGTAGTGCGGTATTTTCTGGTTTTATCTTTTTTTTCCAAGACAGCGAAAACTTAGACATTACCTTCTTTTGTTTTGACACCCCTAAAATGAGAAATCGTCCTCTTCGACCTGCCAAAACAATCAAATGTCTTCTTCTCGAATCGTCAAAAAGCTTCAAAAGAGTTCATTTTTAGATCATAAGCCTGCCTTTAGCTAAACGTTGCAGTTATAGGACTTCGTAACCAACTTTAAAATAATGGCGCATTGATTGTTTTCATCGCTGCCCGAAATCAATAAATTACAGAAATAGCCTATAGAAAGTTTATATTAAAGCTAAAGTTTCCTGTGTATATCTATTTTTTATATTTTTTTCGGCTTTGCTAACAGAAACAATGTGACACGTAACTAAAACATCGAGGATGGGGATTTGTTTGTACATTGATTAGAAAAACCTTAATCGAACGGAAATCTCGAACTGTTTTTAATTCGAGTCGTAATTATTCCGCAGCAAAAGCAAACACGGCACGAGCTTGCGTAGAATCTGATGCTTTGGGATGCTTTTGGAAAGTTCCCTGCGATAAGAGAGACCGAAAATTAGTTTATAAAGCTTTTATTGAGCAAAGCCTGCCCAAATGATTCCTTCTTCTGATTAAAGGCCTGTACGTCGAGCTCGTATAGATCATTGAACGGATTATTGCTTGACGTAAAAACATAATAATGAAAAAGATGACTGATAGACGCAGCTACTCTCATATGGCGTTACTTATCATTAGCTGATTTTTAATTTTTTTTCAATACATTTTTGAAAACATTTTTATCATGTACTTCGGGCGACGTTTTGATTGAAAGATTGGACTGCTTTTCCTAGTTTGGTTTTGTCTCGTTGTTAAAAAAAATACACCTTTTCAACAATATTCAGTACGTAATCATTTCAGTATTGCGTAACCTAAAGCAAATCTTTGTCGAATCGGACCTGAACTAAACTAACTTACCAATCTTAAACATTCGGAAAATAATAACACTAAAAACAATGTATATAGTTAGGACATGTGCTCGCCTAGAGCAACTAAATATTTTCGTTTTCACTGCAACAAGGGTTCGTTAGTGTAATAATATTCCTGAAATGCGGCGCCTTCTTGCGCGAAGGCTGAGTTGTCGGTTATCGGCGTAACTACTTCCTTCTGCTAATATCGTATCGATCTGCAGTCAGCATGTCGACTCCTTAATGCACTGGGCCTCGCTTCCAACTGACCCATCATTAGACCCCACTACCAACAGCCATTACTGTATTATTCCGAATGCTCGCCAAAAAAATTAGCCTCACTCAATAATTTTGTAGGTCAAGTATTTATTTACGTTTAGAGTTAAATTAAGAGTAGACCTAAGAATACAAGTAAAGTGTCAGTTTTGAAGGTAATCTTAAAACTTTACACTGTTAATAATTAAGGTTGCATTTTGAACGTTTTGATTCAGCCCCTACGACGTTAAGCCGAGCGGAGCGATAGCGGAGCGAGGCACAAGCCACGTGACCTACCCTAACTTAATCTTGGGTTACTTCATTAAAAAGTCTCCAAGCCTGATGCCGCTTACTTCTCGGCGGCCGATTTAGGGCCGCCGAGAAGTAAGCGGCATCAGGCTTGGCGACAGCCGAGTGGAGCGATTGCGAAGCGAGGCACAAATGACTGCAACTCTTGGTAAAAAGCAAGGGGGTTTGTTATGATGGGTTAAGTTAGGTCAGATGCCTCTTGCGTTGCTCTGCTCGATTTGACGACCGAAGGTTGAACCAAAAGGTTAAAATTGTTACCTTAAAAAATTAGAGTGTAGTCCGAACCCTGTGAAGTCCTTCGTGAACGACTCAGAAAAGACATCAATTAAATGAAAGAGAAGTAGAAAAAAAAAAGAAAAAAATTGTCCCCCCCCAAAAAAAATCTTCATAGGTTTGTGCCTACACATAAAAATTTATGGTCATTATGTTATAGGTCTAGGCTCTGATGCGACGACATCACCATTGAACGTATGTGAAACTATTACCTCGCAGTGAATAGAATGAGTTAAATTACTACGCAGCGGTTTTAACCCTCAAGTTGGTATTATTTTACAAGCAGGGTGGCGGGTCAATGGAACATGTCCATAGGTAAAGTGAACCCCACATAAAGGCTTTACCACCTTCAAACTGGGGTCATTTCACAAAAATGTGTAATATTACCCCTGAAGAGGTTTGAATTACGTAGATATGAGGTAATGTTACATCTCAGGAGGGTTAAGTTATAAGTTGGGTTAAAATCGCCTCGTCGTAATTTAACCCACTCTGTTTCCAGTGTTATTACGAATAAACAATTTTCCTTCACAGTAAAAATACTACCTGATTCGCCGAAAGCAAAAAAAAAATGAAATAAAAAAAATAAAAAAAAATCCTTCTCCATTACCGAACTGTTGTAAAGGTATACATCTTGGTTGCGCGTCCCTTCTTTCCTTAGTACTCACCCGAGCTCAATATGAAAAGCACGTTGATCTTGTGATGGCTCTAAAACTGAAGGCTGATAACCGAATGCCTAATTCCGTTTAGGCATTCCCTATTTACAGCTCCTTAACCAACCGGGCTTAGAAAATTCCCCATTTCCTTCAAAAAAGATCCGCCAGGGGAAGTCGACGTCACCTTCCAAGGTGACAGTACATGTTTCATTTTCTTATCCCCCTTCAAAAAGAAAAAAAAAAAGTGGTCACGCCATGAAGAATGTAAGACCACACGCGTCCTTTTTTTTCGTGCTCAGCGTACTCTCTTCCAACTATTTTGATCGCCAAACACTCACCGTTAAGACCAAGACGGGACTTTTCTTGTGACAAAGAGTGACGCCCCATTAAGAGCACGTTTTATTGCCGCCATTTACAAAGCTCTAGACTTGTGTCTGCTTGAAAACCTCAGCCTGAAATGGGTGTTAGCGGGTCCGGGGAAGGGCCAAGGATGATTAGCTTTAACACGAGAAAAAGGAAAGCGTCCCTTTACTTTGAGTTATTAGACGGGGTTACTGCAACATTTTGTGCCCCTCATAATCACCTCTTTAATTCTGATTTTATGAAAAAATGGAATTTAAATCTTTTGCATCCCTTCTATGGTGGGGCATTACAGCTATTTTCCCCTTCGTTGCTGACGAGAACTCCTCCATCCTGATTGTTACAATGTTCTAACGCCGCATTCGTTTTTGAGTGCTTCTATCGTATGCATCAGAATCGTTTATTACCACTTGTAGGCCGCTTTGATCTGCGCTGCCCTTTGCGGATTTCCATTAGAAGAGTCGATCATAATTCCACGAGTACGAGGACTTAAGAGGTCTCAGTGGTTCGCACGGATTATTCAATGATAGCTGTCGCCGTTTTTCGTGGAACTTGCGTCATTGCTCTAAAGGCAAAGAAGAAATCTGGTGCCCGCTGAAAGACGCAAAGAAATGGATCTTTTTGTAAGTATTACTATTTCTTGGAATGTTTTCGGTGCGGAAGGAGAGAGGGATGCCTTTTAAAGGCAAGTAGATTAGAGTATGAATGAGCCGCCGTTGTACCGGTGAGCGTATTACATGGCTGCTTGTTGTTCTCTTTGAAGAATACAGGGCCTAATGTGGTAGACGGCCCGAAGGCATTTCTGTCGCTCAGCGGAAGATATGGAAAAAGAAAACCGAAAAGAGAGGAAAAAAGACGGGACCTACAGAAGAGAATATTAAAAACGCGTTAGTCCTAGGGGCACAGCATGTGTTCTTAGGTTAAACGTCTTGATCGAAAGTTTAAGTTGTTTTGCACGGCCAGTTGGAATTGTCGTTCCGAAAATAATGCTAAAACTTTGCGCATAGAGACTCTTGTTTCGAATCCCAGTGTAAAAAGGTCTAGATGTTGTGGTTGGTCCCTACATCTAACCAACGAGTCGAGCCTTGTGTCGCTGTGCCAGCTTTCCTAGCATACCGGGATGACAGCTTACTTTCAACGCCTTTCCTCTATTTCACCCATAGGTATTGCTGTGCTGGCTAAGAGCTGCTATTCCTAATTGCTCGAGCAGCTATACTTTAGTTTGGAGTGAAGACCTGGTGGGAATACGTGTGTCAAGATTAATCGCGTGTAAGCCTTGAGCTTTCTCTCTCGGGATCCTTCAGTATTTAACTTAGCTGCTTTTGTGTCAGAAATAGAGAGGAAACACTTTCAAGGCTGTCAGTTAGCCTCATCGAGAATTAGCCAAGAGTTTCCTCAAATTCACATTGAAAAATAGACGAGGCGTTAGACAAGTTGCTAAAACTGTGGGAATGGGAGATTGCTTAAATATTGTAAGCTATCAGAGTTTGCTTGCGAAATTGGTAAACTGTTTGTAACAGTGAGAGCGAACAGCTGTGGAAGGAGAGATTTTGGGCTATATTTAGATTTTGTCATCCCTTCTGCGGAAATAAACCTCTTCCCATCGGGTCGCCATAGCAGATTACTACTGCGTTTGTTTTGGTAACACCTACACCGTCTTCTCTCACCACTTTGCGCTTGCGGATTGATTCTTCACCGGCACATCATAGGCACGTCTGTTTGTTGGCTTGGAATTTTCCGCTTTGCTTCCGAAGTAGGCCAACATTTTAGTACAGCAATATTGCTTCCCAAAAATCCCGTCGCGGCGTGTTATTTTACTCTGTGTTCAAACAATCGAATGATTGTCTCCTGAAATGAAAACTTTAGTCCTCAACATTAAGAAGCATTTTCCCGGAGACGATACTATTCAAAGAAGGAGATTGCTTGGTGGCACACTGTTTACTAGACTCCCTAAATGCGTTGTTCAACTATTTAAATTTACATTTTTGACTTTCCCTGGTATCGCAGCATGGTCTGTCGACTGTGGCTGCCAATCAAGCTCTTTAATTAAGAACAGATAGGGTAATATGCTCTAAATGCTACGCAGGGGTGGGTCAAAGTCTCAGATACGAGAGGAATGGGTTGTTGAAGGAGTAACACATTCCTCTCCCATATTTGGAGGGTAGGGGAAACGATTAAAGAAAATACAAACAATAGTGAATGAAACGCAGGTTTTATCTACTGGCATGACATCACGGATTCGGTTGGATGGAGAGCCCGATAGTTTGAACGAAACTGTCAGCGTTAAACACAGAAGCCTTTTGTTGTGAATTACAAAGCGCGGAAACAAATCGTGGCCTGACGGTGCACTTTCGCCCACAATGGTCCGTCAATAAATAAAAGGTGGCTACAAGAGGGAGGAGGACGGCGTCCTGGGCGGACACTCTTCGCGCCATGAACAATGTCTTCCATATTCGTTGAGAAGTTTCTGCTGTTAAATGCCTTCTGATACGCCAAACGGCCTAAATGTCGTTCTGTACATCGCATATTTCACCAGCGATGTGGCCGGCATTCCGACGTGCGCGGTCTCCGAAAAAAGGGTCGTTCGGGAGACCAGGAAACGACCACGCGTTCCGGCAAGCATGCTCCCGACCCGATGCCTCATTCGTCTTGGGAACGGCAAATACTTTGAAATTTGGAAAAAAAAGAAGGTGGGACTCGGATCGGGAGGAGCTGCGTATCTTTATCTAAAGCGGACCGATGTCTTGCCTTGGTCGTGCTAGCAGATTGTGATCTCCCGTACCAAAAGGAGGACCACACAGAAGTTTTTTTAAAGAGTGCTGATGAAGGCATGTACATCAAGAAGAGATGAAGCTACCTGAACAGGACACGATGTAGAGGAAGAACTGAGTGGTGCGAGCGTGGCGTTAAAAGAATACTGAACGACATTAAGGAGAAACCGTGTAATAGAAGTTGAATGTGAAGAGGAAACTGAAAATGATAGTAAGTATAAATTGGGATGCAAGCGACGATAGGATTTATAAAATGAAAGCGAGAAACGCGATTCATGGGTACTGGGTACGCAGAAAATGTGATAGAAGATGTTAAGAAACAAGAGATATGAGTAGCGAAAAAAGAAACGGAACGAAATAAATACCATATAAAAAGTGAACGGACCTCGCATAGATGAAATGGAAAGGAAACTGGAAAGAATTTGACGGCTTGATATATGAACTGAGAACGAGGAGACTTTACTGCATCGGAGCCGTAATCAAGAATGGCGAAAATTGTGAAAAAAATGTTTAAAGAAAACGCCGAGAAAGAGGGTCGTAAATAAGAAAGAATAAATAGATAACTGAACAGGGAAGCGGTGTAGGGAGAGCACAAGGCCCTAGAAATGCGATTTGCAGAGGGAACTTTGCACCCTTAGGACGGTATGAAGGGGTGACTGGACACACGGAAAGGGCACGGAATGACACTTAACAAAGGATGGAAGGTAGTAAAGAGACGATGATTGAGGATCTGGTGTGATGGAAAGTGGAGGAATGCCTCGTTGACTGGATATTGAAGGTGATGGAGCATACTTTCATTGAAGGGAAGGCGCAATGGTAAGTACCTAAAGAGAACGATACTTGTTCCAAACAGATGCGCTTCACACTCAAGAACCAACGCAGTGAATCAGCCTTCGCCAAAAATACCACACGAAAAACAGTTCAATTTTCGGAAGGACAGCAATGACGCGCATGTCGTGTTCTATTTCAAGCAATTGTTTCAGTGGAAGGGCTGAAGTGTTAGCACGGATGAGTACTGCTTCCAAACAAGTTGTCGCTCTTCATGAGTTATTTATTTCAACTCTTTGCGCGACATTCATAGTGTCGACATACGCCCTGAGGATAGCCTTAAGCACCAAGCCAAACTGTTGAGTTCAAAACCTTTTATCTGGACCGGGAGCCAGAAGCATTTTCAGAGAAGAAAACCTTTGAGGGGAAAAAAACAGTCTAGAAAAGGACGCATGGCAAAGTATGTTAACTAAAGGGTATCTCTCCACTACTCTGAAACTAAATCGCCCGAGCGTATTGAATTTTCCTTCAGTGTGAGTGAATCAGATATGTAGCGAGCGCGATAAGAACATCATCTCCTGATAGTACAAATGCTGTATTTCGAAAGCCTATATCGGCGTACTATACTATCAGCAGCCGAAGACCGCCCGCCTGCCCATTGATATTTTTTTCGAAGGGAGAAAACTTGACCAAGAAAACAGTTCAGTTCTCCCATCGTTAAAAAAAAAACTAGGCATGACGTCGTCTTAAGTAAATTCTTAGCATGCTGCGGCTAAGGCTGAAATAGAATGGCAGATTTGACGCGTATCTAAAAGTATAGCGACTCTGGCGAGCCACGAAATATTTGGTCAAAGCAAACATGAACTCAATCTCTGATGTCAACTCTCCTAAGATTGCATACTTCTTCACAGGCTGGGATTTTTCGTTTTACTTGTATGGAGGATTGGGCAACTTTTCCGGAAACATTTCTTTGTTAGATACATACCATTAAATTTTATTACTGGAGTTCCCCGAAAGTGCCGGATTCATATCATGATTGGAAGAACCGTATCATGTATGCTGCTTTCGGGATGAAAACATTTTTTTTCGGAGGGGAGAGCATCTCTGGGTACAATGATGAAGGAGGTGAGGCCGCTACGGAACCTCTTCTATATCTTTCAAAATATTTTCCACAGACAAGGCTATTTATATGTACTAAAGAAACTTTCCCTGGAGGATTTGATATTTTTGTTTGGATTTGATATTTTTGTTTGTCCTAAAATACTCTGACGTTATCTAACGTGGATCATTTTCAACCCAAAGCTCCTCGTCAACTGATTTTTTTTCCGTCGAGGAAATCTGTGTGGTTGGGTTTACTAATTGCCATTATCTCATTCTGAGGTCGAATCAGAATATATTGACATGAAAACCGAGACACTGCAAACACGGCACGTACTGTAATCATCACCTCCGTTCGTTTTAGCTTTGGCTCCATTAACGGCACATACGATATTCGGGCTATCTCATTACCATTATCACGAGATCGGATCAACATATACAGGAAATCCGAGATACTTCTCACTGGTCACTTCATTGTGCATCGATTTTACGTGAACGCAATTGTCAACACATGGTCAGGCCACTTTATCATACATAAGACTGCTATCAAAGTAGAATGTCGAAACGATAAAACGTTGGAAAGGTTGATCTTATGAAGTAGTCCTTAAATTGAAACATTAATTGCATGCTTTTGACAACTGTGTCGTCTTCTTCCTCACAATCCGACCACTGATCGAGAATCAGAGACATTCCAACATTATGCTTTATCATTTCTCGGTCCCGTCTTTACATTATCAAGGTAGTCGACACATTCAGAGTGCCTCATGGCTATCTAAAATATTCCAAGGTTACCTTAGAGCGCGCGCATGCATCGCGGGACACTGTCAAGACTGTCAAGGTACCTCATTTAATTTGTTTTTACACCGACTTACATTTTGGGACAACCAGACATAGTTATGACAAACATAGGCAAAGTTTTAACAGTTTCTACTGTATGCATTACATCCTGGTTCAACATTTTTTGGCCTTATTAAAATAAACATTTCACCGCATAGGTTAGGCAAGGTTAAGTGAGGTGCTCTATGCCTCTTTTCAGTATCGCTGCGCTTTCGCCACGCTTTCAGGTGGCAGAACACTGAAAAAGTGGATCAGTGAAGTTTACTAAAATTTAGTTAAAAAGTGCGACAGCCAAACTTGGCATCAACGCTTACCGTTTGGAAGTAAACGTTACACAGTACTGTTTACAGTAACTCATAATAGACGAGTTCGCTGTCGCTTTTTAATACTAATTTTTAGTAAACTTAACTAACGCAGTTTTCTCTGTGTGCAGTCTTCGGAAAAGTACAAACGTTACGTTTAGGTAGGTGCCCTGCACTTTGCTCCACTAGCGGCTCCAACGGAGGCTGGAACACAAAAATCATAAAATTTCATCTTTGAGAGTTACAATGAACCATTACCTCTATTTTGCTTCGCCCAACACAAATTCGAACCGCTGCAGTGGCACCACGGAGAAAACTTTGGTTAAGTTAGCCAAAAAGAAGTAAAAAAGCGAAAGCCAACTCGGCTAGTAAACGTACCAGATTTGCCAGTAAACGTCACTGCAAAAAGTACTCTGTAACGGTAACGTTTACTGGCCAAGTCTGGCTGTCGCACTTTTAAGTTGTTTTTACAAATCTTTAGTAAACTTTACCAATCTAATTTTCTCAGATCGTTATTGCATTTCGAGAACGAATCGTCGAACACGTATGAAATCCGAGACAGTACCAACTAACAGAGTACTTAATTCGTGCGCGCTTCCAGAGGTACGGTACGCTTTTCCCTCCTGTTAACATCAAGCCAGCCATGGCCGACTAAGTATGCTTTGTAATCCAACTGAACTACGGATCCACATTAAAACTTTGTATCAGGAAACGCAAACACGATTGTAAGGGCAGCAGGATGAGAACTAGTTGGACGCAGATCAGGCGGCCAACTTTCCTTATGGCCCGCCCCGCACTCCCCTTAATTAATTTGTGGCCACTGTATCATGACATTGTATGAGCCCCCAAAGTACGGCGAGGTGCGGCAGTGCGGTGCCACCTCTTGCACTCGTATAACTTGCTCCTCGACAGCGTCCTCTACCGCTACCGGACGCGCTCCGTGGGGGATATAAGTCATCCGCTGGGATGGAACCTGCTCACCTCGACAACTGTAACCAATACTTAAAAGTACCTCCCAGACTAGACAATTATTTCAGGGGGAAAATGAATGCACTATTGGACCAATGTATTCAAAAGTACTTTCACTTAGTTTTAAAAGAACTTCCCTCCTTAATATGAGAAAAAATAGGATTGAAATATGTCACTTGAAAAGCAAACTTAATTTTTTCAAAATAAATTTTATGTTTTTGGTTTTGGAGATTTTTTCATCGATGAAAATCCACTCTTATCAAAATGATTATATCGAAGACAAAATCGGCTTTCAGTAGGCCGGTGACTTCTGAGATTTAAGAGTTCAGTCGTTAAATGAAACCGGATTATGCAGGCAAAGTACCACTTCTCAAAAATCTTGGTACATTACTATAAATTTCATTTTCGATTTGATTGTTCTCTATCGAGGATCAATATTTTATTAATAGTATTACGAGGGCGTCTGTTGACTTCTAGGGACGTGTTTAATGCAGAAAATAAATTTCAACGTCTCTAATTTTATCTCAGTAGGACGACGGCAAAAGTCGTGTTTGTGTAAAAACACAAAAAAAATAAGGCGTGTTCTTAGGAAGAAAAAAATACTCCGTGACGTTGTGAAGTTTCCAAACAATGGAATCAATGGAAAAATATTGTCAAGATATTGACGAAGCCAAATGGTTGTCATGAAGTGCCTCAGAATCCAATTTATTTTAAGTGTTTGTAATAAATGTGATGCGATAATGTTTCTGTGGAGTCCTAGACTCGTTTTGGGCCTCTGAAATCATGTTTGTAATTAGATGTGTAATCTCCGAGAAGATCCGTCGCGTATCTAATGCAGAGCTCAGGTGTCTACTTCGACAGCGGTAAGAGTGGCGTGGTATTGCACGGCACGGCGGCTCGCCGGCTGCGCCTTGCGCGGCTGTAATGCGATTAGTACGACATTGTCACCGGCCCACCGCAGACGGGCGTTAATCCCAATTAGACAAAGCTACTAACTTACCCCCTGTTGCCTCATCAAGACTTCAACTCGTGGTGATTAACGTCTGCTTGCTTCAACCACCCGATCCAAAAGTTTTTCTTTCGACATGATTTTGCATAGCGTTACGGGCCGTTGACTCTTCGAAGTCATTATCTGTACATTACTTTATCAAAGGAACTAGCTGCGTCACTATACCGTCAAAAAATTTGGTTCGCTGCAGAAAAGTGTTCTGATGTTCATGTGGTTATCAAAAATGATGGAGGAATTGGGACGACGCAATATTCAGGCAATTTGCTTGATGATCATCAGGTTTTAGGTGAACCACGATAAGTCAGGTTGTTTAAGTTGCCCCGTATCTAGCTTCGCTCGGCTCGTAATCAGAAGAAAGGATATCGTCTAAATCTAAGAAGGTCCCAGCATGGAATTCCGTAGAACTCCATGGAAAAGCGATTATATTGAATGTGTTTATGTGGAAGTGCTGTCGAAGGAAACTGATTTCAGGAGCAGTTTTTTGGAGAGTTCCATGTGTAGTTCATGAAATCGGGAAGATGATGTATGAAAAAACCATTGGTTTTGTTTTTAGGTTAATTTTCAATAGAAGAACACTTTTCTAACATTCGACCCCATTCTTATGATGCTTAAGGTACATTGGGTCAGTCTTGTCAAGTTGAACTAAAGTGTCTAAATAAATCAGATTCGTAGAAGAGTAGATCGTTCGCATCATTTAATCAAATGATGTGCCTTCCCAATTTTATAATAGAGAAAATATGCTTGTTACAATTTTTTCAAATAGTTGCGTTGCTGATTTGATTCACGTTTGCACGGAAAGCTGCCTATTTTTCATGTTTTCGAATATTATATTTTGAAATAACTCGGTGACCCCAAGATTTTTGCGCAGCAAATGGAGTGCATTGATAAAACGAATACACTAGACACGTTTAGAAAATATCTTTTTATCGGGTTTTGAGTTTCACCAACACATTTTGATGAAAATACTTCCTCGCCATAAGGTCCTTTGTATACGCATTTCTCTTATTTATTTTACGGAAAAGTTAATTGGTGACCCCATTTTTTGAGGTGATATTAGTTCGTCTTGACCCAAAGACTTCATCTGTCAGTTTCATAATTTTTTATCTACTAAACCGTACCCACTGGGACTACCTTAACTACCACGGACCAATAAATCCAACGACAGTCCTAACCTGTGGCCTGACTGATCGGACAGGCTAATTGTAAGCTTCCAGTCCTGTTTGTTGTCCTTCAGTCGTCTGAAATAATACCCAGAGGTATTATATTTCAGTCACAAAACTTTGCGTTGGAAGTGTTTGAGGTTGCAAATAATGAATTCCGAAAACAGATATTGAAGATTTTCATCAACCTACTTTTTATGCTGGATGTAGGGATAACACTAAAAGATGATAGTTATTTGATCAATATCGGCGATGGAGTTGTCGCTGGCATGAAAGTTGTCATGAATTTTGTCTTACACTTGAAAATTTCTTACAATTCCTTACCCGGGGATTGGGGTGGGGGTGTGGTGTTAAACATAGTAGTAAATAAATAGAATGTGTACTTGGGGTCTCAATGTCGCTGATGGTGAGTTCAGTATGCCATTTTAAAATATTTCTTGCCGGGAATCTCTGGAAGGGCGGAAGCGTGGTACTGAACGTTCAAAAAGGCAGTGAAGGCATGAAATGTGGTACTTGGGTGGGCTCCTGAGGTCCCCGATCATGAATCCAGTATTAAATTTTGAAAAGTTCCTCCTTTAGCACCCCGGGTTCTGGATGGGAGGCGGGAAGTAGAACGTTCGAACCGATGCTGAACGGGAAAGGGGTAAAACGCTTGGACTGTCGAGTTTGCTGGATCACCATTCGGCTGAAAAATACGCCGCTCTGATGTGAAATGCAGATGATCAATCAGTGATCATTACATCAATCAGTGCAGTCACCGAGATCCTCGAACCAATTTCATACACATTCCTTAGGAAATCATAGTTAATCATTTTAGTTGGATTTATGTTTTTACGCATGTTTCTTTTCTTATGTGATTACAAACAGGACTACAAACTTGTTCGACGAGGATCAACGAAAAGTACGTTCTGGGCGAAAATGAATGTATTTCCATCTGGTCTTGTCTGAGCGTGTCTTGGAAAGTTGGATCTCAGCTTAGCTTAATCTTGGCCTGAAATTGGCCGCGGGAACATTATCAACAATTCAGAGGCACGGCTTCCCGAGGACACCTCTGGGAAGGCCACCGCAGTGTATCGCTATGGCAGCGCAGCATTTTAATAATCCGAACCTATTTTGCTGGAGAATCCTACCACAGCTCTCGATTAACATAAGTAAAGACTCAACCATTACCGCTTTTGAGGGAAACGGACGTCGTTTACCCGGAGTTGACCACTTTCGTCATAATGTTTATGAGAATGTTATGTGGCAATGACAGAAGAATTCAGTGTATTGTTTCTCTTGCAGAGGTTTGAGGGGAAAATTCAGAGGAGAACCAATGATGTTGCGATAAGGAAAAATGACTTTACACTGGTTTGACTGGATGAAATGGTCTGAAGATTGCTGCTTGCATAACTACATTAATGCTTTTTATGTGGGACTATTTGAAGTCTTTTGAAGTAAAGAAAGTCGTGGTCGTGTGAAGTAATCACGGAAATTCCATCATCCTTGGCAATTACACCAGTCTACTACCATCTCCATCAAATACTAACATCATTTGAATAACACCAGTATAAGCAAATATCTTTCACGGAAGAAAAAACAGTTGTGTCGTGATAAATCCACACAGATTCCGATTTCGATTATGGGTGTTTCCTAAGTGTTATGAAAATTAACATATTTCGTGACTTCCTGGAAAAAAGAGGGCTGAAAATAAATGAGTAGGCATAAATTCAATTGCAGGTTGAGCACCGAGGAAATAATGTCGGCCTTACATTGAGGAGGTTGAACGAGCACAGGTTCTCTTACAGTGCCCTGAAACTTTCCTAATGCGTTACATGGCAAAGCAGACTCGCATGGGAGCGCGGATGCTGCTATGGAGGTAACATGGGTAAAACGAAGCAGGGGAGTATCTCTATGGGAAGGTGTTAAATTTTTCCGCATCCGTAGGTACCGCGAAGATATTTGAGAATCGGTTTGATGTTTGACAAAGAACGTCTTTTCTTTCATCTTCAGCATCTTTGGTGTGAGCTATACCTCTCTGGCTAAAAGTACATCAACGAGTCGGGGTCGATATCCTAGATATCACGTAAGGAATAACAATGTTTTAAGAGGGACAGCCGCATCTGATTGATCGGTGGATGTGACGAGACTCTTAACAAGCAACGCAGAAACAACATTTTAGATTTACCACGCACCTCTAATAAAGGCAGACCTAATGTTTTCGTATGTTTCCGCTGTTGATGAAGGTAGGCGAACTTCACATACCAAAACCTCTGAGAGAAGTAAGGGAAGAGGTACTCATCGACGAGCGATCGCGTTATGAGTTAATGCAATCGACCAGCGTAGAACGCAGTCTATCTCAGTGTCCTCATTATCTTCACTAAACTTCATCCAAACTTTTTATATTTACAGGCTACAGCACTAGCCCAGCTCCTGATCTGTGGCACCGATGTCATTGTGACGATTCCTAGTCCAAGCCAATAATAAACGTCCCTGCATAACTATTTTTCGACAGAAAATGTCTTCCAGTGCAAGCGGAGGTTTATTCCCAACAGTGTTGTTGTTCCCGCATGCCCGAACGCCGTGCTTGGATTGAATAGTTTTGTTTGCGCTGTTTCACATTGTTTAACATGGATACGTACAAAGGGTTTGTTGACACATGTATGGGTGCAAAGTATATCCGCAAAGATGCGTGCACTTAACTTCCATGCTACCTGTTTTTCGGGTGAAATTTTAGCATGATTGGCTTACATAGGCACCTTGGAGGTGACGAGTGGACTGATGTCAGTTGAACACCACGTAAATTGATACGGTGGAGTTCTGGAAGAAACATGTGCAGTGCATGCACGCTATCCCTAACAAACATCACTATGTATGCCGACCCGTTCACGCCTAGACGGATCGCCTGACCTATTTCGTACACACTGTTTGCTACAGATTGCGTGTGTATTTGACACCCTCTTACACCGTGACGGCCTTGAGACCCTTTTACAAAAGAATATTATGCACCTTTTATGGCAGAGCTTGCCCAGGCTAGGCCACCCCTCTTTTCCGATTGGAAGTAGGTGGCAATGCCCTTTGGACTCGGAGACACGCTGCCCATTTCTCTCCCCTTATCGGTCCAGAGATAGAAACAGGGGATTTCTAGGTGACGTTGCAAGCTAATCGAACATCATAACTTGGGATATCCCTGAAGTTTCGTGCCGTCAGAGGGAAAACGCTAAACAAGAGGCTCGATTCAATCCTTGTGCAACTTGGAGCATCTTATCGTTCGTGTCTTCAGATATTCCTCCAAAGCAATATTGTGCCATCGTAACAAGATGTTTGGCATCATTAGTGCCCCTTGATATTCGCTGCACTTAAATTGCCGAGGAAATTCATAGAGACAAATGATGTGAGTAATGCTTTTTCTTACACAGAATAAGCATCTTTTTTGGTTCTTATGTCACTCTCGCAAAAAAAAGACTGAAGAAAGTGAAATTTGTAAACTTTGTCAAAATTACAATTTTTAGACAACAATTTTGATTTGGTTGTAGTTACAAAGACAATTGTGATGGCGACACGAAAATAGTAAAGGCGACAAAAATTGATTGTTATTTCAACAGATACGGTTATAACCTGTATAGGGACAAAGCACGATTGTCAGTGTCACAGGTTTGTTACTGATACAAAGTCATTTTGCGTGCTTGGTGCGGAATCCGGCCTCAAGCAAACCAATGCCTTTCAGTACTCCTATGATTGATCCCTATCATCATCTTCTTTGGTATTCTTCCTTTCTTTGCTATTGGGACTATCGAGGCTTAGCTAGCTATAGCCCCGTATACAGTGCCAAAATCTTGAATTACAGCTACCTGCTGTCCCTACCACATGTTTACTCTTTTCTGCGACCCGCACCATTTCAACCTGCTCAGGTGCCCCCACCAGAACCTGTACCGTAACCTCTGCCAGCTTAACTATCCCCCCTCCCTTGACTTGCTTCGCTAGTTGCTTTTCCCTCTGCTAGTTCAGCCCCTCCTATGTGTTCTGGACCATTTTGGTCCTCTTTTTTTACTACTTTTCACAAGACGAACTATAGTTCGAAGGTGGCACTACCTTCACCGGTGGTCTCTTAAATACATTAGTGGAATTTTCTACTAGTGATGACACTAAAAAACACGCAGGTGCTGTTCAAGCATCTTTGTGCTAAACACTCACTTCCCTTCACCTCGCGACGAAAGGCCAAAACGTCAGAAGTGAAAACTGAAACCATGGAAATTTAGTGGCCGTTTTTGCTCCTGTTACCTGTTTCTACTACCTACAGCCTCCTCTTGCCGAGTTTCTAGAGCTGGAGGAATTCGACCCCATCGTTTTGAAATCCTTGAAGTAAACCATCTGTAAACTACAAGAATATTATCTTCGTTCCTCTCCGTTTTTCCTCGTATTGATTTCCTCGCAGGAAAATGGAACTGTGTGTCTGCAAAGATAAAGTAGATACATCTCCCCGTTGGAGGACACCTCGCAATAGCAGATTCTGGGCAGGTTCCCGACCTGTTTATCTTCGCCGCCGACCAAACGGGTACCGGATATGGATGAGAAAGCCAATTAATGGATTGAAGAAAGCGGTACCTGATATCCGACTGCCGAAGAAGAGAAACAGCAAATCGCGTAAAGCTGCTCAGATAGAATCTAAACGGGGCGTCTTCGGTAGGAGCACGCGGCCCGAGTACAAATTGATTTATCCGGGACGCCTGTGCGTTTGACAATAGCCATAGGAGGATGTTACCGTTACGGCGAAAATTGGAAAGAACATGGAGTTTAGCATCTGGAGGCGGGCACTGCCACGCCAAGATTGATCCACACTTCGCACGCTTCTCTAAAAATACTCGGCTAATCCGTTTTGCAACTTTTTTGCAGCGCGCTGAAATTGGATTTTTCCTTGTCAAATTGACGTATGAATGGGAAAAGCAGACCTTCTAGCTTAATGTGAACCACATCTCATCTCGTTTTGTTTTCAGACCACACAT
>Ga0058701_10000897_pt1 | contig 20362 bp, 12 predicted proteins | sample AgamicOrMae_FD_97039 | JGI IMG/M metagenome (GOLD analysis project Ga0058701, IMG submission 97039) | Agave microbial communities from Guanajuato, Mexico - Or.Ma.e | ecosystem: Host-associated > Plants > Phyllosphere > Phylloplane/Leaf | place: Guanajuato, Mexico | collected 2012-06-04
CATTCAAAGACATGCCAGAGTTTAGACATTTTCCCAAGTTTAAAGCCCGCGGGGTCGAGAACTACATTGGTAGCCATGACGAGACTGCCGTTGATTTGCTGAGCAAACTCTTGGCTTATAATCCTGATGCTCGAATCTCAGCTAAAGAAGCAATTACACACGATTACTTTAAGGGAGTTCATGACATCGAGAGCTCAAGTCTTAAGATATTCTGATGCAATGATTCAATGCCAAATAATCACTGAGTGAACAATTTGTCTAAGCTTTTTAGAATCATTCACGAACTGATAAGTAATCAACATTCATGAACATTGTCATGAATGTTCCATTGATCGATTGAACTCATTCTTGAGAAAGATCTCTCAAGATTCGAACTAATTTATAGTCGTGTCAATTAAAACATTTCACGTTCCATGCCCCGGTGATTTTGGTCTTGGGCCAGGATCACTTTTTATCCTGATCTAGAATCGATTTCTTGCATCCATCTTGTTATGCTCTGCGGCGGTATTTCTGCGTCCACTCACAGTTTAGCTGAGTTCATATCGGCAAAGATTGAAATGGCAGCAATGGATGAGTATTTCGAATGCGTTCCGAACGGCGATGATTACTCAATCTGATAACGAACAAATCAAGGAGGATAAATGAATGATGCGAATAGAAATGAGTTGAGATTCAATTTGAAATTGGGGCAGTGCGGAAGCAAGAGGGATTGTTTAGTTTGATCTAAGGTACAGATAATTATTTATATTGAATCAATGTTCACCAATCAGCCAAAATCTCCTTGATCCCTCGGTTGCTGTATGTCAGAAATTGTGTTGCCCATAATGCGTTTGGGCGCAGGTTGATATTCTATCTCAATCGTTGTTGTAGGAAGAGGCTGCTGCTGCTCTTGTTGAGCTTCAGCCGAGCTTGAATAAAGTTGCTTTTGTTTCCTATATAGGTGCCCATGTCTGGGGCAATTGAGGTGGGCGTCTGTGATTGTGTTTGGTGTGAGAAAGAGTTCCGGTTGGGTGCCGCTGATTGCCTCTAGTGGAACGAAGACCTCCTTGCTTGTGACTAGATTAGTTTGGAGTTGTTCCATTTGCGCGAGATCACTTTTATCCGCCTTCAGCCGTTCGAATGATGTGTTACCATTTTCCTCCAGACTGTCTGCAGCGCTTTCCATATCCATATCCATATCCACAGACAGTCTGCTTCTGGTGTAATTGTTGCTCTCCAACTTGCCACTGCTCACTAGATTTTTCCCATACTGTTTTGCGAAACACCCAGCTCCATACTCGACGCTCTTCTTGGTCCCATACTTTGAGGACTCCTCGTAGCTTGGGGGCGCCATTTTGGGCGCCCTGAGCACGTTCTCGATGCTGAGCTTGGTCTCTCGTTTGATGGAACAGTGTCTAGCTTGCGAGCGGCGCCTGAACGAGTCGCGAATCTTCTCCTGCATTCTCCTGAAAGTGGAAGAGACTGTTCCCGGTGGCTGAGTGGCGCCACTTTGGACTCGCCCATTTGGCGAGTCCAAATGGGACTGTCCAAACTGGCGCACTATGTTCATCTGGATGAAGGAGAAGCGGTTCTTCTCTATGGCCGCCAAGCAGCACCAAGCGAGCATCAAAGCGGCCAGAAAGACGCCCACCGCCGAGGCAAGCACCACTCCGCTCACTAGGTGTCTCATCTCCAGACTCGCCTGCTGCTGGTGCAAGTGGTGGTGCAGGTGCACCTGTTGGCTGGACACAGTGGTTAGTGGTTGGCTGGCGGCCGGCTCTTCCGTTTGCAGCTCGTTGTTTGTCGGCGAGACACTGCTACTGATGCTGCTGCTTGTCTGCACGGCTGTCTCAGTGTCGCCCTGCACCACTAGGCCACTCGCCGGCTGCTCCATGGCCAGCAGGTCCGCCGGAAGCACCGCCGCCACCGGCTGCGCCCACTGGCAGTAGTCGCCCGTCCAGCCGGGCGCGCAGTGGCACCTGAGCGCCGGCTGGCCCTCCTTTGTCGCCGACCTGCCAAGCTCCTCCAGCAGACTCTCCACCAGTCCCTGTGTGTCGCTTGAGAAAGTGGGCGTGTCCACACTTTGAGTGGGCGTGGCTCGGGTCTGGTTGGTCTCTGTGGGAGTGTGTGGGGCGAGCTCCCGCAGGTTTGGCGGCGGCGGCGAGGCAGCTTCGGCTGCTCCGGCCGCCCCGGAAGCGGAAGCGGAAGCGGAAGCGGAAGCGGAAGTGGCGGAAGAGGCCAGCTGGTAGCAGGTGCCCCCGTTTTGGCAGGGAGTTAGTGGGCAGCCGGCGGGCTCGAGGCCAGCGAGTGGGGCCAGCGCGCGCTCGCTCAGGTCGAGCTCGCAGTTGGCGCCCCCGAAGGGCTCGGCACAGAGACAGCGGTAGCGCCCAGGGCCCAGGTTGACGCAGGTGCCATTGTTGCGACAGGGCTGGTGGCCGGCGCAGTAGTTGACCTCCTGGTCGCAGAGAGGTCCGCCCCAGCCCTCCTGGCAGGCGCACTGCCAGGGAGCGAGGCAGTAGCCGTGCTGGCAGCCGGGGTAGCGGAGACACTCGTCGCAGCGGGCCCCCGTCCAGCCGTGGCGACACTGGCAGGCGTGGGGGCGCTCGCAGAAGCCGTGCTGGGGACTGCAGCCGGGCCCGCAACGAGCCCGCTCGCACTCCAAGCCAAACCAGCCCTCCAGACACACCTTTTGGCCCGCCGCCGAACAGTTGTAGTGGCCCCACTGGTCGTCGCGCGGCCTGCAGAAAGTGGTGCAACCGTCGCCGAAGTAGTTCTGTGCGCAGCGCACGCGAAATCTATAAACAATTGCGGAGCGCAAACTGCGCTGGAAACGGCTCGTCCACGCGCCCCCATTGCCACTCTCAGCCAGAGACGAGCTCTCGGGCAGCACCTCGTTCTCGCTCAACACATGCCGGTCGATTGGCGAGCCGCCGCTGCTGGATAAACTCTCGTTTGGGGCCAGTCTGGAGGAAAGCACCTGCTGCTGCTGCTGCTGCTGCTGCTCGGCTTGCTCGCCGGCCGGGCTGGCCACTTGGTGGGCGCTCAGAATTATGGTGAACGATTTCTGAACGGGTGATATCAATCATGAACCAGAAATCGGGCGATTATGGTGCCAAGTATTCAAGGTTCCAGATAGCGATTTTTGACCATTTTTGACCATTTTTGACGATAGTTGCAGATGATAATATTTCCAGATAAGTTTCGGGTTGATTTCGGATGATTTCGTGGGATTTCCCAGTGGAGCGCGCGTTTGGCCGCGTCAATGGCGCGTCGATGGCGCGTTTTCCAGTCCCAGTTGTGTGCATTTTGCGGCCGTTTTGTTCGTGGGCCGCAGACAAGGATGGGCAGAGAGATTTGGCAATGATTAGTGGGATGCACTTGATGCAGTGGACGCCTTTCTGATGGGCTTCCTCTAGATGAGCTTTCTTTGGATGGCTTCAGATAGCCATCCAAAGCCGGTGAGAAGAGGAAAACTGTCAACAAAAAGGACGAATTATCGCTTCTCTTCTTTCTCCGTCTCGCCTGCCACAAATTGGCCCATTCTCAATTCTGAGCGCCGCTGAATGAGACAAATTTTCTCAATGCTGAATTCCGTTTATCAATCATTTTTTTCCGGCCCACAAGGAAAGAGGCACAAGTTTGAGGAGGCGCAAAATTGGGCCTAAAAGTGAGCGCTCGCTCGAACGAGCAGCCAGCTTGAGTTCGGCCTGCGAGAGACAGTCTGCGGCGCGCACTGTGCAGTGCATAGTGTGCAGTTCGCCGCCCGTTTCAGTGCACTTTTGCCTGCGCCTCCTAGTCTCTCTCGCTCACTTCCTCTGCTCGGCCTCAGCCTCAATGTCACCTCAATGGGGCGACATTTCGAGACGCGAAATGTCTCCTCGCTCAGCTCGCATCTCGCGGCCGCCCTCAAGAGGAGGATGCGACAAAAAACAAGTCCCCTCGAGGATTGCGGCCAGCTCGTGGTGCAAATAAATCAAGCCGGCGGACAGACGGAAATAATGTGTCGTGAGTCGCGCGTCCAGCTCGTTGCCGACTGTCTGCCGGAGAGTTGCAGCCAGTCGGCCGGCCGGAGAGTGTCTCTGAACGCGTCCGGGGCGCCTCCGCATCTGCCGCGGCTGCCAAGTGCCAACTCCTCAGGGCGCCCGTTTGGGGCCTCCGTGGGGGCGAGAATTTGCCAAACTGCGGCCTGCGAGTCGGATTAATGAGCCGCCCGCGCGTCCTGTTGGGCCCCGGCGGAAACAAGGGCGGGCCAGCAGGAGAGAGGGCAAAAGGAGCAACAGGAACCGGCCGATTGAGCAAAATATTGTCTCAACAGAGTTTCCCGCGAGCCGCAAGCTGGACTCTGCTCGTGGCGCTGCACAAGCGGCCTGAATGCCCCGCAGACTTTGGGGCCCGCAGACTGTGTGCATTGTGCAGTGTGCACTGCAGACTGCAGACTGCAGACCAGAGACTGCATTGAATACTGCAGTGCGTTCAGTGCGAAGTGCGAAGTGCGAACTTTGCAGCGCAAAGTGCAGAGTGTGTGCAGCGCCGAGTGCGCGCCTGCTGGTAAGTTGAGCGTGTCACGAGCAGGAAACGACGCTCCTCATTGAGACTAATTTGCCGCCAACGAAGAGCGGCCGCCGAGCGGCCCCAGCCGCTTAACGAGCCACTGGCAAGCGCGCCCATCGCACACTGGCCAGACACTGGCTCAGACGCAAGAGACAAGAGGCAAGCGTCAAGAGGGGGCGAGCGAGAAGAGGCGAGCGAGAAGAATGCTCGCTGGGGCAATAAATCTAATGAAAGAGATAAAAGAGAGGACTAATTCGATCTATTTAGAGGGCCGCCCAGCTCGGCAAATGGAGGAGCACTCGCACGAGACGCTCTCCAGCTCTTTTTGGGCCCAAGCTAAGCTGTGGGCTCCAGTTCAGCGCAGACGAATTGCGGCGGCCAATGGTGAATGGACGTGTCTCAGACAGTCTCCAAGAGCCGCAGACTGTCTCTGAGCGCGTTGGGGGCGCCTCCGAGGCATTGGAGTGGGCCGGAATGGCGGAACTGTTTTGGGGCAAGAAGAAGGCGAGCAAAAATTGTTCAACAAAGCGGCTCGCCTTTCCTTTGCTCGCCCATCTCACACTGCACTGCTCGTGGAGAATCCGAGCCGCCTAAGCTTAGGGGATTGTGTCCCCTCACTGCTGGCCTCCAATTGAGCGTTTGAATGGGCGGCCAATTGTCTCTGGGGCGCTTTCCTCGTCTGTCTCTGTCTCTGTCTCTGTTGTTACAAGTGTTCGCAGTGTGGCGGCCGGCCGGCGCAAACAACTGGCTGCCCATCATGCGAATTAACGAGCCTCCAAGGCCGGCGAGGGCAGCTGGCCCTTGGCGGCGATCCTTAGGGTCGGCGGCCGAGTGGGCCAGTTGTTGTGGCAGCGGCGGGGCTCCACTGGTGCTCGGAAAGTGTGTTTCTGCTTGTTTGGTTGGCCTGTGGCGAGCAGGAAGCGTGCGTCTTGTTGCCAGAAGAGGAGCACTCTTCTGGCGTGTTTTGAGAAAAGAGAATCTGAAGAGAAAGCTCGAAAAAAGCAGAGCTCGAAGAGGAGAGAAAAGAGGGCCCAAAAGGAGCCAGAAACAATGGCCGCAAGTTAATGGTCGGCTGATGGTCGGCTGGCCGCAAGTTGCGCGCGCTCTCTCCTGCGCCTCCTTAGGGCCAATGCTTAGGGCAAATGCTTAGGGCCAATGCTTAGGGCCAATGCTTAGGGCAGGCCGCACTCTGTCGCAGCGAATTCAATTAACGCGCGCTTTCGCCCGCGCGCAACCGCCGACCTGTTGCGCGCGCCCCAACGGGAGCACTGCGCATCCTAGTTACTAGCTTCCAAGTGGCTTCCAAGTGGCTTCCAAGTGGCTTCCAAGTGGCCCGCAAGTGCCTCAAACAGGGCCAAGAGTATCACACGCTGCCCTCATGCGTCGGCCTCTCGCTCGGCCCAATTGCACACAGTGAGCAGAGAGCATCCAGCTCGGCAGCAGTGAAGCCGCGGGCGATCGCGAGCCGCAGACGGTCTCACGCCGGCCGGACAAAGGAAGCGCCGCCGCCTTCTGTGTCTGTGGGGGCGCCACTGGAAGCAGTGTGGCCGCACTGATTCGATTAGCTCGCCCACCAGCAGCCAGTGGTCAGTGGTCAGTGTCACCGAATTCACTTGCTCAAGTTTGCTCACTGCGCCCACTCGCTGCCCACTCGCCTGGCGCCTGTTGCGCGCCGCCGCTCACCTGTCGCCCATTGAGCGCGACACAGAGAGGGACAGTCTCTCCTTTCCTGCAGCCAAAGAGCAGCACTTCTGCACACAGTCTGCCCAGAAGACTGTCCTGAGGGCCGCCGTTCGCGCCCACCAACTGGCCCGAAGTCACTCGGCCGGCCAATTGAGCGGCGACAATGGAGGCCCGCGCGAGACGAGGACTAGTGAGCGCCACAGAGCAGCTCTGCGGGCGGCCAGACAGGAAGCAGGCCAGTGCATTCCCATGCGCGTAACGCTCGACTAAACTGCAAGGGCCAGAGCTGCGCCGGCTGGCTGACTGGCTGGCTGACTGAGCGAGCGCACCAGTCCACTGGTCTGGCACGTGAACGGGCCCTTAGGTCTGGCTGTTGCTTTGTGTTTCTCGCCCACTGAGAACGCAACTCGATGAATGGGCGGCCAATTGTTCTCCCCGGCCAAGCAGAGGCGCCCTCTCAATGGAGGACTGTCTCTCTTTGCGCCGGCGGGCCACCGTCGAGCCTGGAGGGCACCCGTAAGGCACACCGGAGGGCGTTCGGCGCGAGAACAGGCAGTCCGCATTGTGCTGAGGCTGCTCCCTCTTTTCGCCGCCGGTGGGCAGCCGACTTGGAGAGTAACAAAAGCCGGCGAGAGACTGCCGGTGGGCTGCAGGTGGACTGCAAGTAGGTGCAAGTCACTCAAGGCCCACAGACAAGGAGCAGGGCATAACACGCGCGCAAAAGGCCCCCGTTTTGCGCAAGCGGCGCACAGTGAACACAGTCTGCAATGGAGAATCTGCACCAGAGACTGTATTCAGTACGCGCCATTAGGTGCAGGCGCAGTGCATGGATCTGCCTGCATGGTGCACGCTTTTCTGCTTTGCGCGCACTGCTTTGTGCTGCGCTGGCCGAGCAACAATGCACTGGCGCTTATTTGCATCAGAAAAACAAGTGGCGCTCTTTGCTCTTAGCTCCTCGGGACTCGTTGGCGCCTTTTCGCCTTCGCCTTAGCTTGCTTTTCCTTAGCCTCCACTCGGCAGCTCCCGCCGACAAGCTTCGACAAATTATCATAATTCCTCACTACCTGTTCTCGCCAGCCGCTCTTAGACTCGCTCGAGCAGAGACCAACTAGCACAGAGAAGCATAGACGAGCTTAGAAAGAAAACAAGCAGCCGACCCTCAGCTTGGGGGCCCGTTGGCCGAGGCGCCAAAGCGAGACTGGGCCGACTGTTGCCGGCCGGCCAGTTTGTGTCCAACAATTAGCCGGCCTTGTGAGCGTGCGGGGCAGCACAACAATTAATGATCATGCGGCCCTTCTGTTTGGCCTAGTCTCTGGGGCAGTTCGGCGGCAGTCTGCTGGCTGCTCTTTTCACTCGGTCAGCTTCTGCACTTTCGGGCCTCAAGCAACACAAGCAGCTGCTCGGCCTTGCTTATTCACTGGAGAATGCCTCCACTGAATGCGCAAGAAGAGGAAGAAGCCTCCTCTTCCTCCTCTTCTCCTTCTTCTGCTGGCGATTATTATTAATATTGAAAATTGAGACTGGCTGCGATCAGTGGCCACTGGCATTGAATTGGCCGGCGAGAAATTAGTCCATAAGCTCGGCCGACGATTAGCACTGGCAGCAAGTAGGCTGCAAGTGGCGCTGTGCAAGTGGCCCTTCTGGCTCGTCTAATTATTGCGCCGCCCCTTTGGGCTACCATCTAGCGTCGGTCCTCGAGGCTCGAGACTGGAGACTGGAGACTCAAGACTGGAGCTGGTGGGCGCCGAGTGCAAGTTCTCATGCGAGAGAGTGGCCGCCCCCCATCCATTGAGGAGGCTGGAAATTAGCCCGCAGGCTGACCCAGATCGGCCGCTCGGAGGGGCTTTTCGTGTGCGCCAGTTGGTCGAGACTCGCGAGAGACTGTCTGTCTGTGTGTCTGTCTGTGTTGTTTGGCGGCCATTCATTTGAGGAAGAGTCTTTTTAGCGCCTCTTTGAAGGAGGCGGAATGGAAAGAAAAAGGAATGGAAAGAAAAAGGGAAAAACATCAAGCGGCCAATTGATGGAGGCGCAAGCAATGGGCCACTGTGTGTGAGAAACTCGCCCGCGCGCACAAAAGTTCGCCCGCGCACAGAAGCCCGCAGAGAGCAAAGCGCGCACAGTAAACACAGTAGTCTGCAGCAGAGCAATGGGCCGCCCGCAGCACCGGCACTTGTCCTTCGCCCGAAAGCTTAGCCTGTAAGCTCCCTCATATAGAGCAGAGGCCCATGATAAGCATCGGCCCGCCTGAGACTGTCTGCGGTGAAGGAAAGCTCAATGGGCCGGCTCAATTATTTCCCCGCCAGAGCCACTCTCTCAGAGCTCAATGAAATGAAAGCCACACTCGAGCTCGGCGCAGGTCTCGAGCGGCCGCCGGCGAGCAGGAAGCGCCAGATAACTATCGCCGCTCCCACATCTCACCTCGACACCCTCGGCCTGCTGATCGGGCGCCTGCGAGGCCAGTGGCCGGCGAGCCAAGCGCGCCTTTCACACGAGAACACCACTCGCCAGCTCGCCGCCTCCATTCAGCCATTCTGGGAAGCTCAGGCCCGCTCCTTAGCCTCCCCGAACGGAAGCTCCGAGGCCCCAAAGGAGCGCTCTGAGGAGTGCTCAAGAACTCACAAATTCGAGCACCTGTCGCGCTCTCGAGCAGGGAAAAGCCTCAGTCTGTTATCTGATTTCTCTTCTCCACCATTTAATTTCATTTCCATTCCATTTTCCTTTCATTTTCCTCCATCATTTGCCGCCTCAGCTCCCGCACTTCGAGGCTCCCATTTGGAGGGGAAAAGTGGCGAGAATTTTGCAAATTCTTTTAATCTCTTTATTTTTATTTCCACCTTTCCTATTCTCTCGCTCGCATCTCTCGCCCCTCGTCAAGCACTTGTCCTCCTTGCCGGCGGCCAACCTAAGGTCGAGCTTTTAAGTGATGCTGAAGTTGATGTGATGTGCCAAACAGACAAACAGAGCAACAGCTGAGTTTGAAACATTGTTCAAACTGAGGGACAACAATTTCATTAGGCGAGCTCTTCTTTTTCGAAACACAAGTGCCAAGAAGACTTTTTGAAGGGCAAAACATTGCTCAAGAAGATTGCGGAATTGCGTCACGAGAGACTGTATCTAAAGGCAGCCAGTGGAGTGCAATCCAAATTGGACTGTCCAATTTGAAGAGTTCAAACTGAACTGCTCAGTGCGCGTAAGTTCGAAGCAGCTCCCGCAGACTGTCTCTGCGTTGCAGCAGCGCACATTCGCCACTTGATGAGCTGGCACGTGAAAGAAAGGCAAACGCGCAGAATGCTGCACGTTTCCAGCAACAAAGCAGCCCCAAAGACGCACTCTGCTCTGCACCTTGTTATGCCTCATGCTTTATGCCTCATTCTCCCTTTTATTCCTCCTCTCTGCTTTCCACTTTCCACTTTCTGCTTTCTGTTGCCACAAATCAGCTGCCCCCGAAATGTGGAAAGTGCCGCAACTGCCGCAGCTAAGGTCAAGCCGGCCTCTCGTCCAAGCGGCCAGCACGCCCAGTGCCAAGAAGTGCCAAGAAGTGGCCAGTGGAAAAGAGAGGGCGGCCCTAAGGAGCGGCCCTAAGGAGCGGCCCTAAGGAGCGGCCGTGTTCTTGGGCCGCCTTGGCCGCAACACAGTGACAAGCAACTGCAACAAATGCAAAATCAGCTGCTCCCAACACGCAGAGAGACAATCGGTGGCGCCTCTTCAACAGTCAACGAACAGCTAACACAGGCCACTTGTTGCTTCTGTGCCCAAGGACTGTGTGTGGCGCGGACGTGACATAGAGCAACCGGTGATTAGTAGCGGCCCACTGGAAGGCCCACTGGAAGGCGCATGGAGCAGCACGCGGCTGTTACAGACTGCCTTGGGCTGCTTGGGCTGCTTGGGCGCGCTCACTGGCCCGTGTCGCCCGCTCGCAGGGCGCCCCCGACGAGCGACAAGCGACAACGCGCCTCTCCACGTCGCCCACTGGCCGCCTGGGACTGTCTGTGGAGCCAAGTCTGCACCGAGCGCTCTCTGTGTGTGTGGCTCTTCCGGATCTTCCAAGTGCAGGTCCATTTGGGCAGCAATTTAGGAGGCAGCTCTGTGCAGTCTAGACCCTAGAGAGACTCTCTGCGCAGATTTGCCCTTTTCCTCGCCACCAGAGCAGCGCAAATGGAGCCAAATCTCTCAATAAGACGGCGACACAACTGGTCACGACTGGCCACTGCTCAAGGAGACACGAGCGGTTGCTTGATGGTTAGATGTGAGTGGCCGACGTTCGTCTTGCGGGCCCATAACTTGCATTTGCGAGTCTGTGCAAGTGTGCAAGTGTGCATTTCTGTGCATTTCTGTGCATTTGTGTGCGCGCCAGCCACTGTGTGTAAGTGCAGGCAGAACAACGCACAGAAGACAGTCCACGGAAAACAGTGCACAGAAAACAGTGCGCGCAAAGCAACGCACAGAAAACAGGTTAGCAAAGTGCGCATTCTGCAGACAAGGGCAGATTTGCGGGCCCCTCGCCAGAGACGCCCTCTGGCCGCTGGCCTCTTGGGTCTTGCATTGCGGGCGCCCAAAGTGGCCCGCTTGTGAAACCGCGGCCGCAACCGCAACCGGAGCAGAGGGGCAGCTCGAGGGTGATTATGACAACAAGGGGCGACAAGGAGAAACATGGCGCCGCATGGCCACTCTCGCCCGCCCCAACGAGTGGCAAGAGGAAGAGGGCGAACACGAAAAGAGGAAGACAAAACATGCAACAGGCGTCCGTTGAATGAGACTTCTGCTTGTGGGCCTGCTCGTTAGCTGGCGGCCTGTGCGTGCCAGCGCCAGAGACAGAGGTCGGCGCCCAGTTGGGAGTTGCCGCGAAAAGAAGCTCCACATGGAGAGAGGGCGACTTTTTCTGGTGGAATCTGCGCTCTTGGTGCAAGAATTAAGATGAAAGCAGTGGAGCCTGCAGGCCCAAAAGGTGGCCCAGAAAGAGGCGGACAGTCTGCCGTAGACTGTCCGCAAACTGGTCGCTTGTGGGAGAGCAAAAGAGGAAGAGAGAAAGCAGGAAAGTGGCAGAACGAGGAGGCAAAGATGGAAACAATTTCATTCTCTTCTAAACGCCCTAAGCTCTTTTTGTGATCGCTCTTTTATCCAAAAGTGGCAGCCAAAAGTCTCATGCTGTGCGAGAAAACATCCAAACAACAACTAATCAAGTGCCACTCATTTCTGCTCGCCCAACAAACGCACAACAGTCGCCCATTTGCCGTTTGGGCCCCGCAGACTGTTGCGCGCGAGTGTGCGAGTGTGCGTCAAGTCGCAGGTAAAACTTTCCTTTCGGCGGCCGAGAATAAAAATATAAAAACAAAAACAAGAATAACAGGCACTCGAAACAGTGTGGAACATTGTCTAATCTAATTTGATCGCAAGAACTCTTGTCAATCAGCCGAGATGCTTCTGTCCGATTGACTTTGGTCCAGCTGCAGTCTGCAGTCTGCAGTCTGCAGAGTGCGCTCACAGGGCCCACTTGCACACTTCTGTCTTGGGCCGCACTCAGTTGCTAGAGAGGTGCTTTTTGGAGAGTCTGCAGCTGATCGGGCGGCTAATCAAACACTTGCATCTGGCCGGCTCATGCGCGCAACCGGCTGGAAAAATGGCCAAAAATTCCTGCAAAATGCACCACAGACTGAGAGCGAGAGAGCGGCAACAAGTTGTTGTTGGCGAGATATCATTTGTTGTACCACTGTTTGCGATCAAAGAGATTGGGCCGGCTTATTTGCAATCGAGCGAGCGAGCGAGCAAGCAAGCAAGAGACTGTTGCGCTGCTCTTGCGGCAGTCTCTCTGCTTCAGAGACAAGGAGCAGGAAAAAGGAGGAGCCGGCGGGCCAAGATGCGGGCCCAGCGCAACACTTGGTCCTTGGCAGTCGGGCAAACAGTGGCACCACTGCAAGCTCGCATGTGTGCAATAGTCTCCAGAGCTAAGGTCTCCAGAGCTGAGGTCTGGCTGGGCCGCTCTGGTGGGCCCGTGCCAGAGACGAGGCCAAGAAGACGAGCAAGAGGAGGAAAAGTGGCGCTTGGAGAACCAAGTTCCAAGTTCAAACTTCAAACTTCGAAGCAAGAGACAAGCGACGACTAAGAAAATTACTTACCGGCCATCTGAAAGTGAATTGTATCCTAACTGCATTTGTCATGAGAGATCCTTGTTGTTGTTGTTGTTGTTGGTGCTTGTGAGCGCCATGACGCACGACAACACTGGACGAGCTGGCGGCCGACCGATTCCCTGCACTGCCAGGCTGCTGCTCTGCACTGTGCGCTGCTGTTGCAGCCAATGCTTCGCCAATGGACAAGAAGGCGCCCCTTTCGTGCTGCTGCTCGCCCGCCGGCTGGCCCAATAAAGGCGATGCCGCGCGCACTGTTTGCACTGGCGGCACAACAAAACCACTTGTTGTTCTCCTCCTTGTCACTCGCGCCTCCTCCTCCTCTTCTTGCTGCTCCTCCTCCTTCTCGTGGGCAGTTGCCTCCAATTGGGGGCCCAGTCTGCCCAGCGCAATGCTGGCGTTCCCGTAGGTGCAGGGCCCGTCGAGCTGGCTGGCGAAGGCCTCCTTCAGACACACCACAATGCGCATGGCTTGCTGGCCGCCCGCGTCCAGACGCTTGAAGTCCAGCAGCTCCAGCTCGAACACTCCCGAGGCGAGACTGGCTCTTGGAAGTTGGGCCATGAGGATTAGTGAGCAGGACAGGAGGAGGACTGTGAGCGATAGCATTTGACTATATTTATCCACTTGGGCTCCATTCGTCTCCACTGATACCCTTTTGCTTCCCATCTTGAATCCACGCAACTGGAGCTGGCCGTGTGTCTCTTTCTTGTGCATTCTTCTCCACTTGCTGCTCCTTGAACTTGCCTCTTCTAGTCTGTCTCTCAATCACACTCAATCATTCGCGTGCCTTAGCATGTTTACCAATGGAAAAACAGTTTCTCGCCACAACTTCTTCTGCCTCCAAAGCTCCAATTCTCTCGAATTTTCTAATACTTCAAAGTTTCTCGAAGATTTCCAGCACAATGTGAAAGTTTTCCCTCTTCTTTCGCTCGATTACTAGCATTCGCTCGATTATTGACTCCCAAATGGCAGATGATTTGCAATTTCTTTTCGCTTGTTATGCAAATTCCTTTGATCTCGATGCTTGTGAGAATTAAATTCATTTAACAAACTTCGCTTCTGTTCGCCACTGAATCAAATTCGAGTGGAAAAGGCGAACTGAGACACAACTGCGCATGTGCAAACTGTGACAAGACATTCCAGTGGAGTGCTCGAAATTTGGATGACCATTCGCCGCCGAGACGAGCGCCACCTTCCAGGCGTCCTCACAAGCAATCCGGATGCCAGTCTGAGACGTGATCATGGCCCATACACACTCTATGGGCCACACTCAAGCTGCCATTGCCATTGCAATGGCACACAGTCGCACTCATGGCCAAGTGTGCACTCTGTCTCGCTCACACTGGACACACACTGACAGCCCCACCTGTTGTGTCGGCCTAATTCTGTCTTGGCTCTTGATTGTGATGAAAATCACTGCGCCACCAATTAGTGTTTGACATGATACAATCTCCATCTGAAACTATTACAATCTACCCACAGAACAATACTCAATATGGGCCTGATGGATTTTATGAACAGGCATAGGAACAAGATACTGCTCGTTGGAGGCGCAGCTGGAGCCTTGTTGGTTATAAATAAAGTGCTGGCAAAGTATGAGAAACAATGGGAGACTAGCTCGAGCAGGGGTTTTGTACATGAGGCAAGAAAGAAGGAGATACACTTTGAGAATATAATCAATGAATGCAATCAGCTATGCCAGCGCATGTCCCCCAAGATCATAGCTCGCCTACAGGAGCTCCTCGATGATTCTAAACTAATTGAAGATCTGGCAGCCAAGAGACAGGATAAGAAAATCCAAGAGAAGGTCGAGATATGGAGGGCTCTCAAAGTGAAAATACTCACCCGACTATTAAGTGAAATTTATTGTACATGCATTTTGGTTTGTTACATGAGAGTACAAATGAGCGTTATTGGTGGACAGGTGTTTGCCAAGAATGCACTATCAGCAACTACAGCTGCCTCGTCCTCGGCGGCCGTCGCCGATCTCTCTCACATGAAGACTTATACTAAATATTATGCATTTTTAGGCTCATTCTATGATCAGAGATTCGACTGCTTGATTCAGCCAATTGAGGAGGTGGTCGAGGAGACGCTCAGAGGATACAGCATTGATTACAAAATCTCAATCCAAGATTTTCGGGTTATCTTAGACAAAATCAAGCGGTCCATGTCGTTCCATCTGTCTAGCCCAACTTCGAAAACCAAAGTCTTCTTCTTGGACGCAGAAAACATTGCCACCACTGATCTAGCATCCACGTGTCCAGACTCTGGACCATTGAGTGAGTCCGAAGAGGAAATGCTGAGACTTATGTTGTCAGAGACTCAAGACATTCTCGAGAGTGAAGACTTCAAGCAAGTTTTGGAATCAAGCATTGAAGTGGGTTACGCAATACTCCTTGACAATCTACTCGGCGCCTTTATCAAGCTGGAGACTAAACTTAGCGAAAAGGGGGCTCAAAACGGCAGCACAACTATGATGACCAATCCGAACAACATCCAAGTTCCCTTGGTCAAGTTACTTCCCCATATAAGGAACAATTACCTAAAGCGCAAAGAAAGTGACCAGAAAGTTCTCGTCAATCACCTATTGTCTTTGGATGTACTCAACTGCTTCGCAGCCAACGTTTATGAAGCGTTCTGTGTTCCCAAATAGTCATTTAGCTTGAGGTTTTGGTTTATTTGCTCCTTCTTTATTCTAATGAATCATATGAGGAAGAGGAATCCAAATCTTACTTAAATTGCAATAGAGTGCTATGAGCGGATAATTAAAAATCTTATTTGGTGTTCGGTTCATCCAATGTTTATTTCACAATATGACCTTTTCGCCCCCAGACTATACAATTCATTCTGAAATTTCTACAGGTCATCGTCATCATCCTCGGGTAGTGGAGCGATCTCGGCATCCTTCATATCGGCCTCTAATTTCTTCACAGTCTCCGGATCCATTATAACCTCTGGTGGGGCGAGGGCCGGCATGGCGACAAACTCGAGAGTTGCATCGCCTGTCAACTTCCTGGCAAGATACAAGAAGGGCTTCTCGAAATTGTAGTTACTCTTTGCGCTAATATCATAGTATTGTAAATTCTTCTTTCTGTGGAAAACAATAGCCTTAGCCTTAACCTTGCGATCCTTAACATCGACCTTGTTACCGCACAACACAATTGGTATGTTGTCACAAACGCGAACTAGATCACGGTGCCAGTTTGGTACATTCTTGTATGTGACACGCGAGGTGACATCGAACATAATGATAGCTGCCTTACTTTGGATATAGTAACCGTCTCTCAAACCACCAAACTTTTCCTGGCCTGCTGTATCCCAAACACTGAATTCAATGGGTCCATATTTGGTGTAGAAAACGAGAGGGTGAACTTCAACGCCGAGCGTGGCTATATATTTCTTTTCAAATTCACCAGTCTTGTGACGCTTAACAAATGTGGTTTTTCCAGTACCACCGTCACCAACGAGAACAACCTATGACGCAGTCAGAGAATAGAAGTATTGAGGGTCGGATAGAAAAAGGTTAAAACCGGGACTCATTGGATTCGTTTGAGCAGCTCACTCGGATACTCCACAAAATTAATGTGTAGCAAGAGGACTTACCTTAAAACTTTTCACTGGGGTGACGGCTGGTTGCTGCATAGTTGGCGATTTTCGTATCAGTAGGGCTTCGATATGTGACTGGGGTGTTTTCAAACAAATATGGGTTGATGGATGGGCGCTTCAATTTATGTAACTACAATGATTGTGATATCAATAATTTAGGGGAGTAATATTGGGCTAATGTGTGCCGAGAAACTAATGAAGAGTGTTTTTCAAGGTGTTATCTACTATGTTATGAGATGAATCTGAGTGATGTCATAATCTTCGATGCGCCACGATGGGATTTGTTCGAGATGAAGAGACCGTTGAGACATCGAGCAGAACGCGCAGGTTTTTTCCAATCACAATCACACGTTAGAAAACCATAGCGGTGGTGTGTTTGGCTGGCTCGTGCGCATCGCGCGCGAACTCGCTCGCCTCTACAAACATACAGTCGTTCACAAACCTAGCAGCTGGCCCACGGATTCCGAGGCATGGCTTTTCTTGAACATTCTGTGCGCTACCATGGATTTGGCGCGAAATTTAACGACCAGCTCGATAGAACCATCGGCTCATCTTCACCAATTGAACAAAAAAGGATCAGGGTATAATTTGGATTAATTTTATTAATTGAAGATTACATATTGATATTCTCAGATTATGCGCTAATGTCGTCCATCCACTGCACGCTCTCGTCATTGAAGCCACTCGTATCTGAGAACGTAGAGATGCTCAATACCCGCTTTGCGTTCCATTGCGATGCTGCCTCTTATTCCGAACTTCTCCTTCAGACAGTTTGAAAGGTTTTCGGGATCGTTTTTATCCAAAGCAACCATATATGCTCGTCCATTTGGCTTACTTAGCAAATGGGGCACATATGATGTAAGGAATAAATCGATCAGACTCCTCCCTCTGCACCCACCAGCCCATGACAGGTGAAGTTGTCCCTCATGGATATGTGGTTGATCAGCCTCTGGTCTCCGTGATCTGCTCAATTCATCGTCCGGCGTGGGAACATATGGTGGATTGAATATGAGCAAGTCAACACTATTCTCTAACCGATCTAAGAGTGATTCAGCGAGATTTGTTCTAACGACTTGCACAGAGGGGCCCACGCCGAAGTAGTCGGTGCACTTCTTCGTTGTCTGGCATGCGTCCAGATTGAGATCGGTGGCCAAAAGCAGATGATTGATCTTCTGCAGTCCATCCTCCGACTTTTCTCGACGCCTAAGAGCATTTGAGAGTGCAGTTATCACTATGCCGGAGCCTGATCCAAACTCGATGCAGGTTGTCACATCGTTCCGGAGAAGATCCAGATCTTGTTCGAGAGCGTCCAGCAGAATGAAGCTGTCCTCGGCGGGCTCATAAACTCTTTCAAAGTCGTCGCCAAAAATCTTCTTCGGCAAGTAGGGGGTCTGCATCAATCCTCTATCTAAGTTCTCATCATAGAACCAATTCTCCAAGAGTATTCTGATCCTGTTCCAGAGCTTTGGTGTTTGCTTGTTAGTAGACTGGGGAGGGGTTCACTCGCACACGATGGTTGAACCGACGGGTATCTGAGCAATCTGAGTGCTAGCTTAGCCTTTGCCTAGTATCTTGTTGAACAGGCCTTTCAATCCATGCGCATCGAGAGACTCGGGCAATTGGACTCCTATCAGGAATCCAACGAGGAAACAAACAATGACCAAGAAAGTTATTTGACAGCAAACCGTCATTTTAGGTAATTTTCGGCTCTAATCTAAACAATAATAGTGATCAGATTCGTGTGAAATGCAAGATATCGATTGTCTCAGATGATCTAAGTAGTTGAGAATTCCGGTATCCTTCTTGGAATAGAAGCTCGGGTATATAGCACTGCAAAATTTCTAGCGACGAACTTTTGGGCCTCTCAGACGAACTCTAGAGCATCTCCATCTTAGAGGTGCAACAGGCGATAGAAGGGGGGGGGAGGTTGGAATAAAAAAAAGTAGAAAAGAGGGCAAAAAAATCGACTTGCGCCGCACTAGTTGCGCAAGGGACCTCGTATCACCCATACAGGTGAAGATAATCACGCCCAGGAGGGGACCTCTTCTGCCCAAGGGGCATCTGCAGGTCCCCGTTTCTATAGCTCTAGGCTGAAGTCGAGGCCAATGGTGAGCCATCATCTTGGATAGATCAGAATCCACCACACTTTTGCAACCGAGAGGTTTCGATCATGCCGGCATCAGAAAACTTAAACACGGGAGTAGGCCTTCTAACATGATAGATTGAACACATCCACACGATTTTCTGTACCGTGTGTTATTTTATTTTGCCTGATGACTCGCTTCAGGTAACTTTACGATGCTGGTTGTGTACAGGTGCATCATGATAGGCATATATGAGGATAAGAGCTATGTGCCCCTCACTTTTATAGCGCTTTTCCGTCGTCTCGACCTGGAACGCGAGAAATCTTTGAAGCTCTGGCTGTGCTTATTGAGTATCTGTTTCTTCAATCTCCTACCTCGTGACTTCGGTAGTTTGTGGCCCATTATAATCTCCTCATCATTGCTACTACTCGATGATTGGTTGGTCCGTAGGCCGGAAGATAGACTGCGCTTCGACCCGGACGATTTCAACTCTCTAAGTTTCTTCACAACGAGATAATTTGCGGCACTTTCGACGAACAAGAAGATAATGATTGTCGCAAACAGACCAACTAAAGCTGCTAATAAAAAGACAAAAAGATTTCTCACTGGTTTGAAGTTATTTGAACAACAAAACGGTTCAGATGATTCCCAAATCTCGCCACAACAGAAGTCTTGACAAATGACATAGAATCCACTTCTTATTCTACAAAGACGTTCGTAATTGATTAAACTGATTAGATCTGAGTTTCGCTCCACGAGCCGGGCTAGTTTGTGTGGATCATGATAAATTTCTTTAGTTAAAACTTGGTCCTGATAACCTGAAGTTAGTTCGCTTGTATCCCAAATCAAGTTTATGCCTATTGTAAGATTTTTATCTGGCGGAATCATCTCAATCAGTTCGTTCAATATCTATAAAGACTTTTTCTTTTTATATAATCTTCTACTTTTGGAGTAACCAAATGACTTATTGGTTTGCCCTCTTTGACTGCCTCACGAACCATGGTGGAGCTTATGTTGAATTGACAAACTTCATCATCAATTAGATCAAGTTGATCTAAATTTTTTCTGAATATGTGCGATTTCTCACTATCGTGTATCAGTTTCCACGGGTTTGAGCCAGGCCTTGGTAAGGCCACAATACCATAGTCGCGTAATATCTCTTCAATGTGATCGTCTGACCACAAATTGGGTACAAGGAATGACTCCAATAAATCAGCACCACACAACAGTCGCAAATTTTTTCCATAAACTGAGGAGTAGTGCTTGAGTGCCGGTAGTGTTCTAATCCACTCATTTTGTCTAGTTTCCCAATCATCACATATAATCCAATTTTCATGAATATCGCTCAGGGCGAGTCTTATCATTGATAATCTGTGATGGGCTGGTGTAAGGCTCGGCTTTATCGTAGCGTATTGGTCATTTGTAGGTGAAATTACACCCATGTTAACGACGATATTCTTCTTAACTTTTAGATGGTGGCGAGCCAATTCAAACATGCGAAGATGCATAACAGTTATCGGGTTGAATGACCCGCATGATATCAATACATGTTGATACGTCATCTTTGGACTGTCGGGGGAGTGGCTGGTGAATTGGTCGGCCTCCAAATCTTCTGATAATTTGGAAGAACTTTTCGGAGAAAATCCAATTGTGAGGTGTGTGAAGTAGCTGGCAATTCGGAGCAAACTTTTCGATCTAAGTTGAAACCGGTGATTACAGTATTCGGCTGAAGTTTCTCAATCTCAACGGAGTCCGAAGATCTTTGCTCTGTATCCTTCAATTTGCAACCAGCACCAATGATGCAATTGTCTGTCAACTCTATATTTGGTCCGACGTATGACTTACATTCTAGGATATTGCTGTTGCCAACCTTCGACGCTTCGCAAATTGAGTCAACTTCGAATAAGTTATAGTCACCAATGAGCAACGTATCAGGCCTATTATTTACTATCTCGACTCGCTCCTCTATGAGGTTGCCAGTACCAATCACAATAGGACCGTGTCTCGCAATAATGTGAGCTGTAGGGTGTATAACGCAATCGGGTCCAATGCTCACGTCACCTACGATAATAGTCTTCTCTCGACATATTATTGTTGATAGTGGGGATTTGAGTTTTGCGAAATTGTCTGGGTGACTAGGTTGAATATTAGTATGAGAATGTGAGGACATGATGATTTCGGATACTTTCGGCCATCTCGACGCGATTAAAACAGCTGTCACGCCGCCCTGAGTGTCGGAGAATCGAGCCTCAACTCCAGCTCCAGCCGCCAGTCGACCATGAGTCAGCTCCAGCCGGGCTCGCGACTGGTGCGGGCCGGGAATGTCTAGGGACA
>Ga0058701_10000898_pt1 | contig 20350 bp, 14 predicted proteins | sample AgamicOrMae_FD_97039 | JGI IMG/M metagenome (GOLD analysis project Ga0058701, IMG submission 97039) | Agave microbial communities from Guanajuato, Mexico - Or.Ma.e | ecosystem: Host-associated > Plants > Phyllosphere > Phylloplane/Leaf | place: Guanajuato, Mexico | collected 2012-06-04
AAATACCCAGAATAAGTAAACTTCCACTTGAAATTTAGTGGTATACGTATATCATGTACCTAGACGTATAAACTGTCCTGTAGAGTTCCAAGAAAAATACTCGGAAAGACACAGGCGCAGTGCCAGGAATAGGCGATTCTTCCCCTGTGTAGAAAACCATTCCATCGATCAAGATAATACACTGTAAATGGGATTGCAAAGTTGTTATAATGGACTAAAAATTGTTTTTATACAGAAAAAAAGATAAATGGGGCCTTTGAATACTCGCTAAAACAGCCCTATACACTTTGATCTCTTCCGAGCATTTCCTCCCGTCAGATAACCATAGTTTGTTTACACGCCGCGATGTATCCACAAAAGGAAATCTCAAAGTTTATGATGCACAGTCTATCATACCACCACCCTCAGAGATTCGGTGAAAAAAGAAGAGTCAATTTTGTGAGTGGTGAGGCATCCCACACACCGAGGCAGCAGTGAACCGTCACCCATGCTAGATTAGAACAGGCCCCGACATTATTAGAAATATTTCGGCCGACCTGGTTTAAGGCGGCTGTGTGGTTGACTTAGGGCGCCACCGAGTTCCACCTCCATCTTGTCTTCGGACGTCCACACTAGAGGCACCACGCTGCAATAAGAGACACCAGTCACTTGTAGCATGCCCCACACCAATACAGAGCACACCCAACGTGAAACACAACAGCCAAAACACGTCAAAACGACAGTAAAATACATAAAGCCTACATTAACATCTTCAAACCCATGTCTGAAGCGATGAACATCTTATGTTACGCAATATGGCCATAGGTTTTACTCCTGACAAAGGAAGTAAATTCAACTATGTTCGCTAATGAGGGGCGAGAGGAGTTGGTGTTAGGCACAATCAAACCGTGATTGTGGACATTGAAGTCCCTTCCGGTTGGACATGAAACCTAAACGGACAGCTCGATCGACTGCGTCCCAGTATAATATGGCAAGAATCCATCCATCCCGCAGAGGACACCACTTTCAGGTAGTTCCATCTAAGAGGGACATTTGTGTCGAGAATGACGAAGTATAAATCTGAAGGTGTGTGCCCGCACCGCATTGCAAAAATAATGGAACCACTTTCTTCGGTGATAACTAACATCGGTATTCTTTTCCTTAAAGGTTGCAAAGGTTAATTGGAAAGTGGCTTCGACCACTGGCACTTCGATACATCATCGATTGCAGGGCGTCAGCCCAACTCTAACAGAGACAGTGGGAGAGAGAGTCAGGTATGGGCACTAACTGGCGAGTAGTGAAACACAATAGAAGATGGACCTGGCAAACCGTAAATTTGTTGGCAGCCAGCTCATTTACTCCAAAGAATAACTGGAAGAAACGAGTTTTTAATTAGATTCGTAATACTCTATTCCACATGTTTAGCTCGTTTTCAACAAGCTATGTCCGGCCGCCTGACCATACAGCTTCCGTTTTTTGACTTGGTCGGATTAGTTAGACTTCATTGTTAAGGGGGGACTTAATTGATTCGCTTGTGACTTCTTTTCATGATGCAGCAGTTGCCTATATGCGAGGTTACTTTTAATTAGGGTCGTATTTCATGCGTCCGCCCGTCTCTCAAAGTGTCCGGTAACTGCATTAGAAACACCTCGTGAGGGTCCGAGAAAGTTACGACCGTCTGCAATAACCGTTCCCCAAAATGCGAAGTCCATCTCGCCGCAGTCTTCTTACGTCTTTGATGTGCTTTTAGTAAACGCCTTCCCAATATTTGGGACGAATTCATCTAGAGTGCATCACATTAAGGGAACCGTTGTAAAAAGTCTTTATTTCGGTGAAATGCCCCACAATGTTGGTCGCTTTTTATTTGCCGATATATATCATTCATGCTGTTTTCACTGGCGACTCAAAGGCTTTCGGAGTAACGACCCATGAGTTCAACACTATCCAACGCATGCGTTTAACGACTTGAAAATAGCGTGCTCCTCCAAATTACTTCAAAGGTGAGCAAGATCGTCATTACTCCCTGTGCAGTGCACTAATGCAGTCAACCAATACGAAGTCGTTGTCACAAAAAGAATTCGGTCTTGTGGGTGCCAGTTTAAGATTCGCGTTAACCGTCGCCAGAACATTACTCTGTGGCAAGGCCTTGGACTCTGGTGGTCTCTTCTCCGAGACGGTTCAAAGGTCTCGACGTTTTCGTCTTTGTTGCATACCGAATGATTGGACCACTGCCGGTCTTTCATCGAAGGATTGTAATAACCGTGCCATTGATGCTGCGTTCGGATCTCCCGAGACATGACTATCGTAACAAGTAGACCTAAACATCGATGGTATCTAATCGACGAGAATGTATAGGTCGAAACTTTATTTTGCAATATCAAAAAACTTCTTTTTTATTTTCGTGAACGAAGTGGCCGAATCTCCGTCACCGTTTTTATGTGTATGATAAACTCCGAAATATCAGTTCCACTATTTCTATGAACAATCATGAGTGATTATTTCGCTTTATGACCATGAATAATGAATGAAAGAGTAAAAGTTAGGAGATATTATCTAATCGCACATTTGTTGCTTGCCAATGACACAGTGTAAGTCCTTGCACATCTTGTGTGTCACGGCTATTTTTTGGCCTAAGGGCGAGCCCCAGTCTTTGTTTCTGAGCGCTCGTGGGATTATCGTTTAAACTCGGCATCACCAACTATTAATGGTCGAGTTACGTGCAGTCGTATATAGCGGGTGTCGCAAGACGGTTGTAAAATTCCTGGCATTTTGCAAGCTATGAGCAGCGCGTACGGTACACCACACCATCTTGCACGCACACCACGGTCGCGCTGCACCACACCGTGAGGGGAAGGAACGGAGGTTGGGCTGGTCACAGCAACCGCGTCCTCTACTTGCTTTGACACTACGACGGCCTTCTTCGGCACGCTCACTACACTGTATTGGAGATACGCTCACGCTCACTCACGATGGGTGCTCGCAAGGGTACTACTATTCAGTCTGCATTCCAATTTTTGAAGGGTGCGATTTCTATTTTTGTGTTCCATCCTCCGACACCAAAGTCAAGCGGAACGTATCCTAAATATCTGTATGCCGTTATGCTCATTATTTGACGGAATTTTGAACCAGGTTTGAACAGAGAGGAAGGTAACGCAATCTCTAAAATTCCGTGTTCCACTCAAAGATGCAATTTAACTTGAACTCAAATTTTTAGATTGGTCTTTATTACGATTAAGAGGGAAGCGCACCGCGACGTGGACGTTTAAAATAATGATTTTACCGAGTCTAACTTTATGTATACCTTTTTAACCCACTACCGCTCAGCGATGCCGTCCGGAAACAGAAAAATTTATTTTAGAGGATCTTTTCAGTTCAGTATTTTCACAATTTAAAAAGTATCATCTCTCTGGAAACCTCTGAAATTTAGTAATTGGGCATTTTTCAAAGCTTAAAATTTCGTATTTTAATGGAAAAATCCTTCAAATTTCTCTTAAGCTACAATTCACTTCAAATACTCTCTGGGCTGTTATGGGTTAAGTGAATTCAACAATGAAGATCTCCCTTTCAAATTCCTCGCACACTTGGGGTCCTTTTGGAAAGGAAGTAATATAAATACAATTAATGGTCTCTCAGGTGAATCAATTTCGAGAATCATCGTAAATGTAAACCATTCATAATCTGTTTTGTTTTTGAGTGAGTACGTCACGGGAAGTGCTTGCGTTGTCGGTCCCGACGACAAAAAGAGATCTCAAGAGGTCGCACAGCACAGGATCCGAACGCCGGCAAAAAAGGCTGTGTCTAAATCGGTGAGCATCGGAATGACTTTGCTTATGGAATGGTCAAAAGTGTCAGCAGTCAAGGAGAGGTCGCTTTTTTTGCATCACTCTGGCGTGACGTCCGCCAGACATAGGCGAGGACCTATCGCCCGCCATCACAGAATCACCGCACAAGTCCCTTTCTCAAAATCCTCCTGAAAGCGATTATGTTAGCATACAATTTTCTCCGCATCGCTTTCGCACCTTCAACTCTGAACTGCGTCTCTTTGAACCCCCACAGCAACATAGATTAACGTACTTGGACCACAATGAACTACTTCGATTTCAAATAAGCTCTTCGCGGACATGAAAAGCTGATATTTCCGTTGATATCCATTGAAACGGACTTGTATCTTATCATACAAGTACATGTTTAAAAGGAGTTTCACTATCAGACGTGTGTAAAGTCCAGGAAATTTGACAATCCCAGGCTTGATTACATGGAATTGAATGGGCGATTATTTATCCTTTTGAATCCTTCTGTTGTCAGTCCGAACATTTGAATCCTAGCCTTCACTCACAACTAAGACTACGTTATCGCGATTTCCTGTGAAACAAAGAATGGGTTGACATATGAAAACGCCCATCCCCAACTTGCAGTCAGGCCTGTAAGTCATCTAAAAATTTTAAACATTAAATTTCTCGTCGAATCAGGGGCAAGTACATAAACAAACGCTCGAGCGTCTACAATTTCCATCTTAGTTTACTTATCGGTTCTTAGTCATTTAGATGACAGCTGGGATACTAGGAATTCTAAAACGTTCACTGTCGTCCAGTTTCGGGGATGAAAAATTTAGTTCTAAGGGAGTGGCCAATACGTAAGCCTTTTTAAGGCGAGGTATTCTAAATTTAGCCATTGGCCCAGTAGTCGATTAATCTTATTGCACGTCAACATGGTGGGAAGAGAAGAATGATGAAATTATAGTTAGGTGGGTGTTTGATAGTCTTCCTATTGTCTACGAGCCATCTTCGGGTTCGGCGTGTTCGGCTTTGCCGTCGCGGCGCGGCGTCGCTGGTCGGCGATGGTGGTCAGTCGGTCCGAGTGACCTCTAACGAGGATCGCGTCGGGCGAGCGCAGCGTGGCGCTGCATTTAACGCCCACGTCAGCGGCTTGACGCTTTTATTCCAGCTTGATGATGCCGCGTCTCTCCGTTCATAAATAAGATTAACTTTGGAGCCGTCGCTTTTCCTTGTAAATACTTCATCACTGCTCAAGATATGATCGGTTTTGTAAAAGATTCTTAAGAATTTGCAAGCATATACTAAGAGGAATATTAAAAACTGTGACGTATTTCCTGTTTAGTAGATTTACTTTAGTATGAGAATTTTGAATAATCCTTCAGAAGTTGAAACGGTCAAAGCTGCAGGGATAGAACTTTGCTTAGAGTGATGAAAACCAAGATAGGTCAATCCTCCCATATGACGCGAAATAGGCTTTTAAAATACAGACAAAATATATGGGCTCATTTTTAGGATTAAGACTGCTTCACTTTAAATCTAGAGCCACAAATATTTCGCAAAAAAGAAACTGCAAAATCAAATTAATTTTTTTTAATGATAAAAAAAAACGCCATGATATTTTCGTCTTCAGTTTTACAAGCTCTATTTTAAAACCTCTCCAAAACGCAAAAAAAAAGTATACTTTTTAAGTGCCTTGCGTCTCTTGAAGTCGAGTATTGAAAGTGGTTATATTTGCATGTAAAAGGTTCACGAACAGCTGAGCGGGCTTGCAGCTTCGAAGTTCGCTGTGACTTTTAACCCTGACTGTACAGTTAAGCGAAAAGCTTCTCTCATGAGCGACTCTTGTTTACCCAACACGTCCGCCTAATTCTCGCTGTAACTAGCATCATCCGGCCATGGCCGAAAGACGCATCGGTAGTGAGCCCCCACGCACCGCGACTCGGTTTAAGCATGCTTTATTAACGCGAAAAGCAAGCCGATGAAACTCGCGTTAGGGGCCAGCGCGCGCTTGTACCCCCCCCCCTCCGCCACCCCCTTCTTCGGCCACCACAGTCAATTGTCCGGCCGTCAAGTTGCTCCTTTCACCAAACGTGATTAATGACAGCGAGTGGCAAGGCAAGGTTTACACGGTGTATATGAAACGGGACCGAACCGCAGGTAGACCATGCCCCCCCTTCTTTGAGATAAGGGACACCATAGACGATTCACACCGACGCCGCGCCCCGTAGAAATGGACCAAATCAACTCTACTAATCGATGGGGCTCCACCACGACGGGGCGTCTCGAAGGAATCCTCCAATGTTTACGTTAATCGCAAAAAATTAAATTTTGTCTTGACGTTTTTACAGTACCAATGAATTTTTTATTGATACTATGAAAACGTCAAGACTTCCTCCATACACTACAAGAAGCTCTGCGCAACCTGCCGACAGTTATTATTGAATCGTCCGACAGACGAGCGCAGTGATAGTAAGGCACTGGTCAACCAACAGTTTAAGTCAACCTAACCTCACGAAATGTTAGTTATAACTAAGCTTGGGTTATCTAAACTTAGCTTACCTAGGTTAATTAAACCTAGGCTAATAAAACTTCGTCAAAAAAAAGTAACGCAACCTCAGCAAGATATATCGAATAGCACGTCAGCATGGCAGTAGCGCAACATGTATCCCATCGCTACTCAGTTACGTGAATTTGATGATGAACGCACTAAAAGTGCAACTCTCGTCTTTTGCGATGTGCCTCTCCGAGGTATGAAGCCATTAACGACTGTGTGGTAATTATATATATCGAGAAGGCTATAGGCCATGGACATAGATATCCCGTGACCCGCTCTTAGCCGCCAGCGTTTCATGCACTTGGTGATATTGTGTCGGTTCACTGCAAAATCACACACCTTTAGATTTCGGCCCTTCAGATCTATTTTTAGGGAGATTCCCACAGTGTTTCATTAGGCGGTGCTGGCCGCTAAGGTGTCAGAGGCAGGATCATTTGTCGAAGATGAGCTGGCCGAGGCGGCCGCGGCGCACTGAAAAGTGGCAGCGTGACCTGTGAAATTTTTGACCGGTACAGCACTGGATGAGGAACTGGATGAAGAACTGGATGTTATAGAAAAGAACAAAGACGCGGTCTCGCTTTGTTAAACGTTCTAATGTGTTTTTACATAGTTGTGGTGTCCACGCGAGGAACGCTCGTGCGAAAGGGACCCACAATTAGAATTTATCTCCGGCTTCAATCACGTCTCGGTTTAGGATTTTTTGCAGCCTAGATTTTATATTTGATAGGTTCCATTTTCTACTTCTAGTGTTCTACAATACGTCAAGCCGAGTAGAGCGACCCGCTAGGCGCTGCGCTTAACCTAACCTAAGTTAACCTAATGGTCAAGTCTTTCGTCACTTAGTTCTAGTTCCCGCTGACTTCTCCGCGGAGAATAAGTCAGCCGCCTCAAGGCTAGGTGATAGCCGAGCGGAGCGATAGCGAAAGGAAACACAAGACACCTGACATAACCGATGTTTACCTTAGGTAGATTACCCTAACCTAGGTTAGGTCGAAGTAAATCGTTAAGTCTGATAGCAACGTAGACCTCAATGAAAGGTTGAACCAGGTTTGAATACTCAAGGTGGAAAATCACAATGAAAGAACACCTGTCCTTATGGGAGCTCTTACTTTTTTTTCGGGTTAGAAAATAAAACGGAGGTAAAATGTTTTTTTAATTATTTCTTTTTTTTAAAGATACTTATGTTCAGCCATATAATTTTAAAGGTCTCGGCGAGAGCTTTCCATTGATGTGGCTGAACAAAGGCCTATCTTGAAAAATTACCGAAATACGACCTACCCCCGTTTCATTTTACCCGAAACTGGTAAGAACTCCTTAAAACAGGCGTTTTGATTTTAGTCTGATGCCACCTTTAAATCTGAGAGTGATTGGGAGTGTACTAGGTGTTCAATTAGGGATCTCCTGCGTCCCTTAATGAATATCCGACGAATGATTGGCATCTTTCTAAACTTTGAGTTGACCCTCGTAGCAGCGGTCGTCCTCTCGCCCCACAGTCGAAGCTAAATCGAGTCTGAATTTTCAGTTCCAGTCTTTTTTTTTATAGAGAGAGCGGCAAAAAAGAAGAAAGGAAACTGTAAAGGCAGGCGGGGGTGGCAGTCTTGAAGCGGAACTGATCACCACTAATAGCTGCTGATTGCTATTGACCCGGCCGGAGGGCGGTGAAGAGGGATGAACCAAGACAAGAATGGGGGTTCTGCATGCAAAGCAGGTCCCCAGTTTTCGCTTTTATCCGGACAAGCTTGCAAGGAATAGCCAAAGATTTTCACCACTCTGACCTTTCAAATCATACGTAGTCCTTTCTTAAAAAGGGCCCCAACGCCTGTTCACACCCTTCTCTATACATTCTGTTTCACATGTAGCGGTTCGTACCTCTTCCGTTCCACCCTGCTAAAGCTTGTCAAAACATTTTATTAATATGGATGACTTTCAAACACTTATAGGTGACTTTAACTTAGGCTAAGTTCACCAAAGTTAAGCTCTAACCTGTGCGGCTTTTTATTGCACTGTGAAAGTACAATACAAAGCTGCCTGTGAGATTCACTCTATGTCTATGTCCACGACTCCGAAGAAAGTATGCTCCAGAACGTTATGGCACTTGAAGAGTCCTTTCCTTTACAGCGCAACAACTATCTTCAAACTGTGTCATTCGACAGGAGTGTCATAACATGCCATATTAAACGACGGTCATAAGTCATCACAATATAAACATAGGATGAATGTGTTTATAATTAGCATGTTTAATGGCTGGCTCTAAACGGACAATAGCCCAAGCGTCCTGCAAGAATTTGGCCACGAATATAAGAGGCTCTTTCAACGCGTTTTTGGCAAGCTATGCTGACGAAAATACTGCGGTGACACGATGAAGAAGATCCACCAATTAATCCGATGCTACCAGCGTGGCGGCGCCATGACGATCCAAAAGATTTTGCCACCTGCCTCCTAAGCATGACTTGGGATTGCAAAGATTGATTTACGGAATCACTTTTACATCTCCGCGGTCATCCTCCAGACCAAAAACACTAGCTAGCTATGCCTGTGGCTGAAAAAAAAATCATCGACTGATCATTACAGCCAAGTTAATTTATGTTCGACGAAGATGAACTTGAGATTGAATGGAGTGACATCGTCCAGAGAAAAAGAAGACGTTAGTGATGGGTGAATTGTGACGGAAGTACTTTATCTCCAATTACTCATTCTGTTTGTGATGTTCTAGTTGGACTTTACCCTCAATAACAAAAAAAAGGAACAAAGTCGTTTGGTTTGCTAGATTTCAACAACACCCCTTTAAATGTACTCCGCAGCTTGAAATAGTTCCCTCAATTAAAATAGAGTTTATATCCAACCCCAAATACGTAAAAATAACTATGCCTGACCAAACAGAGCTCCACAAAAAAACATAGCCCAACAACTCCACAACACAGTAAATGTTTAACAATTTAACAATTACGCCTGTATCTCCCAATATACAAAGGTGTCACGCTCTACTATGTGAAAGTTTATAGAAAACAGTATCATCCCTTACACTTAATTATTTTAATGAGTCTCCGACTAGAAGAAGAAATATTTTCCTTCATTTTCGTTCCGTTTTAGGTGTGTCTTCTAAGTAGGCAAAAGTTCATATGATAAACATAGTACAGTATATTCCCCATCTACTTACGATTAGAATTATGTCTCTCAAGATGTTTGATTCTCAGAGGACAACCACTTTCAAACTCAGTATCTTTGTACGTTTATATTTCGTATTTAAGAGGTCAGTCGTACCAAGGCTTTGATTCCAGAAGACGTCAGTGAGGAATTGAATCAGGTAGAGAAGGAAGAGAAAGGAAGTTGGGGTACGACGAAAAACCTTCGGCACTCTGTCGGGGAACACTACGCTGGAGTGGAGGGGCATGAGGAGGATTATATCCAATTTGGAAAGTTGCCGCGATGTCGCTTGAGAAACGTGGGCCACCCCGGCGCGGCTAGCCACCCGCCGCCGTTGCGCCCTATGTCAGCCGCTCCTCGCGGTTCGCAAAAGCGCTGAAAGGTACGGGCGACCACTTACGAGGAGGCGACCAACAAGACACACTCGCATTGCAGACATTGCCAGATGAAAAGTTCGTCGATCCGGACTACACCTGAGTCACGGATCGTTTTGAAGCGAAATTTCAATCACTGTGCCTCTTAAGGCTAGATCTTTTTCATCTTCTGTTTCACTTTTCGACGCCAAAACAAGCGGATGGAGGCAAGGGAAACTCACATAACCTAAAACTGACTTACAGTAGCTAATTCTGATGCCGCTTACTTCTCGGCGACAGTTCCTATCCCGAGAGGTAAGGTTAGGTAAATTTCATGATTGGACTTACTTGCGCCCGTGCTATTTTGCGCATGAAGTGTGCTCAGGAGGACCCAGTCTATGAGAACCCCAAAAAGCTTGAGCGTAGGACATATGGTCATGAGAGAATCATAGTCCATTTTAGGGCTAAGAATCAACATCCTTTTAGGCGGCGACTAGAAGACCGGGGATCGCGGAGTTATGGCCACAAAAAAGACGGAGCTGACCCTGTTATGTTTGTTTACTGGCGAAGGACGGAGGGTGAGTGAGCTATGCAACCCGCAAAAAGCATCCCTGCCAAGATATGGTCGCGGGGCGAAGGGGGTTGCCGGTCGGGGAGCGAGACAACTAAAATAAAGGTTCCGAAGCCGCCAATACACCCTATCTGCTGTTTACACAATGACCGCTTCGAAGAAACATCATTGGGAGACTTTTAAGAACTGGAAAACGCGTTTCCGGTCGTTTTCGAACAAGCTCCAACTCTCCTTTAGGCGTCTACTACTTATGCTCGACATTTTATGAGATTGCTTACTTTGAAGATTCCGACAGAGTACAAAACGGATACTTTACATCTTGGACGATCCCATGTTGAGGCAATGAGCATAGTTTTGCTCAATTAAAAAGAGTTCCATTCTCTTTGGGGTATTTCAAATAAATACTAACAATTTCTCAAATATCATTAGGCAAAAAAAATATTTTTCTTTCGCTTTTGACCCTTTTATATGAACTTTTAATCCTTTCAAACCGCATTTCTCGTTTTCTTGTGAGAGATCCAGTGTAGCTGCGCCGTAAATTTGCCATTTTATTGACAGTTAAGTATGAAATTCATATTCAAATGTCATAAATGTTGCTCCTACCATAGAATAGGTGAGTGCACTGTAATGTATGCTCTTGAGTCCATGGAAACTGAAGGAGAGAGCTTGCGGCGTTAGCTGTATTAATCTTTGTTCTTCCGCTAAGCCATGAATGACCCATAGGTAATGATTTTGATGACGCCAGCAACAGTGATGGCGGTCTTGTCCAAAGTCGACTTTATGACATTACCAAATGACAAGTTTGGTTGAACGGCTATTAGCCACTTTTTCTACAGCCCATTGTTGTTATACTGACCGTCTTTGCGGAACTAATTCTTTCTGTGTAAGTTTTTGTTTCGACTCCGAGTTACTGAATCGCGATTTTTCATACTAGCACGAGCAAAATGTAGGAATGAAAAATTTATGGCTCGGTCCGTCCGCGGGCTTTATTGTTTAGGTTTTAATTTCTGAAATATTACAACAGAAAAAGAACGGTGTACACAATTCTAAAAGTCTGTAAAGTTAAAATATTTTGATGATTTAATGGGCTGTTTGGCGAATATTCATTGAGCAACAAATGTCCCACCTCGGTATACAATATACATACAAGATCGAAAATTACGTATCACCAGAAAAATCCCCGTTAAAAATACCTTTTGGAAAATTTCAATCAAGATCATTCCGCTCGTAGCGTTCAATGGGAGAAATGTCCACGTGCAGATAAATTCGTTTGAATTTACAAAGTCCGCGCCGTCAAGGGGTTCTCATCATAATTAATTTTATGAGTCAATATACTCTTGGGACATTAATCACATCGAGAGTGCTTACCTTAAAAGTAAACTTGTCCATTCCTGAAAACCGTAATTAATATTCTCATCGGAAACCACGATTAATACGAAGAGCAAATTTATGGAGGTGTTTCCTGGCTGCTTCCACGTTACTCTTTAGTATAAATAAATGGAAACATTTTGGGAATTGCTCCGAAATGAAGGCAACGTCTTGTAACAGGTTTCATTGGTCATCTTCGACACTCGCGCTGCGGGAACGTGAACTTGGAATGTCCCGAGGCGAGCTCCTGGTGTTACATTTGTGACTTTGATGTGTCAGGGAATACGATAGCAGGCTTTCTTGGATAATACCCGTTTGACTGCTTCTTTGTTGACACATCTTCTTGGTGAGTGATCAGCTTGGCCACTATTCCGGGAATTTTCGTAAAAAAAATGATGAGGAGGGCTTTTAAAAGTTTGTTTTTGGCTACCAGAAAGATATTAATTGACGCTTCAGTCCACCAATACAAGATGTAAACAATATGTAAGTGCGCTGAAACTTTTCTACTCTAACATATTCCACTGCTTGCTTCTCCTCCTATATAATAGAGCCCGGTACATTTGACGAGTTGCGTTGCTGCCGCCGAGAAGAAAGCAGCATCAGGATTGGAAACAGTCGAGCGGAGCAACATTAAAGCGAGGCACAGGGCACCTGACTTCTACGAGGTTAGCTTAACCTTCGCGGAGGTATGCTTCATTCCCACAATGTTAGAGGTGTTTGACGATGGTGGAAAAAACTATGCAACCTTTGGAACTGACCGAGATGATACCTGCTGAAGTAGTGGTTATGCATTCCTCAAACTTGAAGTTATCGTTAAGAAGAAGAGACTCCAATCAGCTGGACAGCAGGTCTGAGACTGTAATATGAGCAGAGAGGGATTTCCATGTAAGAGAACAGTCGATCATCCCAAAAGTCTCCGCACCTCGTCTACGGTAGCCCGAATCCCAGCAGGTCATCCCGGCCACAAAGAAAGAGAAAAACCTTTCAGGTTTCCTTTCTACGTGGTGAATTGACCAACTTGGAAAGCCTTTGTCCAACACAAAGTGCACAACTGACCAGGTGACAAAGCTAATCTTTCGCTAATAAAGCATCCAGCAGTTCACTTGGTAACGGGACCTCTGAAGTCTTGGTCCGACCGAGGCTGTTTAATGCAGTTGCCCGTCCTGACACTTCCTGACAAAACAGCTTCTTGTGTGAACATTATCCACCCTCAACCAGGCTATTGTTACCTGAATAGGCCGCTTGGAACGCTGTTTCTGACTTGCGTTAGGAATACAAAAGACGGTTCTTTTTACGCACGAAGGTATAACTTGTTTAATGTTTTTGACTTGACGGCGACGACGAATACAGGTGCTTACATCATCCATAGGATTGTCCCGTGGGGTTAATTAATCAACTACGTTCTTTTCTGTGTCGATTTTTAGGCGGTGATGGATTCGACTGAAAGGATTGAATGGCGGTTTGGAAAAGTGGACGAATCATTTGGTATGAGATGGACAGTTCCAAGGTTAAACGCCTAATATTCTCTTGGAGTAATGACACCTCAAAAAATCATTTCGGCTAAATATCCCTGTTTGTTTACGAGTATTCTCTTCGCCGGAGGTGGACGGCAAGGAAGATTGAAAACAACGAGGACAACGCACGAGGAGCTTGCTATTGAACGACGTATATGCCTTACTTCGATTTCCCCCGAGCTTGCTGCAGTGGGTGCAGCATCTTCGCTTATTCCGACCGCGTTGCAATATCGCTAGTAAAAATTTACAATGATTAATTCGACGACAGACCTTGACTGACCACCATCAACTCGCATGAGTGATGTGCAGTGCATCATCCCGTACTAAAGCCCCAGGCGCACACTATGACTTCTCAAGGATTTTGGCCGGATAGGCAAGATACTTCGAAAAGGTCTTATTAGATTATTAAACTCATTTTATAGATAATAATTGTGCTATTGAAGACATATGTCATTCAGAGAATTATGCGAACAACTTTCAGAAGCAAGTGCGTCGATATTTAAGTGGAGCTGTACTACGGATACCGTCAAAGAGGCCCAAAATTTAAGAGGCAACTGCGATCTGCAGTGCAAATGCATCCCCTCCAATCGCGATAAGGTCCTCTCTTCCCTCCCTTCCCTTCCCGACCGGCGTCCCGACGGAGGCTGCGCGGCGTTCAGTCGAAGTTCAGCTGCCGCGACGCTCCGAGCGCTATGCGTGGCGGACTGCCAGGGCCATCTAGCGGCGGTTTTGCGAACCTCCCAAAGGGCGCAGTAGGGTGAAGGGGGATGAGGGAGTGAGGCGCTGCCGAAATGTTTGAAATGAGCCTGTTGCTTGTTTAACCTGATCGCGCGGCTTCAATTTTAAAAAGATTGGAAGGGAAATTTAAAGGGCATTGTCGAACGGGACAAACAGAAATAGCTTCGTCGCTCATTGTGAGATTTCCTTCCCAAGAGTACAGCGCTGGCTGCCGCGATAAAGCAGGACAATGCCGACCGCTGCAGGTCGCTTGTATTTCTGTTTGAAGAGCATATCAGGTGTGGTAATCAGGTGCGCTGCGCCGTTCGACTGTTTACAGCTGTTTGCGTCGGTAGGGCAGCTGTGTACTGTAACGTCATCTCGATGCCCACCTTCTTCGATAGCGTTGTTGTTTTAGCTGCTTGCTCGAGGCGCCGACGTTTAAGTTCTATGAGAGGTTTCGCGATGTAGCAAAGAAGCATTTTGACTGATGTCAAAACAGCGAACTCGAACTCTGGCGCGCTGCGAGGTGTTAACATACAGCGCCATCTATATGCGAGCGTCAAACTCTGCCAAGCTCGCGTCTCCCTCTAATCGCTTTAGAACATCGACTGGGCACGCGACTCAAGTTAAAAGAGTGAGTTGCCAATGCGGCGGGAGCAAAAGAGACAGAACAGCCCACCTCCCCTCGTCTGAACGGGCACGACACAGACAGGAACCTGGGTAGTTAGACGCATAAAGTAAATTCCTTTGATGTGTACCAGCTTATGTCACCTTGGGGCATATAGCTCTTATCGTCAACCATATTTGTTCCTGTTGGGCGACGTAATCTTAAAGGTGCTGTCCTCACTTTTCTCAAAAGGGACAGGATTGCTTCCCCTTTGGTTTCTTTATTTTTTTCCCCTTCAAACCACGTGAATTTGCGTGAGCATGATTACTAATGATACTAAAACTTAGGTCATCTCCTTATTCATATAAGACAATCTTAAAGATTTGCCCCATGACGTGCCCTTCGCCTGCCCACTTTAATTTAAGAACTCGTACTTCAGTTTGGACAACGCCCGTTTTCCTGTGCGTATGTGAGGACTTGTAAATTCAGAAATTGCTTCCGGTTGCACAATGCCAAACCTGCAGTATTTCATCCCTCAGACTCGATTGATTACAGTTAACAACTGCAAAGGAATGTAAACAAGGTTGATATCATCCCTAAAAACGAAGGATATACCTTAATATTGAGCTCACGTCCACCTACTGTGTGATGTTTCGTTAAATCGCCCCCATCACGTACCATGTCCTCTTGCACCACTGGAACGATTTTTCGTTGATGTGAGGTCCTGGACCGCCAGCGTAGGTTGGGGTAAGTTCGCAGGGGATGGGATAACGAAATGCTTTATACATTAACCATTATGCCATTTCTTTCGGATGGTTAGCGTCAGTCAACGATGCAGGGGAGAAATTGGATCCCTGAATCACGTCACTAGTAGCCCACAATATTTGTTGGTTCCTCGAATACCTTGCTCCCATCATATGAATACCAAAAACAGTACTCGACTCTTGTTAGTCCCTTCACCTTAATCCGATCATATAGATAACACGAAGACTAATAGACTATAATAATTGTTAGTTTTTCAATTAAATTGTTGACATGTGACTAATGAGATGGCACCTAACAAGTAGACTGAGTTTGTTGACGTGTATCCTTGTAAGTAGAACACCTTTTGGGAGTGTACTCAATACACTCATCCTTTATAGCACCCATTTCCTGTCGGAGCACATGTACTGCGTCCGCTCAGACTGTTCGACATACGGACCGAGTATCTCGAAAAAAAGCAAGCGACATGTTGACCGGAAGATATAGACAAATAGAAACACATGTAGAGGTGTTAGGATCAACACGTGGACTCAAGGCTAATGATGGCATAAGTTAGGTTGCACATTATAAATGCTGAACCCTTACTTTTTATTTTGCTTACAGTTCCTCGAGCGGCAGATCCGGTTTCCAGAACGAATCGAACGGACTTTGAGTCAAGAGGGAAAAAACTTGCAGCTTTAATTACAGGTAAGAAGCACTAGAATAAAACGTGTCTCACTCTTAGACACTTTAGCAATTTGGATATCTATTTGTTGCATCTTCGTGATCGATTGTGCATCTAGACGCGTTTAAAATATTTCCAAAGACAGAAAATTCTCAGATTTTTTAGCTTTGGGAACGCCCGTACTAGGACCGCAAATAAACAAAATCGGTCTGGAGCTAATCAATGATGGGATGTTTTCGCAACACCTGCGTTCTTCCCATGCAATGCGCGAATACTGGGGATATATCTCTGATCGGTTGAGGTATCGCCGCTAGTGATTCAATGACGTGCGATTACTCTTACTGAAGATATTTTTAGTAGGAAGATGATGGATTTCCGGTGATCCGTTTGACATTTAGTGGGCGCGGCTACGTCTGTATCCTGTGTTTGATGTTATCGCCGAAGCAATACGCGCGCCGCGATGGAAATCGGCCCCAGCTCCTGCGGTCTGCGGGTCCGCATTGTCAGCACAGTTCCGAGATGTCATGCTGAGTCCATGATTAGGTGTGATGGCTTCGAATGCTCACTGGATAGCAGGTGGTCTTAAGTGAAGCGCTACTATACGATTGCTCTCTGTGGACAAGGATGCATGGCTGGGACGAGGAGGGCTTCAATTTCGCATTGACTTGCACTTTCTCCTCAAATCTAGGTCCAAGGTCAAAAAGCACTTCTTTCAGACACCATCTCGTTGTATAACTTTGTGCATATCTCGTTGTATAGCTTTGTGATTAGCTGACGATATGATTAGCTGACTACTCGGCAGGTTAACTGACAGTGCAAGGCATCGACACAGCTCGGAGGATTTGATGAGCAAATGGACCTCAGTTGCAGGCAGCTTTTTGGACAAAAAGATGAGGGAGGGTCACTGGCTGGTGTCTTTTGTCAGTTTACTTCCTCAGCGGCTAATTTAAGCGGCTGAAAGGCTGGGAGCATCAATGGCACGTCGTAATGATTGTACTCTGAAGCCTCGACTATCTTCCTTGAATGTACGCAAAGATGAGACGCGTCTCGGCGTGGAAAAACAGAGAGATCGATTTCCTTGCTGTGCATCTCACTCGCATCTATGACCAATCGGGATGAAATAGGGATGCACATCATTAGTCTATGACGCAGGAATTCCGCGAAGAGCACAATGTTGCGGATCTTCGAACTATGACCTTAGGATATGAGGTACTCTATCCGCAGACATTTCATGGAGTACTTTCTCTGCAAGCGACCGAAATTTAACGAGAGCCACCCACCAAACGAAGTTGCTCGCTACGCTTTAAGCAGTCGGTACAATATTTGTCGAATGGGCGATCTTTGTTGAGCAGGCAATGTTCCTGACACGACAAGTCGTCACCGAAGTGTGACCTTCCTCCTACATGCGATGACCATTGTTGACCAGGCTTTCCCCTCGAATGATCTGTGCTCACTCTTGTACCTATATTATCCTAGCAGTTTCTCAACTTGAGCTCGTTCAGGGCCCGCTGTGCCCGGACCAAGAAGTGCCCGCACAAATATAGATGTGTTATTTGTTTAAGCAGAGTGACTCCGCGAGTGGATGGGTAATATTTGCCAAGTTGTAGACGAAGACGGAGTGACAGTCCGACATACCAGGTTATATCTTTCCTAGCCGATTTAAGCCTTCTTTAAGGGACAAATTTTGCAAACCAACCCCATCTAGTTCTTCGGTAAAAGGTTTTACTTGGCAAGACAGCCCTTTAGCTCGAACTCTCGTCTTGGCTAACGAGGAAATTGGTTTGGGGAAGGAAGAGTTGCGGCATTTGGAAATTGGTTGGACTGCAGTGGGAGAGAGATGGCGGATGCATTGCGGTCGAAAGGTGACACTTGGTGTGTGTCCGGTTTTTATGTTTGATGCAAACAGAAAATTCTTGGAGAGGGTCTTGGAAAGCACCCTGCATGTGACCACGGAGTGACCAGCACGAATTTCCCAATCATGACTCAGCGTGTCCTAAGGAGCGAATATTAATTTCGATCTTTTTAGAGATGAAAGTTGGTGTGGTTGTTTTAACGAGCTTTTGCGAAGGTGGGAATTGTGAACGGACAACAACATTGAATATTCGCTTGAGGCGGATGTTTCACGTTTCATGCCTGGAAGTTTGTTTAGGAACTCTTTTGAGTGGGAAATATTAATTTATAAGCTGCAGGATTGAATATTAGGAAGTACAAGACCAAATTTATTTGTAACCGGGTCATCTCAGGCGAGGATGCCCTGGGAGCTAGCTAAGTAGGGTTAAGTGATGCCTTTTTGTCGAAGATTTTGGATACCGTTACCAATATCAGTGAGGATTAAAATATTTATCTCCGTGCTGCTCGTCAATAAAACGAGCTAATTCCTCTTCATCACGAGACTCAAATCTAGCCGTGGGTATTACTCAAAAAATGTCCCTAAGGTTACCCCTTAACTTCTTACCTCGACTATTAGAAAAGATCAAGATTCATGAACAAAAGCAAACACCAAGGTATTCTTGTAAGAAAGTTGTCACGTGTATGCCCGTAGAAAAAGAAGAAAAAAAATGAGAAACACGCCAACAGCTGTGCTGGTCAGCCATACAAGTTGCGACAAGTTCTCGAACAGAGATGGGCAAAGTTTCCCACGCGAAGAATATGGAACCAAGAATAAAGATCCCCGAACACAACTTGAAAAAGTTTGGCTGCGGGGAGAAAAAGGTATTGAACTTGTTACGGTGAGCGGCTGCAAACAATTACAATCGATTGCATGTTTGAATAGCTGATTTTATTATGATAAACACAGCAGTGAGCCTCTCTTCGCAGCTTGACTAGACTAGGTTTTTACATCATCCGCCCAATTTTTTGGTTGCTACTAACAAGGAGGCCTTATTTGCGAATTTTACTTCAAGGCAAATGTTTTAGTTTCCGATGTGAGTTGTGACAAAAGAATGTCAGATTTCTCGTGCATTCCTTGTTGTATGGTATACTAGCCTTCTTGTTTAGTTTTTCCAAATTAAAACTGAGTTCATCATATATATATTCATAGATTATCATTGGCACTTATCTGATCATTAAGTTTACATTCTAGTAGAGGTTGCGGTTTTTATTTCCCACTATGTTTGTGTACTCAAGTTCAAATTTTCGTAACATTGTCAGGAGGAGGCCTAACCTCGTGACTTTCAGGTCAGGTTGGGTGCCCTGTGCCTGGGTTTATTACCGTCATGCTGTGGTACCGCTTCGCACCACCTCATAGCGGCAGCATAACCTCGGAGAGGTATAACTACCACCATGAGCTGCGTCAAACTTGATCTCGACAGGCTATGTGCTTCCCCTCCGCTCGGTTTAGTAAAGATGGGTAATACACAAGGCGAATAATGCACCTCTTAAAAATTAGACTGTATAGTGTTTTGGCTTGTTAAAATTTAAGAAATTGCAAGGAGGTTTTAAGGAAGCATTCAAGATTTTGAGCAATGATTGGTCTCGCCATTACACAAGATAAACCTAATAGAAAGAAGTAACTGAGAATGCGTGAGAAGGAGAGAAGCGTCGAGGCGCCGAGTCAACGTCTGCCCTGTGCGGTCCCTCTGCCGACACTGACGCAAAGGGTGAAGAGAGAGAAAGAATGATAAGATGCTCTGGAGGGGAGGGAACCCACTAGTATATGCACCGATCGAATTTCACTCTAATAAAAGAATCGCAAAGTCCAATGAATGCAAACTGTAAAATTTCAAAGACTGCATATATAATTCCTTGTGTAATATACCTTAACCCAAGTCGTCCGGGGCGATAGTGGAGCGTGGACATACTAGGCTCCTACCGTGTCATATCCTATAAAGGATACTATCCGTCTATAGACGGATGGTGATTAGCGGAAACAGTTTACCATCGAGGAGTAAGCGGCATCAGGCTTGGCAATTGTCGAGCGGAGTTGAGGCGCAAGTCACCAACCCTAACCTTGGTTAACCTAACATATTTTACGCTCTTACATATCGTTAATCCTTATAGAGAGATGAAATGAAAGGTCGCGCTTGGCTAGAACACGAGAGGTAGGATATGTAACATTTAAAATTTACAGTGATAGTAAACCTCGAAAAGGTTTTGCATGCACTTTCCCTTTTTCTCGATTGGATGCGTTCTACGACGCAATGAATATTATTTTATAGCAGCAACTTGTAGTGAATTTTACTGTAGTATAGACTATACCGCATAAAATTTAATAGCAGCTTAATACCACTAATATATTTTTCCCCAATAGGCTTCATTAACGTGGCCGGATTTTTATAAATAAAGTTGTAAAATTAGTTAAAAAATTTTGAAATGAACTTGCGGTATTTAAAAAATATA
>Ga0058701_10000899_pt1 | contig 20347 bp, 11 predicted proteins | sample AgamicOrMae_FD_97039 | JGI IMG/M metagenome (GOLD analysis project Ga0058701, IMG submission 97039) | Agave microbial communities from Guanajuato, Mexico - Or.Ma.e | ecosystem: Host-associated > Plants > Phyllosphere > Phylloplane/Leaf | place: Guanajuato, Mexico | collected 2012-06-04
AACCTAAACCAACCGAGCTGGCCAAGCCTACACGGTTATATGTTGCCTCTCTTCGTAATGTTTCCGGTTCTCCACCTAATATTAGGCGTACTTCTCAGTAACTGTTTCCAGAAGAGACCTGCTCGTGCTTCTCCAAAGGTCAAGTGTTGTTTGGTCCGTATTTAACGTTATGACAGGGCACTTTTAGTTAGAAGTGGTGAGGTTAACTTGGGCGAGGTTATGAGCCTTGTGCCTTGCTCCGCTTGGGGGCAACACGTTTAAGGCAATGCATGAAAAATGTGTCTTTGAAATTGAGATGAGAGGAATCGGTCCCCCACCTCAAATGTTCGAATTTTTGGGGAGTGCCGGCAAAATTTCTCATAGCGCTGTGACGCATTGGTCCGGAGCGTCCACTGACAAATGAGCATCGCTTGGCCTACGATCCATCTCGCATGGTGTGAGGGTGGCTTCATGAATTATTACGATTCAGTAGTAGATCTCTTCAGATGTCTGAAAATGATCGGACGTTGGTAATTCACATTACTTTTTGCTGCTAACGGAGGTATCTGCCGAGTTAAAATGTTCTGCGCGTCTCTAAAAGGCTGCGTTCACCGCCATTGTAGCCGACTGCCAGTTTCTAAGATAGGAACAACCTCTCTTCCAGATCTACCCTTTAATACGATGAAAGCCACCTCTCCAAGGATGAATTTCGGTTTTGGGAATTCGGCTTCCTGTAAGCCACACTGGATTTAAAAAAATGTAGCCGTAAATTTAGGTTATCCATCGTCAAAGAGTATCTTGCTTGAAGCGTATTTCTCTCCAATTCCAATCTGTTTTATCTTTCCTAATTGTCGTTTGGTCGTTTGTAGCAGTTTTGTTCTTGCTCTAAACCTTACCTTGTTCAAAACACACTGCTCTTCCTCAAAGTAAAAACAACTCTAGTTCAAAGCATACTCCTGGTCATGGTTTCAGTTTTTTTTTTAAAGAAGCCCTTGCACAGTACATAACCAAGCCTATTTAAACTCTACACGTTTAAAGGTGTCGGAAACCTAGTCTTTTTATATTTTTAAGTCCTTTTTGGAATTTAAATTGAACATTTGAAAGGTGACATTTTGTGCCTATTCTAATTTACCTTCCGTCGCTTAGCCCAGTAGAATGGCAGCAGAGCGATACAAAGGGCAGCTAAATTACATCAGAATAACCTAGTATATAATGGGATTAACCTACTTTGGTTAGACACCTTCAGCCTGGCTTCGCTTTCGCTTTGACTGGCTTGGCGACGAAGGATGACGTAGGTGTACAAATCAACCTCTAATTCTTCACTCTCGCGCGCCAAAATAACGGGGCACCCTGTACGCGCAGGGGCTGAGTTTTTCTGTCACCACATTTAACTACCTTCTTTTGTCCGGGGGGAGGGGGGATAAAGGAAGAATGATGGAGGAGGAAGAACCCTATATCAAACATTCCAAGCAATACAGACGTGGTGGTCCAAAACTCAAACTCCTAATTAGAGCCAAGGCGGCCCGTAATTTTTGAAGCGATAGTACCTTCACCCTAAAAGCAAACACTTTTTTCTAATACCTTCTGCTCAAAATGCGCCCTTGTTTTATGATTAGAGGAGTGCTCCTGAATCCTGAAAATGTCTACAAGAACCTCTTCTTTCTAGAAATAGACATGTAATTTTCGCGATGAAATGAGAAATCCAGGCGTACGACGCAAGTGCAGAACAGGTGGAGGATGCGAAAATAAGGTTGCATAAAACAATCTATCAGGCTACTGGCTGAGAAAGTTGCCTTCAGCCGTTCAGCTTGCAGGTGAAGACATTGAAGCTATGACAACGTATCCAAAGTCTGTTATCCATAAGAGTGTCTTTTTATTTTCTCTTGGAAATATTAAGAGGCGATCAATCTTGTCTAAAATTGTCTCTCAAAAGTCGCTTCAAGTGTCGGCGAAAGCCAAAACGTTTTAGATGCAATATCGCCTTTTACAAACTTACTTGTCCAACCAAGCGTGCCAAATCGCGCACTCCAAAAGTATGCTGAAAGTTAGACCTAATTACTTGGAGAAAATTTTTCATGTAGAGAATCGAGCAGAAGTTCTGGAAGGCCCCTTTAATGCCTGACTGAGCGGATGTTGGCTTAATATTAAACTCTTACTTTGAGTCCAAAAAAGGTATTCTCCAGTTCTGGCCGTGCAACAAGGCGGTGGCCTATTTATTTCGCCATAAGGTGGCGCCTCCCAGCGCGACCAGAACCGGACAATACCTTTTGAACTGCTAGTACATTGGTCATATGCCCAAAGATCCTATTGGCGAGCTCATCGGCAAAGTTTATGTTGTAACCAACCGCTCCAGATCAGATGCTGAACGCGAGCGCTGGTCTATTTTCGAGCCTTCTGACAATCCAGACCAAGATTCCCAGCGTGGCTTAAGAGCGCCAGCCTTGTCTGGTTTTGGATAATAGATTACCATTACCGATAAATGCAGGTGGTGCGGGACCCATGTAAGTTAGGCTAACAAGAGTGCACGAAATTTGGAGGTTCGATACATTCCTGTAAAATACACCGACGGAAAACTTCAGGAGCGTGCAGAATTGCCCAGAATTTTGAGGGAGCCCCTGATACCACACGAAAATGGACACTCTTTTCCTTGCTAAAAGTCAAGTCTTGAAAACTATGGGGGTAAAAACGGATGCAGGAAGAAGATCCTTGATGTTAAAAGGATGATACGCTAAATCCCATTCTAAGCAGCCTTGGGATCAATACAAATCCCCGCCCTGTATTAAAAATCACCATGGATATCTTTGAAATGGGGAAAAAGTAGGTCCAGCAAAATGAAGAAACTGGTACATAAACTTTTAGCTTTGCAAGTACTGAAGCTTTTGTTCCGAAGCACAGTGAAAGGGGACAAGAAATTAACTCGAGTTATTAGTCCCATGCCCTCTTTTTTCTAATAAATTTATGTTGATACCCCGCGTGACGTGCTTTGCAACCATTAATGTAGGAATTCGGGCACGTTTTTGGTACAGTTTTACGTGTATTTATAAAATATGGCGAGTTTTTTTATATATATAAATCCGTTTCCAAGAGCGGCCAACTATCATTGCTTCTGAAGGTTTGATGTTGACAACTCAGTCAACACTCAATGCACAAAATAACGAACAATAATGTTTGATTCCTCTATCATATATCTGTCTGAATATGTTTTTTCCTCATATGCTATGTGTGGTACCGCAAGTTCCTGAGAAATCGTGAGACTTAGCGAGCTTGTCAGTGGCATTCCCTTCAACCTACCGACAAAAGCATTACACGCCTGTCATCACACGAGTCCTTCCCTTACACTTCTCGCTTAACCAGTCAGGCATTTTACACGGGCATACTTAAATAATTATTTTCGGGCAAATATCCGAATGCTGGCGATATTGAAATCCTAATCCTTCCTAAGACACAAGCAAATCCTAAATGAACATGCATACGAAAACTAGAAATCATGGGACGGGTACCGATCCAAGCGGAAGGGTTTAAATGCTATTCACGAAAGCCGTTTTGAGTTACTATGGTGTAATACGGAGCGACAACGCTACCATGCAAAGTGCTCTACATCTTAGGTGTTTACAGTAGCTATTTCCTCCAGCTAAGACCTTTGGGATATTCGTGACGTAAGGTCCTATTGATCAGATCGCTTCATGGTGAAGCATGCAAAGGGTCTGTCTGTAGTGTTTTGTCCTATCAGATGGGCCTTCTGTGGTTTTACTAGAGACGGTCTTATCAGCTGCCCGTGCATCATTTTCAGCACTGCCCTTCTTATCGTCTGACACATTTATACCGTTGCCCTTCTCCATCTCCATTAAAGGGTGTTTTGAGGTTCACGACTAGGTGATGCGTTAAAATTCAGTTCGTGAATATCGATGCAAAGTTTTTGATCCGTATTGGAATGAGAGGTCTCACCACGCTGGAAATTTCAAATGTTGCAATCTTCCTCTTGTGGTTTATACTTTACTCTATCACAGACATGTAGAATCTAACATAATAAGGATTGGATGCCGTTCTCATAACTAGTGAAAGGAATTATTCAGTCCTTCGGGGTAAAATGCAAGAGCTGTAGGAATGCAAAAGAGAGCGATAGAAGAACTCTACTCAAAGTCTGGATTTCAACCATAGGAAGTGATATTATATTCTCAACAAGTGCCCGAAGAAAATGGGATGGTTGTGATTGTACCCGTGTTTTTCTCGTTCTACATCGCAAGAGAGATATATTCTTGTGGTGCCACGAGGGAATACAGACTAATCTCTTGCGCTCTTCATCTTACACCCCACAAAGAGGATTGCTCACATATTCTCACACATTGTCAACTTCCGTAGATTGTCTTGAATTACCTCTACAGTGACGCAAATCTTTTCCTAAAGGTAGCGGAAATAAGCGATATGTAAACTGAGAACTTGAGTGTGGGTGTTGCCTTTAGGGGATCTATAATTATCATGCGTCGAAAAATATCTTCGGAAGAGATAAGCCGGGGAAGAGACCCCAGGAAGTCCTCCGACCCGGAAGACCTTTGAAATTAGTGTCATAGACTGCCCAAGTGCACGTGTGTTTCCTGTAGCGAAAATGTAATATTGCGCGCAAGAATAACGGGCTTCCCTGTACGCGCAAGGGTTTAGTTTTTCAATCACCACGTTTATTCAACTAGCTTCTTTTGTCCACGGGTATAAAGGAAGACTTATGGAGGAGGGAGGAAGAGATCTATACCCAAACATATCAAGCGATACATACGTGATGGTTCTAAACCCCAACTCTTACTCTTAAGGCGGCCCGTTATTTTTGCGCGCGATGGTATTGGAAGATTTATAGTGGTCTCGATAGAACTATACCTCCTCAGAACTAGGCAGCCAAGACGCTTCACCGAGTAATTCAGTTTTGTACTAGTTTTACGACAGAGCACGTCTGGCCACCGTACGTTCGCGCAATAAAAACAGCATTTTTCTGTGGAAGTCGTCATCGATTGTTTCTGACCTAAGATTTTCAAGCTTTTAAAGGAAAAAATACGAACCCTCCTAATGAAAATCCACCACCTGTGAAGTCCTACTTCGGAAAATCCACCATTACAAAGTGCTTGATCCGAAAATCCACCAATTACAGTAGCAATTGGTCGATTTTTAGAAAAAGCACTTCACAGTCGGTGGACTTTTCGGATAAGCACTTCGCCATTGCTGTACTTTTATTTGGAGTATCTAATAGATATAAAAGAAGTATATGATGAGTAAAACAGGGGAGAACAGGTAATGTGTCAGAAAGCTCTGTTTCAGGTGTTAGGTGCTATTGTGCGACAAGAAATTTCTATTATCATCGCATCTTGAGGTTCATAACATCAAACCAAATGTGAATTCGTTGATGGAGGTAAAGGTTGAAATCACTGGAATAGCGGGTGCGTTATATATCTGTTTAATCGCAAGCTATGTATGCGAGAACACAGTTTTACTGAGCGTTCCTCCAGCTTATAGATTTTCAGTGAGCTGTTTACCCCTACTCCAAGTGCTACTCTCTTTTCTGAACATCAATCTAAAGTAGTCAGCCCAAGATGCACTTCTATGAAACCGCTCGGCATAATTTTTTTTGTCGACCACATCCCTCTTCTCTCGTACCTCCCATAACATATTATGTCAAATATTGCGTCGTCTCTCGCTACGGAATGTGATGAAGCTACTGTAAGCGTTTTGATGTCTCTCCACCGACTTTTTCGGAATTCTCCTTAAAAAAAACGCTGTAACAAGCATCCGAGCCGTCTTCTATATAGGCGGTCTGTTTTCCACCACAACACTTTGGTCACGTGATGAAAGCAGCGAAATTCTGTATTGTGTGTTTGTATTGGGTTCCACTGCCTCTAAAGCCAAGAGCACTGAGCGGTATTTATCACTCATTAGGTCTTTTGGCCTACGTTTAAGGCCATCTTGGGTGTATCCCCTCCGGTGGAAACATTTGCGTTCTTTCCGTTCAAAACCAATGGAAATCCTCCCATAATATCCTTGCATCAGAGCTGCCTTGCCTGTGGGTTCATACTCCTTCACCTCAACGAGTTGTCGTACAGGAGATGCTTCTGACGTATTTAGTCTTTGGAATGAAGGTATCATGGTTTTTTCCCAGAACAGAAGTCTTACCTTGTAGACGTTGTTTCTGACAATCGAGATAGGCTGAAATGAAAAGTATTCGATGCATGCATTATTTAGACTATAATTATCGTCGAATTGGACATTGGCACATAAGCTCATGGAATTACTGTCATAATGTGCACGTTCAGATGGACACTGGTCGTTCCCTCTAGTGGTCCGCACTCTAAAATTTCGACCCGCGTGGCTTTCAGTTTATTATAATGTATCCGCTACCTTTTTAATAGATATATTTCTGCAGTAAAGCCAATAGAAGGCCTATGGTTACAACGCTATAGATGATATTGACGAGCAGTGCAGGCTGCCTACTTGTGAGAAGGCATCTCTTGGTTGTCTTTCTTCCCTGACACCGACCATGTTGGTGGTCACTTTGTTTAAAAATTGTGTACTGGTTGTGCTAGTTTGCGCTGGTCAGTGCCTTCTTTTTCCTTTTGATTAGTTCTGTAGCAAACTACTGTACGTTACATTGCACTTTAAACGGCGTTGTGGCATTGAAGAATTCACCGAATTGCGATGACCACCAGTATGGGAGAGAACAAGGACATGCGACTTATGAGTACGCAGCCCACACAACTCGGTGATATCAAATATTTTGTTCGTTCTTTCTTAGTCTTCGTTGACCTCTTACACCCCGTTATCAACAACCTATTACTGAAGCTGTTCGCGAAACACATATCGAGTTTTCTAGGAACATTTTTCGTAAAATATTATGCTTATTTTTTGCGTAACTCACAAGGTGCTAAGACCTATAAAGAAAACTTCTAATACGATCAATAGCATCTATTTAATTTTAACGACTGGAACTCTTGAGCGAAATGGAGGCGTGTGCGTACTGTTCCGAAACAGTACACTAAAACTTGAAAAATTGTTAAGGCTGGGTAAGTTCCTTTGTGAGATAAGGGTTGGGCAATTATTATGACCTTGAGTAAAAACTTTTGAAATACAAAGTATATTTCTACTGAAAAGCAATGTAAACCTTCCCAATTAGCGCGTCCACTTGCAGCGACGCGGGCTTGTGCTGTTGATTGTGCTTGTGCCCTTCAAAGTTGACGACTGCGCGGAGTATCGACTAAGCCTCATAACATTCATTGAAGCCTCTGGCTCATGCGAAGGAAACCTCGACGAACGTTCCCTCTTGCCAGTGCGCTTTTCCTAGAAGTTGTTGCCTATCACCAAATTCACATTAAAAAAAAGAAACAACACAAAATACTCACTCAGATGTTCCTTTTTTTAATAGTAGGCGAGGGTTTTATAGCAAATTCACTCCTGAGGGCCTTCAAGGACAGGGTAGCAAACTCTGCCCCAGTCGCTGACTGATTAACGGGAAGTTGGCCTAAAATCGATCAAGATACGAAGGTTTAAACTTAAGACAAATTAACTATTTTGCCCCCTGGATTGCGTAGATTTGTTTTATTTTAGTTTATTTGTGACGTTATTGCTTGTTATTTTGAGATTTCGTCCCAACTATAGTACTACATACAGTATAATAACTCACAAAGCGCCCTTAACCTCTGAGATTGCACAACATGCGAACGGTTCAGTATGCGAAACACGGGAAAATACGCTGTAATCGGGTTTATCTTTTGTATTTTGTTTAGTAGGGTTGATACGCACGTATTTTTAAGTATTTTTCATGTCAACATTGTTGTGTTAATCGGTAAAAATGGCTAATTTTTTTTTTTAAAGTTGGCCAAAATATCAGAAAGCTCGCTACCCTCTCTTTGTAGGCCCTCTGATTCACCTTAAAGAGCTTTTGTTCACCCACAGCAGTCACAAAGACGAACATTCACTGATGGTGTACGTTTGAGGTAAAAAAAATGTACTGTGTCAAAAGGAAGATTTCAGCCCTTTCTAGAACGACGCTATTCAAAATTTTAGTCTACACATTGCAACTTGTAGTATTATTTGAATTTCTTGACTTTTTCCGGTGCAAAGCGGATAGAAGAATGAATGGTCGTGGGCGTATCGAAGGCAGTGAACCTAAAATAGCAGGTCTGCTCCGTTCATACTAAATCTGCGGAGCAATTTTAGAATAGCTTCGCTCGATTTAGCGTCGCGATGCGTTGGACTGAGGTGCCCCCCTCAAAGGTCCCGTCGCCTGTCCAGTCCGGGCTATTTTTAGACGCTCCCTGGCTGCCATTGGGACGGCTAATTGTAAGGGGGCGTTACGCGGACGGCTCTGCCATCAAATAATGTCGACGAACCTATGAATAAAGGTTGCGGGAAATCCATATGAATTCAAAACTTTTCACCTCTAGTTCAAATCTGCATCGAGATGGTGAATTCGAAAGGTGAGATTTTATACTTTGCGTTTTAACTTTTACCTTTAGGGTTGAGCAGATCCACAACGAAACGAGGTATACGACATGTAACTTAGGCTAACTTAGAAGGGGCCTTAGGTTTGTTGAAAATCGAGCGTTAGCGAAGCAAGACCCATAAAACAATACAGAGGGAAATCGCAGCTTTAATATCACCTACGCGGTAGTCTTTGGTGCTCGTGCGAATGCAAAGAAGGTTGTACCAAGGTAGAACCCAGAGATGAAATATCCAACCTTACTGAGAGTGTGACGAGGCCCTGCTGCTAGCAGAGTCTGCAAGTCAAACTTTGCAGATTCTGTTGTAAACAGCTGCACGTGCAGGGAGCTGTACGAGTGATATCTTCAGAGGCTACCTACCTCTTCCTTTGACGCGACGTTCTGACGCGGTGAACATTATTTGTAGCGTCAGACTTGACTATCATCTTCCACTCAAGGAAACCTCCAGGGTATCATTTGAGATTGGACCTCCTCTCTATTCCTTTTTCATTGCATCGAGCAGTTTCTCTTTTACGAAATATAGGATGCAATTCAATGGTTTGCTCCTTATTTTATCAAGACCTGATTTCTTAAGCTTTTAGGCACTTCCGAGATATCTTCCTTCTATCTCTTCACCTCTGAACCTAATCATTCCAATGCAAGAACGATAATCCAATTGTGATCCGGTCTGCTGTAGCTACCCTTCAGTCGAGCTATGCACTTCCTTATATACACATTCCAAACTCGTGTGTTCCGCTATAGTTTAACCTTTATTGCAGTACACGGATTACCAACGCACACCCGCATAGATATAAGGTAAGGGGTGCTCGAGGTTTAGCTCATCTTCCTAGTGCCATGCTTCGCTACCATTCCGCTTGACATTAGTAACTGCCATCGAGGAATTAAACGACATCACGCTTGGTAACTGTGAGGCTATCTATCCAAAATCTATGTCTACCAAATCTAGATCAACCTAGATTTGTTTAGTTTGGTTTCAGTTACTTGTGCCTCGCTCTGCTCGGCGTTTCGACGATAAGTGGCAAACAAGAGCCCCGTTCTGCCTTGTTTCCCTGTAGTTTCGCTCCATGACGACAGACAGAAGTCGAGATAGAATACGCATCTCAGAGTTAAGGGTGAAGGGACCTCTCCCTTCAATCTATCCGAACCAGCACAAGGTACTCGCGTGGTCCCTTAACGTCATCAACTCCATCTCCCTACAGTATAGTGTCTCCATCACTAACGTAAGTGATGGTCATGGTCAACGCACGCTCCTCGTCTCTCTTGAGCCGTCATCGTCCCCTTCCTCCATCAGCTCCTCTCTCCCACACATACTTATTTCCCCATAGCGCCGCTCGTAAACCCTCCCTTCCCCGGAGTAAAACACTCGGCCGCGACCTCTATCCCCAGGGTGCTAGCTTCGTTAGCTGCGCTACGGACACTAGCGACGGAAGTGGTACGATGATATTAACGAATGACCGACGTCTGGAGACAGCTGCCTGTTTACCTGCCAACGCTACTTGTCGCTCAGATCAATAACGCCCTATGACGTCGCATACGCTGTTTGTGTGCTCAACGCACACCAAGCTCGGTTGATTCAAAAGTTCCGCCAGGGATGATATTTTCTCGTGCAGTCATCCGCGTGAAATGCCCTGAGGACCCAGTAAAACATCCGGAAAACAGCGAGTAAGAATTCATTTTTGACTTGATTCTTAGTAGCCTTCTAACGAGACTCGTGTTGTTAATCATGCAGGAGACTGAGAGCCTGCGTTGCTATCCAGGATCCGGAAATTATTCCATCTGTTGATGCGAAGTGGTTAGTCGCAGCATATGGAATGTCAATCGCGAAGCAAGATTACTGCAAAAGTTATTTTGAGAATATTAGAATTATGGTTGTTGATAGTATGGAGTAGTAGGAAGTAGCGCATGTTGTAGAGCCTATCAAATTGGTAATATCTAGTGCGATTGCATTTTTAGAAAGCCCAATATTTGAGGAAACATGTTACGATTCGAGTCAACATACAGTGCAACAAAAAATAAAGGACATAGCAAGCGCCGAAGTGATGTGAAGCACAAAACGGACAAACGCACTAACGATTTTTCAGCACTGCCATTTTCTTTTGCGATTCTTTTGTAATTGGGTACCGACGCGATCACTTTCAACTTTTCGCAAACAATTTTTAAAACTATTTAATGTGCTGGATTTGGAGCATTTATCGCATTTTTTTCCATATCTGGAACTTTCAACCAGGACTTCAAAACTACAAAAACATACAAGAAATATTGTTTAGACCAGGGTTACCCTGAATTTCCGAGGGTAGTTAGATGTGCGTAGATAAAACAAGCAATCAATCCCTGATAAGCAGTTGCAAAATGAAGAGTTTTTTGGTGTCAGGATCAGTTACAACGACTTCTGGGTAACTCTGTGGTTACCTGTCTTCTACCTCCTAAATACTGATTCGAAAAAGAGGGAGGACAACATAAATTTGAGTATATTACCCTTTGAACTTCCCCCGTAATCTTTGCGGTTTGAATGCTAGAAATAAAATCAAAGTGCTAGGCCTATTTTGCATACAAAAATTGTGTTTAATCGAGCAACATTTTATGGTGAATGGGAGGTAAGAATGATTCTCACCTGGTTCAAAGCACGCAAATCGTTCAATTTCCAAGAGAAGTTCCGTAAGTAAAGTTACTCACAAAGTGTTGTGCACCTGATTTCCCTACTACTTTTTCGTATGCGAAATATTTAAAATAGCTAAACAAAAAGAAAGGAGGTACCCAGAAGCCTCTCAAACGGGTCCAAACGCCAAGCAGCTCATTTCCAGACTGAAGAAAGTCTTTCAGGGATTTTGGAAATGGCGCACCTGCCTGTTCCGGAGCTCACAGGACTAAAGAAAACCTGTTCAAATTCAATTTCAAAGATGTTTATTGCGGGTAAAATACAATATTATGAAAAATACAAGGTTGTACATGAGTCCATACTTACCTTTCTGTCTTAGGAGTCCACTGACATCGTGTATCTTGAGCGGATTGAATTGAAAATGTTTTGCTTTCGTAATTGGAGAACTCTGGGACGGAAGATCTTCGATAGGACACTGATCACGTAGTGAATTCCAGTTTGAAATATCTCGACTGCCCTCCGGGCTTCTAATTGTGCTGGGAACGCGCTAAAGATGGCCGCTTTACGCGCTTTGAATTTTGCCATTCATGCCTGCTCCCCTCCCTCTCTTCTCACCCACCCATGGTGACGTGCCCTTGCACTTCGCAAAATATTGAGCGTGAGAGGGTTCACAATGTACCCTCAAAATAACCTCGGAGCAATTACCAACTGGACTTTAAATGCGTCCATGAAATGCAAATTAGAATATTTGTAGGAAGTTTCCATCAAGAAATCACGAGATCTTGGATATCATCCTGAAACGTCTAGATGCAAAGGCATTGTGCCTTGTAGAAAGTATTTATTGGACTTTCGATCGAAGGCATCTAATGAAGTATGCTTTTTTTTTTTACCGTACGTTTAAGCGCCAGGTTGGAAATTTTTCGCGTATGAATAGATCATATTGAAAATGACGTAGTTTCTCTCCCTCCCCCCCTGAATACTTAAACTTATTACTCTTCATCAAAGATGCGTACATTTATCTATTCCGCATTAATAAAACTTTTTTCTCAAAGCGTTTCTGCACACAGAGTACGATAAAAGCGTCATTGAAAACAAAACACAAAGAAAGGCCAAAGGCTTCGCAAAAAATGCTTGTTCTTTTTCCAAAGTAACCGAATGTTTCTCTGTATGTTTTGATCTTTATATCGACTCTTTCTGGGGCCCTTTCCTTAGCAAGGCAACATTAAGTGTCCCCATAACTCCTGGAAGCCAGGTTGTCGGGCCTGTGAAGTCGTTGCCTTGGTAAAAGCTAAACGGTGGCGTGCTCTTAAGGTTGTCTATGAAGTGTACGCTCAAGACTTTTGGTTCTCCTCTATGCAGCTCTGATGCAGTCGGGTCTTTCGTCAGAGCCGCAGCAAATATGCGGTGAGGAGACTTGTCACCACCCATGAAAGAACTACGTTTAGGTCTTATGACATACACTTCTGTCTGTAACCAACGTGGCGGAATAGTGGTCAGCGTGTCCCCCTTTCAATCAAAATTGTGGTTTAACTCCCGCTTCCACGACGTTTTTTCCGTGACTCTTTCGGGGTCCTTGTAACTAAAATAGACGTTTTAGCACCAGTGTGGAACGTCCTCTCAGTGGCCGAGTGGTTAGCGTTGCTACGCTACCGGTGATGGTGTCCAGACTCGGTCAGAGGTTCGTGGTTCAAACCGGCGATTAAAAGCCGTGGACAGCCTCGCAAAATCGCGGAGATCCTTGGAATATGGCTGGATGGGTAACACCTCGCCAGCCACGGAACCGCTGAAAAGATACTCTGCTACTTGGCCTCAAATCTGAAGAATTGCGCGTCAGGAGGTAGCCCCTCAAACACCCCTTCCCGTAAGATCTGGGAAGCTAATGGGGGGCTTAATCACGAGTAGTCGTTATTTTTCCAGTTTGTTACTGCTGTTTTAGTTACCGGTAGTAGCGTTTAGAGCTTGCGCAAGTGAGATAGCCCGTTCTTTTTTTTTTGGTATCTTTCCCTTTAAATTTATTCTTGAAGACACCTTTGACTGGTTGGCAGCGTGCCTATGATGGCTTTTTAATAGCGATCTAAAGAAGCTCCTGTTTTTACTTGTTAAACTGCTATACCTCTGACCCCAAGGGATCAACCGATGCTGAAAATGGTTTTAATTCTATTTTCGTTTCTTTTGTTTCAGGTGCGTTCTCTGATGGACCGACGAGAGGGGATGAAACGCAGAAAACGTTGAGTACAAAGCGGCTTAAGGCTACTGCTTGCCAAAGTAATTTTGCAATGTAATAGAAAGGACTTAAGCTGAAAACTGAGGAGGGAAAGGTCGGTATTAGTTAAAAACCAGGAGGCATTGTATCAGAAAAGAAGCTGGTCGTTTGATCTAATTTGCATTAGCATTCTAGAATTGAGAGACATTCCCCTTACATGGCGAGTGTATCCTTTTATTTGGGGAGCAAAGTCCTTGTTTGAGGATTTTTTTAACCTCCCCAATATGTTAAAGATTTTTTTTCCTGTTAAAGATTTGTTTTGGTTGATTAGTAACATCGTACAAGTGCATAGGTTATTTAATACAAGGTTAGGTTAGGTTATGCGCCTTATGCCTCTCTTGAATGTCGCTATGCTTAGTTGTTGCTTCGCCTATGGTGCAGCTCACTTCTTTCCAGGAGGTGCTCAAAGAGACGGCGGCAAAACTTAGGTAACGTTAGCTTGACCTTTGTTGGGTTAGGTTAACTCTGGTTAGGATAGATTAGGTTGCGGGCCTTGCATTTCGTTCCACTGTCACTCCATCGGTTAGAGATAGAGTGGATGGCTATCGGGGAGAGATTTCACCATTTGAATTTATAGTGATGAAACAAAATAAACGAAGAATGAAGGATAAATACCGGATATATTCGAACCTTTGGGCAGAAACGCAATTTATTTGAGTCCTGTATTTGATTTCATAATATTTGCACATATATACAGTAGGCCTATTGTAAAATCTAATCAGACTTTGTATTTTTGCTTATTTCGAGGATCTTCCGTGCATAACGTCATTATGCTAATAAAATCTTTCTCGCCTCTTTTCTTAAAAAAAAGGAAAAACTACTACAAATTTTTTTGAAACATCTTCCGCACGCAGCTGTATCCCTATGGCTTTTTAAGTATGAAATTTCCACCTTTCCTAGACATGTTTTACCCTCTTTCCACCCCCCGCAAAAAAAAAAAAGATTTAAAAAAATTAAGCTACATTTTTAGCCAAGTAAATCCGATAGGCCCAAAGAAAGTTGCCGGGCGTTTTGTGCTTTGCAAGCTCCCAGCGTCGACTTTTTTCGTTGATTCAGCAAGAGTACAGTAAAGTTTCATTCATGCATTGTATTGTTGAGGATGCTAGCAAATGAAAAGCAGATATTTCGAATGCTTCATGGATGCCCCCAGGGATTTCGGGTCCCTCTTGCTGCAGAATATCTCTGTTTAATCCAGCTCGCGACCTTTGCAACCAACAACAATAAAGGGATGTGTGATTTTCTCAATCGGGGCCAAGGTCGTACGAATATCCAGTTAAACGTCATAAATCAAGCATTCAAAGATTCTAAAGGGCATCTTTTTTTTAAATTAAATCTTTTTTTGCTCGGATTTGTCACTAGGAATGACGCAGGGGTGAACATCCTTTGCGTTGTCACTTCTCATTTTGCAAGGATTCCGATTTAACTGAAATTGAATTCAATTCTTGGACGAGCCGATTCCTGTCATCAAACTCAGATTATGGAATGCGCTGGGTTTTTGTTTAAAGCTTAGGAAAATTCGGTTGCTTGGGGACCTACCCTGTGGAGTGCTTTGCAGCGGTCTGTGAGTTTGCCCGCGTCATACTGTAGGTCTACAAGCTCAATTGTAAGAAGAAGAATTTTATCTCTCCGACTTGTCTAGAGGGTGTTTCTGCGTTGAATAGCGTGAAATGGTTAGTCTTAAGCATTGAAGTCAACTTGCTTGCGCCGAGGGACTTTGAATATTTACTTTTCTCTGGTTAAATTCTTTCAGATTACTCAGAAAAAAAAAACTTGATTTTAGTGGGATATGCTAATGTCTAGTATATTTTAATTTGCAATACAGCATTATGTATGCTATCCCAGAATCGACCATGATTTTCTCTAGCTTTCCTCTTTAAGGAAATCTCTTAGGTTTTACTTAATTCCTTTTGCGGTAAGTATATGCACTACGCAAAATACTCTCTTCATTAGGGTTGTGTTCTAAAGCCTTTTTCTTGTTATTCGTTGTAGAGATTTGTGTAGATCGAAATAAGTAATGTAATTGATGTCATGAATCAATACATAATCAGATTACATAAAAGCTATGACAACCATAGGCATCTAACTTTAAATCATACTAGACAATACATTCACAAGTCACAAATCTAACCTCACTGTTACAGCCGGCAAACTCTACGTTTCGAAGATATTTTTGCTCGTTGCACAGAAATATCCCAAAGTAGAGTTCTTTGAGTAGTGCGCTAAATATTACCATCTTCTTGACTGGAGCCATCCATATTTTTGGCATGTATTCACAGTTTTCATGAATACCTCTCCTATTTTTTGTGGAATACAAAACTCTGCGTGGGGCAGTTTTTCAAAGTTAAATTTCTAATCTCTTAAACAAAAATAGAAAACATTCGTATGCGGTGCGATTGTATGCTTTGGATTCCGCGTTGAATCACGCGTTGTATGCGTGATTCGACGCGGAAAAAACGCCGATTTTTCCTGCGTGCGACTCGTTACTCGGTGACCTGCACAAAACGCTCTTTTTTGGGGGTTTTGATCACGACCACCGCCAGCTTCAAGTCAACTGTGAATGGCTCTGAAATTGATGTAAGGAACCCTGTGAGGAATGTAGCAAGTCTTGTTGAAAGTAGCATTGGAATTCCTCCCATGCTAGTCGGTTGCGATGGTGCAGGGCAGTGCGCCAGCTCACAGGGCCGTAAGGTGGTGAAGGACAACCACCAATCCTGCTGCATCGTCTTCCACTTCTTCAATACTCCAAAAACAGAAACAAAACAAGACGACAGCGGTAGCACTGCAGGTCTCAAGCTTCTTTGTTTACATTATGGGAGTATTGGAGAAATTTACCTTGGCAGAGGATTTTCCCTTGCACTCGCTTCATCACTTACCTCAGGGAGGAAGTACTGGAGTGGTTGCTCAGAATAGAAGGGTTTCGTAGAATACAAATAGCACGGCTATGAATGCATCAAATATTATGGACACGGTGTAGTTTGTCTCATGGAAGACTTATCTAACAAACTACAGCGTTAAAAACGTCTTAAATTTCTGACCCAATTTGGTATTTGAGTCGATAACAAAATGTACCGTGCGAGCGAGCTATGTCAACGGATGACCACAGAGCAATTCGGCGTTTCCCCCGATTGCGCATGTTCTCAGTGGGCAACGACAGTAAACATGGTGGCGCAGGATGTCAACATTGACAAGACTTACGTTAATTAAACGCAATTTATGTGGTAAGTGTTACTTATTACTCCTTTTCTGCCTGTAATTTTGTTTAACCTCAAATATGTATGAGAAATTTCGAATTATGAATTTATCAGGTGAGGGGTGGGGAAGGTTGAAGTGGGAGAACCTAATAGAAGGCTGTGAGCGTTCGTTGACATAGCTGTCTTCAGCTATTCGGGAAGCAACCACCCTAGTACTTCCACCCTGCTTCCCTCAATCTTTGCGCAGCCCTCTGGGCCGGTACTTCGTCCTGCGTCATCACACCCAACGAACAAAGCGAGAAATGCTGACTGTTAAGCATCTGGAAAGCTTATTGGTGAGGATGATATTTGTCGGAGCACTTATTGCCTGTGCGTTTGTGGTCAAGATAACCTGAGGCATAAACCACACCATATTCATGGGGGGAAAATCAGGACAGAGACTTGCAATTTGCGGCATACGTGGGGGATCTGCCAAACTCGTTAAAAGGGTTCTTTTACGAGGGATTTTATCTTTATCGTTTTTTGTTGTGTTAGTGTTTGGTACGTGTGCCTTTTTTTGTCCTACCTCATTTCTCGGTGAAAATTGCCTGTCGTCCCTTTCTTACCTACCCCTATCCTTCCTTTCGTTCCAGCACGTTTTACTCGGCTTTCACTCCACATTCAACGTCGTACGTGTTGTCTTCTTTCTTTTTTCCTTTCTTTTCTTCTCTCTTTCTTTTTTCCTTTCTTTTCTTCTCTCTTTTGTTTTTCCTTTCTTTCCTTCTTTCTTAAGTTACGGGTAAACTTAAACACGAGTAATGACGATTTAAAGGAACTAAGACTATTTAAAATAAATGGTTTCCGACCTATTTCAATGAGCCCTGTCCTGTCTACAAGGATTGAAGAAGCCACAAACAAACGAATTTTATTATTTCCAATTAAAGTAAACTAATTTCAGATCAACAGCATGGGTCAGAGAGGTCAACAGTCTCAACAATTGAATATCTTGTAAATCCAGCCTAAAGCAAATTAGAAAGTAAGGAAAAGCTGTGATGCCCTTGGTAGATTTATCAAAGGCGCTTTGACTGTGTGTCTTATGAATTTATGTCAAGAAAAGCGGAAATTTATCTGTTCCTCTCTTCTATTCTCCTAGACACTGAAGCGCCTTTTCGTTAGGTCAACTGATTGACAGCCCTGGAGCACACCTCTGTTCCTCGCTACCTCATATGCGTTAGCAGAACTTCCCTAAAACATTGCGAGTTTCAGGTGACTCACAACTCACAAGCATTTTGTTGAGGAGAATAGCATGGTAGCTGCAAACAGTCCCCACCGATTCGGAAGTAGTGGCGGTACAACCGTTCTCACTGCAGGATTGCTGAGAAAACTTGCTATTATTTGCTTTGTTTTGGTCATATTTTCAAACGCTCTCCGGATATTTCATTGATCTCAGGCCGCTCAGTTAACTATTGATTTTTATCAACGCATCGGGAAACGAAAAGACGTCTAGTGATCAACACTCTCTACCATTGTTCCCCCACCCGATGCTTTCCCCCACTCTTCGACCCAAATCTAATGAGCCACCCTTGCTTTCCGTAAGCAGGCCAGGTAGACGGCTACTCCAGCATTACAAAACTCGATCTCGCAGTAATGCCCGCGGTTTTCGTGCATTCGTTTGCGGAGAGGGTGAAAGTATATTAAAAGTTTACGTTTGCAGAGCATAAAAGAAACTAGCGCAGTGTTGGCAAGGGCGTTCCGTCAATGTATTCGCATTTACGAACCCTCATCCGGAGGTTGGAGGTTCGTTGGGGCTTAAAAGCACTCTGGTAATTTCGCATATGCGTACGGAACAGCAGCTTTTCTGCACGCCTCCCACCCCCAGAGTGCCGCGTTAAAAGAGCACGCGCTGTTAAATAGCGAGAAGACAGCTTTAGTGTGTATATATATTGTACGTACAGTAAATATTCGCTCACAACTTCATGAAAAAAGAAAGAAAAAACAACCTGCTATGTTGTTAATTTTTTTCATGACTTACTTGTTAGTTGGAGACTGTTTTCTTTGCTTGTCTTATATGTGTGGCTACTTGAGTGCTGCAAATGATAGCTTGACTTTAAGACGTAATCTAATTGACTAGCAGAGGAAAACTTTTTATTTTTCATTTATTTACTTACTTGTCATTATTTTCTAACTTTTGAAATTTTCCGGGTTTAAACCTTGACATTGTCAGTTTGAAACTCGATGAAAACATCTGCTTGTAACGTTGAGGATTGGTTTTTAGAAAAGGAGAGGAAAAGCCTCACTGATTTTTTTTAAAAAGCTGAATATGACCAAAATATTGTACAATATTTTGGCTATGAACACTCATATGCCTACTTGATACGGGGGAAATTGACATACATTTTCAATTTAAAAAGAAACAATTGACTTCAGATAAATGTTTTAGCTATCCAATTTATTGAAATATAAACCATATTTTTTCTATTAAAATAATGATTTATTAATTTCAGAAAAATATTTTGAGAAAGGAAAGGGAAAAAAGGATTGTCCTCGTTAAATTAAAAGACCTCATTTTTTTTTGTTAAAAACCCTTTATCCTTAATTCAGACGTGAAGGTTTCCTCTTCTAAGGTAAAAAATATAGTAAGTTTTTTCCTAAGGTAAACATGATGCGAGAAAAAATGCAAAATGATCAAAATTGGCCGAGAGACGGAGGGAATTCAGCTCGAATCGAGCGGATGACAACGCTGTGATGGTTTTGGTGACCAGGCCGGGGCGGGCGTGGTCCTTCGTGCGACCTTGAGCGTCGCGCGCGCGGATCGGGACGGGCCGCAGTCGGCACAGCAGAAGATGGCGGCCAGCGTCTAACCCTTCCTTACTCAAACGCCTCGTTTTGTGTTCAATGCACATTGTCTTCTGATTCAACGTATCAAGACGCCCGCGCGACCAATTTTAGGATAATATGCTTTCGGCCCTAGTTACAAGTTCAGAGCGTTGCATTAAATTGGCCATCGACTGGTTGAAGCGTGGCTTCACCCGGTCTATGGGAGCTCAACTATACAATATTCGGTGCAAATGGATCGTATCGGTTTCCCATTCATTTTCCTGTCAAATCACTGCTAATTTTCAAAAGATTGAAATCGCTCCCGCATGGTTTTGCAAAAAATTAACATTTCTGATTAGATTTAAGAATACATACCAGAGGTTCTCTGCAGGTTCTACACTGCTGGACCAAGTAGATTTATCTGTTGTTAAGTGTGGCCTTCCCCAGGTCAAACGGTCACTGCTCCCGTGCAAGTGTGGATATCAGTGTGGATGTCCGTGGTTTTCCATGGATATCCATAAGGATACCCATGCTAGCACGGATAATTCGACAAGGATATCTATGGTATCACTGACAACGAGCCACGGATATCCATAAATGTGCACGGGTATCCGTGATGACACGGATGATTCGACAAGAATATCAATGCTTACACGAATCTCTATGCGTATAGATATCCGTACGACGAAGAACGGATCGTTCGATCCGGGCCCAACTGGTTCCATCGGGTTGCGAGGCCGAGTACAAGCACAGCTAATTTTTAAGATACTAAGTAAGTTCTTATAGCGCCTGAATTGAAGGGCTTGACGTGAAGTTGGAGAATCCTTGCAAATCCCGACCTGTTATAGCGGAGAAACAAAACGTTGCTGTTGGTTCCGTACGTTCCCGCGTGCAGGAGGTGTGGGAGCAATTTTCCACTGCCCAGATATTACTTCCATGTCAATGGAAGTATTGGCATCGTGCAAAAAATCGACTTCGAGATAAGACCAGATTTGGGATGTACAACCCCCAAAACGGCGAGAAAAGTGGTTTTGGACAATCCGTCTGT
>Ga0058701_10000900_pt1 | contig 20331 bp, 14 predicted proteins | sample AgamicOrMae_FD_97039 | JGI IMG/M metagenome (GOLD analysis project Ga0058701, IMG submission 97039) | Agave microbial communities from Guanajuato, Mexico - Or.Ma.e | ecosystem: Host-associated > Plants > Phyllosphere > Phylloplane/Leaf | place: Guanajuato, Mexico | collected 2012-06-04
AGCTCTTGTGAGCGCTGCTTGATCTTCTCATCCCAGCTCTTCGATCTGATCGAGGCGATACAATAGCGGCCTTTGAATTCAATCGGGATACGGCTCCGCTCTGTTTTTCCTTCCTTCTCTCCCAAGCTGAAGATACGACGTTTGATGCACTGACGCCAATTTCCTGTCCAATGATAGTTACCGAGCAAGACTCCAGGGTCTTCCCCAGCAAACGAATCATAGAAGGCCATAAGTTCGGGGGACATAGATTCGGGCAACATTATAACCTGCGATCTTTGATCCAAGCGAGCCAGTTCTAAAGTGTTTAACTGGTTGGTTAGGAATCCAAGGTCTCGTAGACACCTTTCACGCGAAACAATTGTTGGATCACTCGCTTTCAGCATATCTTGACGTTTATCATAGTTGAAAATGAACACAGGAATCAAGCGCGTTAGATATGTTCTATCAAGTGCCTCGAATATGAGATCATCCCGAGTGATGGAGCTGGATTCTACCTTGTTATTACTATAATATTCAAACCGCACCTCCTTTGCAGAATCATCCTTAGCCGAGTAGAGAGAAGTATTGAATCGAAGCTTAACCTTTTTTTCATCCATCTTGAGATTCTTCTGGTAACGACGGTAAATTTGAAGAAAGTCTCTATCGAAGCGGAGACGTTGATAAATGAATGGGTTGGTAACATTTTTGGAAGAGGAGCCATCGCTGTCGCTAGCCTGCTTCGTAAGCTCGAACTGAATGCTGAGGATGATATACACTAAGATCGGGACGACAATACATCTTCCGAACGGAAATCCCTCTGAATTCTTTCGCGCCATACTGTTCCGGAAAGATGACTTAATGAGTGTGAAGATCTACCTGAAGGAAGGCAAAAATTACATTATGGTGCTCACAGTTGAAAAATCGTGACGATTCGGATGTCCAAAAATGTAATTAGATACCCTCAATCCGTTGCTCCAAGCTTGGCTTTCGTGATAAAAATTGCTTCGATATCGACCAAAGATTAGCTGTGACGAGCCTCCACGGGTTTACGCGCAGGAGCTGACGCCAAAGGACCTCCATTAACAGTTGATAAACGATCGTGATTTGCTAGGACAAGCCGAAACGTTAAATGACTTCGGCGGATTGTGCATTGTCCTTAGGGGTCTATCTACCTCCATGCAACCTGTGGTGTCTGACGTCAATGCCGCCATCACGCTCATCGGGATACGTCTAGGAACAATAATCCCATATCCTAAATTTCGTCCATTTCTATTCGGATCAGCATAGTGACTTGAGATATCGCCAGAATTACCAATTCCCCAATTGAGGCCAGAAACCTTATCGTGAGATCAGCTCCCATTGGCGATAAGCGTCGGATTTCACTCTTCTCAAGACTCTGCGTTCACGCCTTGAACTCTGCCCGAGTCGCCCTAAGGTCGAGAATGTGATCTATGACATCGCTCAATTTTGTAATACAAAACCTTGAGAGCTTTTGGTACTTTGCAATCACGTGCTTTTAGCTGAGATCACGACTAACTGAGCACTGATGTAAAAACAAAAGAGATCATTATAACTCGCCCCCTCTATTCCCGAGTGTGGAGCGCGCGTTGAGGTTTCATTCTGAAAAACAGAGAATGGTCTCTCATTGCATCGAGTAGGCTCGCGACAGATCAGGTTGGAGATGAAAATCATGTGAGACTGACTATACCCCCAGGTTAATCTTTGAACCGATTAGCTTTACAATACTGGCAGGGCATTGAGGTCCGATATCGCGGCACTGTTGATTGAAAGATGAAGGAACAAAAGGGGAGATGGGGCAGGACAGTATCCCTCGAGTGATCTTTCCATGAACTCGCCAGCGATCCCAATCGACTTGCCGTTAAACATCAGAACTGAATCTATGCTTCCATTAGAATTGTGACCATTGCTCTGGCGCGGGCGTCTTCGTTCCAGCAACAGCAAGAACTCGTTGGACATGGACAGATGATTTTCTTGCAGGAATGAATTGATCATAGTGAATGTATTTCGGGTACTGGCACTTGGCAAGGCATTGATATCCAAGGCTATTGAAAGTGGCCCGAAGTGTTCTCTCGATCCAGGTGACGAGTGTCGCTTGCGAGAGGGTGTGACCGGAAACATAGACACCCTCAGTAGAAATAGGCTTTCTGATGAAAGCGTCGATAGCATAATTCTACTCAAATCATAAATGAAGTACCTATCTTCGGAATGAAATTTGTTTCGAGACTAGGATTCGACAAGCCTCCCTCTATTCATCGGGCAATCTAGTCGGAATTATGTCGAATCGGCGGAAGGAGAACCGGACTGGGACTTGGGCAACATGCCGACTGGGTGGGAGAGTCGGCGAGTGTTCAGTTGCGAGTCCAGTCGCTAGTCAAGTTAACATCTCTATGTCGAATTTTTTCACACGTGCGTAAAGCAGCAACATCCGTGCTTACCAGGACAATTTTTCATCCCCTCGACCTCATCCTCGACGTGCTGCTAGAAATGATACTGCTCAACTAGCCATGAGTATCAATGACCGAATAATTATTTACAGCAATAAACCTTATAAAAAATTCAGATGGATTACATATCTATCGACTTTCCAGGCTGGATTCATCCTCCTGAATTTTTTACTGACGCCAAAGACACGTCTGTCTCCCTCGGGCGAGCCTTCCAATCAGAACAGGCAGCCCGCCGAGGGCGAGATACCTCGTGATCGAGAGTTGGGGAACCAGGGAGTGAGATCTAAGTCAATCTGGAAGAAACTGAGGCAAGTTGACAAAAGTCAGTTATTTTCCACGGGGAATATCATCGAGAATTTCAGAGAAAAACCCATCATCAGTGGAATATTAGTTACTGCCCCAATGTTGATAATAACAGCCTTTGTCATGTATGCAAGGAGGTCCGTTCACATGATAACTTTATTACCTCATGGCCGAGTCAAATTTGACTTCTTCTCTCCTTTGGGTGTTGGTAGGCCACCGAGTATTGAATTACCTTTAAAAGACGTATCTTGCGTCCAAACTAGGGAATCATCTGGTAACTTTTCAATCTTGAAGCTGAGAGGCATCATCGGTTACCATTTGGTGAGCAAAAAAGAGGGGGAGTTCTTAGAGCCGCGATTGTATGACGAGCACCTGGGCTATTCGAGATCTTGGGCAAGAACTTGACGATCGCTCGTTGTTAACACAATGAAACTAGAATCATATTATTGCAATCATACGAAGTGCATGGACATTTAATTCGAGATCAAAGATACAATCCCTCAGGTGTGCCTTCTTTCTTCCTGTAAAGAACAGTCTCTTTTGAACTCCTGAAGTCTTCCATCATCACCTTCATCCTACGCTCCCTTAGAGCCAGAAGTCCAGCCTCGGTACATACTGCCTTGATATCGGCGCCACTTAGATCATCCTTAGCCATAACCAGTTCGTCGAAGGCGACATCCTCAGCCAATGTCATTTTAGCTGTGTGTATGTTAAATATGCGCTTCTTCGTCTTTTCATCAGGAAGCGGGAATTCAATTTTCCTATCGATACGGCCTGGCCGGATTAATGCTGGATCCAGAGTCTCTATCCGATTTGTCGCCATGATTACCTTAACATCTCCTCGTGAGTCAAACCCATCAAGTTGATTTAAAAGTTCCAACATTGTTCGCTGTATCTCACGTTCTCCACCAGAATTGGAGTCGTAACGTTTCGTTCCGACGGCGTCTATTTCGTCGATGAAGACAATGGAAGGCGCGTGATCCTCAGCGACCCGGAATAACTCCCTGACCAGTTTAGGACCATCACCGAGGTACTTCTGAATCAGTTCCGAGCCGACAACGCGCAAGAATGTTGCTGAAGTCTGGTTGGCCACTGCTTTAGCCAATAAAGTCTTTCCCGTACCGGGTGGACCGTACAAGATAACACCCTTGGGCGGTTTGATACCCATTTCCTCATAGTACTCGGGATGCGTTAATGGTAATTCCACTGACTCTTTGATTTCTTGAATTTGTTGATCTAGACCACCTATGTCGGCATATGTTTCTTGGGGCGCTTTCTCAAGCTTCATTACTGTCACCATGGGATCCACATCGTCGTTCAAGACTCCTATCACAGCATGAACCTTGTGATTGAGTAGGACACTACAATTAGGCTCTAGTTGATCTTTGTCCACGAAGCTTAAGATCGACACATAGTGTTCGGAGCCGACCGATGTGGAGACAATGGCGTGGTTGTCATCAATGATTTCCTCCAGGTTACCTACACTCATAGGGGTTCCACGCAAGTCATCGACTTTAGATAGTTCGTCATCGTCACGCTCCTCTTGGTTAACGTTGAGAGTCGCATTGATGTTTTTCAGAAACTCGTCTTCCATGAGTAACCAGTCCGAAATGCGTTCCAACTTTAGCAGCTTCAATCTACATCTGGCATGTGGCGTCACAATCGGTAATTTTGAAGCAACATCGGGCCCTTTCCTTGGCTTCTTACGACCCTTGCCCCGGGCTCTTGATAGAGGCTGAGGTCTCTCTCTTTTCTTCTGATCATTCTTCTTATCTCCCTGGTTAGCAGAGGGCTGATTACCCATAATTGATCCTTCTATTATGTGGCGGCGATGATGATAAGAAAGTTTCTTTACGATTAGGAGCTAATATTCTTCCAAGCGAGAATGTCGCCTGCCCATTATTTAGAGACTGACGGCGTGCAGAATCTTGCGTACGCGGGACTGCGGAGATGCGGCGGTCTATGCCGGAGACAGTACGCTACCCGATTCAACAGGGTGGCCACAAACTCAGAATCCTGGAAGCCCGGAACAGAACTTTCTTAAATCTTTGATAATGAGTCGATATTATCTCAGACGCTCGATTCAATCAGATCGTTCATCTAGAGAAGGTATACATATGTCGAACGCAATAGCGCATATCGGTAGAAGATGTTGTTATCGCTGTCATCCTTGAGAAAGTTCACTCTTGGTATCGAATAACCTCATCGTTATGAATTTCCATCGATTTACACGCTCATAACTATTCTATTTCGTATTAGGACAAGAATCTGTCAACTAGTGGTACAAGCAATATATCTTGCAGTGACTCACCGGAAGGGAGGTGGAATCAGGAGAACAGCCTTATGATGTATGTTTATTTCGTGATTATGCTCTACAGGAAACTATGTGAAGATGAGTGATCAACGAGTGGCACGAGTCACATCCTAAAGACTCCAAACTTCGTTGCATCAATTGGTTTATTGAGAGCAGCTGCAAGTGCTAGTCCCAATACCTTTCGGGAATCTCTTGGATCTATGATACCGTCGTCCCATAAGCGAGCACTTGCGTAGTAGCAATTGGACTCTCGATCGAATTTTTCCAATAGAGGCTTAGATATACGCTCTTTCTCTTCAGCTGTTAGTGGCATACCCTTGTTCTGTTGCTCCTTGACTGTTACGAGTACCCTAGCAGCTTGCTCTCCTCCCATGACTGAGATCCTGGAATTGGGCCAAGTGAACAAGAAGCGGGGCGAATAGGCCCGACCACACATACCGTAAACTCCGGCTCCATTGGCGCTGCCAATGATCAAGGTTATCTTGGGAACTTTAGAACAAGCGACGGCCATCACCATCTTGGCGCCATCCTTTGCAATTCCACCAGATTCAGCATCCCTGCCCACCATAAATCCGGTTATATTCTGCAGGAAGATGATGGGTATGTTTCTCTTGGAACAGAGCTGTACGAAATGTGCCCCTTTCAGGGCGGATTCAGAAAAGAGCACACCATTGTTACTTATGATACCGACCAGCTGTCCATAGAGTCTGGCGAACCCGGTTACTAGAGACTCTCCGTAGAGTGGCTTGAACTCGTCAAAGCGGCTAGCATCCACTAAGCGGGCTATAACTTCTCTTGAGTCGTATGATTTCTTTAGATCAACTCCCACAATGCCATAGAGATCCTCTATGGGCCAATGGGGCTCATCAAAGGTGGCTAACCCGCCGTTTCCAGGAGCTAAAGTCTGTGAGGCGGAGGAATCTGGTGTGTTGAGATTTGCCACCAATTGTCTGGCAATCTCGAGGGCATGCTCGTCATTATTGGCCAAGTAATCTGTTACTCCAGAAACTCTACAATGTAAATCCCCTCCACCTAGATCTTCGGCAGAAATGTCCTCTCCTAGTGAAGCTTTGACCAAGGGTGGGCCAGCGAGAAACACTGTACCCTGCTGACGGACTATGATACTTTCATCGGACATTGCTGGCACATAAGCACCGCCAGCCGTGCAACTTCCCATGACCAAGCTAAGCTGAGGTATTCCCAATGCCGACATATTGGCCTGGTTATAGAATATTCGGCCGAAGTGATTCTCGTCGGCGAAAACTTCGTCTTGGCGGGGCAGATTTGCACCCCCGGAATCAACCATGTAAATGCAGGGGAGTCTATTATCCAGGGCTATCTGTTGAGCTCTGAGGTGCTTCTTCACAGTGATAGGATAGTAAGTTCCTGCCTTGACTGTTGCATCATTCGCCACAATCATACATTGCCGTCCAGAAACGCGCCCAATTCCCGTAATTATGCCCCCGGCAGCCACCTGTTCGTCCTCCCCATAAAGATCATAACCAGCGAGCGGCGATAGCTCCAGAAATGGCTCCTGGACATCGAGTAGTCGGTCGATTCTGTCCCGAACAAGAAGCTTACCCTTGCTTGTGTGTCGGTCGCGAGCCTTTTGATCGCCTCCGAGACCGATGTTTGAGTGTACCGAGCTCAATGTCTCTACTAGGCTCCTCATTTGGCTCTCATTGTCCCTGAACTCTTGAGAGTTCCGATCTGGTTCGGATCCGATTAGCTGATACTGCCGGAAATGATTACCAGCTCTGGAAGTCGACTGGTACCTTATCTGTCGACCGAACAATTTCTTAGAATGCAACAAGTCCAAGACCTTCTGGTTGGGAGAAAGCGTCAATTGATGGGTCAGCTCGAGGCTACCAATGAGAGACCTCAAACTATTCATTTTGATCACCCAATTAGAAATCACAACCTATGTAGATCGGCCATAGCGTTGTTGCGAATATCAATATTTGGATCGTGATAGAAAAGTTGGGAATTTCTAGATGAGGACCACCATATAAGCGAGCATGCTGCAGGCGAGATTTTGTCATTGTGATAACAAGATCTTGTGTTGATCTTAGTCCGTGTGATCAAAACTAGACAACGCCTCATTGTGGCGCTTTGTCTTATCATCGAACCTGCTCTGACTCGATTTGAAGGAGTCCAGGAATTGAGATTCAAAGCATTTTCAACTTACAAGTCTAGCGCGAGAGTCCAGCGAATGAAAGGGATTTTATTTGGATCCCTTTCATTCAATCCAGCAGACAAGTTTCCGCAAGTTGTTTTCTAGGTCAAGTCCGATAAGCAGTTCTTTGCGTTCTCTCCTCCCATTTTCCCTCTCCGTCTGGCTGCACTTGTGCCAAAAGAACTGGGACGGGCTCACCAGCTTACTCAAGCTTGACTGAGACTCTTCAAGGTGGTGTAGCCGCCTGCGGAGGGGCGTGTTCTGGGAAAAGCTTGCAGCTCTCCAAACTAGATAAGGTCTCGCCACAAGTTAGCGGTGTGCGGCGAGCGGCTCTTCGAGGGTTACGTTCTATGATCTTTTCGAATGCCAAGCTCAACTAGGAATACTTTTAAGCCACAAAGCGGTTGCATCCGTGTTGCTTGCAAGTCGCTTCAATTCAGTCTAGAACGGAAATACAGGCTCGGCACCAAATGACCACTCAGTGAATCCTCGCCAGTGGAATTAATCTCAAATCCGTTACGGTGGAATTCGTGCGAATAGGTCTGTTTGCGTCATATTTGCCGTCTTCGAGGTGTAGCCATCGTCTACCCTCTGGCAAATGAATCTACAATCCTCACCATTCCGCTACCTCATCCTGTGGATCTCATCTGCAGGAGCCCAGACAAACTGATAAATATTGCATCTCGAAATAGACAGCATTTCTCTTTAGACTTCGGCTGTTCCATCTCCGTAGATACCTTTTTTGCTTGGACGATTCCTCGGCAAATTTCGCTATCAAAAGTAACTCGAGTGTCAGAAACTCAGAGATCCGACTAGGATAAGTGGATAAGTAGGAATATCTATCAAAAATTGAGACCGTCGAATATACACCGCAATGGAGTGTACTTCCTCCCACCTGGCAGGAGGGAGGCAGTACACTCTCCGACGGAAGAATCTCCGACGAACTTCCGTCGGAGATTCTACTACCCAATCAATGCCGCATGATGGTATACACTTATCAGTGTTTCCAATTTGAGACTGACCCTAGCTTTCAAACCATCATCTATGTCAACGAAATGTAGCAATAGGTAGCGAGGACTTATTCCGTTCGATATTGAGTTGCAAGCGAGAGTTCGTGACATTTTCCGTGTCCCCTTCTAGCATTGGGCCTTTTTCAGCCTTGTCATCCTGAACAATGAACCGAGAGGTCCCAGGAGCTCGGTTTTCTACTGAAGTTTTCGTCTGTATTTTCACCTGTCAATCTCCCTTGGAGAAAGGACCGCAAATGTCTGCCGTACGCCAACAGATGGGCTAGTTGCACAGATTTTACAATTCTCGGCACATGTTCAGTTTAGAAGGCTCACACTGGCCGACATTTGTGAATAGAGCGGCACAGCAGTGTCCATTGTACAGCAGTGTGCGGCGCAGAACCCCCCTCAGGCGATCTGCGCACGGGACCAAAGGCTTGACAGGGCCTAAGAGCCGCCACTGCACAGACGCCTGCGTTCCCGCACACTATTTTTTAAGCCCCCCCTCCCCCCGCTTCCGACCCCCTCCCTTAGAATTCGGAAGGTGTATCGTGACAACACGAAATGAGCTGAGGCGCTCGCTCGCTCTTGGCAAGCTAGCCGGCGGCAATTGTGGATGCGCGCGCCTGTCTGCCTCGCTGTGTCTGACCTACTTTGTTGCACAGCCACTACCGTTGCTTTGGCTGCCGCAGTGTTTGACGCGGGCGCTGAAACTGTTCTTCTGGCTTAGTGTGTTAGTGTGCTGCCCCATCTTGCTGCTTTTCCACGGCTAGCTTGCCAGAGCCTAGCCTCCATTATGAACGCCCCTGAATGGGCGTACGATAAGACCGCTGTACAATAGCGAAGTGTTCCGCTTACCCATTGAGCCAGTTGGCGCGCAAGTTATACTCGCAGAAGCCAAACGAAATGAGGAAATAGTGAGTCTGAGCTAGATAGAGGGAGAGAAAAAACTATCCAACTCTGAGACTGTCTCTGTGAATTGTTGAGGACAGTGTCACCCGCGAGCTACCACTTGACACTCGATGATTTTCAAGGCAACATCATTTATGGTCGCATATGGGAGCTGAACAAATTGGCATATAGTAGTTAGTTATCTTCACATAGGGACAAACAATCTAAACAAATCACAACCAAGTCATTTAGACTAAAGTTATAATTTCATTTTTAGATTCCTTTGGTTGTTTACAAGTACAAGGAAACGAAGATCCATAGTGGGACGAACATCATCGGTTAGGATTTGCTACACAGTGGTGCCCAGGTAGTTTTCCGGCTGGAGGTGGCCGCTTCAACTAATCAGGCCGGCCAAGTTTCATTTCACGAATTAATTCACCTCTATTAAGTGGTTCAATTAATTGACTAGAAAATCCCCTTTAGAAGTCAAGATGCTCCCGGACGATAATCGAAACGACGAGTGGATCATGCTCAATGTTGGTGGCAAGATATTCACCACCACCAGGACGACATTGTGCACGAATGAACCTAATTCAATGCTAGCTCGAATGTTTAGCCAACATCAGAATCCTCATCTTCTCCATCACAACAGGCAGCAAGACACCCTTCATAATCACAACCATCATCACCATCATCATCATCGCAACAGTAAACAAGATCTAGAGCACGAAGTGGGGCCGGCTGTTGAGCAATTTGCACAGCAAGCAGACGAGGAAGTGGATGCAAGGTCCACTGGTGGCAATAATGACAATCCATCAACTAAGAACAAGAGTGATCCTAACGAATCACAGTCTGTGGATAGTAAAATCTCAAACCCGGTTGGAATTAAAGATCCTACATCCTCACCGACTCCGACACCAGTAACCGCCTCGAGTCCTAGGCGATCGTCGGACACAAGCACCAGAGCTCCGGTGCCGGCTGCCAGCGCACAAGGCACAACAATCCACTCGATTATTATGAGACCCAGTCCCAGAGATGCGCAGGGAGCCTACCTGATAGATAGGAGTCCTAAATATTTTGAACCAATTCTCAATTATCTAAGGCATGGAAAACTGATCATAGACCACAATGTAAATGTACAGGGAGTTCTAGAGGAGGCTAAATTCTACGGAATTGTTAGCCTATTGCCTCAGTTAGAATTGGAAACAGAAAGATGGTTCAAGAAAAAGCACCAAGACTTATTGAGCACCTCGTCACACTCACAGAATCACCAAGCCCATAATTACAATCATCAACTAAACAATCAATCACTCATTTATAATTCATCAATCAACCCATCATCCCTACAATCATATCCAGCACAACCAATGCCCTTTCGAACAGCCACTAGCGGGGCACAATACAATCCACAATTTAACAATTGTCAACACAATAACTACGATAATCAGTATCTAACTAGCGGCGGCGCAGATGGAACCCAACTGCAAACTATGCCACCAATGACTCGTCAGGATGTCATAAGAGCTTTAACATCCACCACAAGTCAACATCGTGGCCTCAGATTCCAGGGCTGCAATCTGGCTGGAGCTAATCTATCCAAATTAGATTTGAGACATATTAATTTCAAATATGCCAATCTACGTAATGCTAATCTAAAAGGTGCTAATATTTCTGGTGCAGATTTTGAACGTGCTGATTTGTTTCAGTCTAATCTCGAAGGATCCCAGTTAATAGGTACCAATTTGGCCCATGCAAATCTTGAAAACTCAAATTTGCGCGCTATAACAGTGATGCCACAAGATGATGTTGAACAAACAATACAAGTGAGCGCAGCTGATCAATTTGAACAGCAGCTAGGCAACCAACGACAACAACAGCAATACAATTGCTTCTATTCTCACAACGACACCTTTAGAGCTTCATTGTACCCCAGGGCAAACTTCGAGAGTGCCAATCTGAAGAATACTAATCTAGAGGGTTCTCGGCTGGCCGAAGCCAATCTACGTAAGGCGATTCTCAGGGGTTCAAACTTACAAAATTGTGATCTCACTAGGGCTATCCTAACAGGAGCTGATCTGGAGAATTGTGATCTATCAGGTTGCGATCTAAATGAGGCGAACCTACGTAAAGCCAATGTCAAGGGAGTACAATTTGAATTAGAAGTGTTATAGGATGGTACAAAATTAAGTTCAACTGTTGTATAACTTGCTACTAGCTTTAGGTGAGAAAATATTTTAATTTATCTGAGTTATGTACTTAATAGAGAATATGATTTATCATCGATCATAGCCTCTTCATTTTATAATTCGTCGCTAACGAAATGGCGGAAATTTGTAAACCTATCATCATATAAAGATCAATCAATTCACCCCGATTTGAGCTTCCTGAGCACACCCTGACCTCTGTCGGGGGCCTATCTAGACTCGATGACGCAGCACTCCTAATCATCTGATATTGCTCTCTTGGTCTTTGATACAAGATGCAGGCCACTAATCTGCATGCATTTGTTTAAACTTTTGCACATGTCATACAAGGTTAACAAAGTTATTGAGACAGCCATGAGGCACTCCATCTCCACCCCTGTCTTATGATGTGCTTCAACCTTAGCCTCTACGATTAGTGAGCCGGTGCGTCTACACTCGTTGATATCAACTTCAATGTGATCCAGCGGCACGTGATGGCACATTGGTATCATACTGCTGGTTCTCTTCGCCCCAAGTATTCCAGCTATCCTGGAGACGTTGATCACATCACCCTTCTTCATCTCTCCGCAACCAATGGCATCTAGTACCTCCAAACCGACAATTATTGAACCTCTAGCTACCGCGACCCTATGCACTCTTTCCTTTCCGGAAACATTCACCATGACTGCCTGGCCTCTATCATTCAGGTGGGATAGAGTATTTTTGTTATCCGATGACTTGGTACCGCTGTGCACCAGCCTGTATTGCATCTTTCCTGTAGTTTTCGCGTTCAATATGATCGATAATATTAGAATAGCTCGATAAGGGGTGCGGCAGTCATCCGTACAATAGTCTACCCACCAATTTTTATCATAGGCCTGCTCACGTCTCGTGTAAGCCCATAAACTCCTGCACAGAAAAAAAATTGAGTTGTTAATCCGAGAACGAAAAGTTAGTTCCATCAATCAATCTTGAGTCTACCTACCTGCATGTTGTTTCCTTTTCTTCCCAAGTGCCGTATAGACTGCTCTCACAAGTTCCTCATCGGTGGCACCTCCTATCCTAATGAGATCTCTCAGCGACGTTTCTCTGCCATCGAATAGGCAAACTTTTAGCTGACCATCGGCCGTGATCCGTAGCCTATTGCAGCCACCGCAAAAGTTGTCTGTGATCGAAGCTATAAACCCGATGGAGCCCAACATTTCATCCGACAAGCGAAAAATCTTACTAGTTTCGTGTGGTGACACTTGTAGACCTGTGGATGGGTGTAAGTCTGGATATTTCTCTCTAATCCGACCAAGCATTTCCTTGAAAGGAACAAACGACTTTGCATTCCAGGCGTTGCCAGCAAAAGGCATAAATTCGATAAACCTCACTGAAATGGGGTATTTAACGGCTAGTTGGCAAAAATCCAACAACTCGTCGTCATTGAAATCCCTCATTACGACACAATTCACTTTTACACTTTCGAAACCAACCTCAAGAGCTCGCATGAGGCCATCAAATACCAGTGACAGTCCTTTTCTTCGTGAAATCATCTCGTATCGTTGCGCTCTCAAACTGTCGAGGCTCACATTGACAGTGTCCAAACCTGTTGGACGTACGAGTCGGATTAGTCGAGTATTCCGGGAGCAGCTACTCATCTCATGCGAGAAGCAAACAACCTCTTTCATATCAAAATTGTTTCGAACACCAACCCGTCTCTTTGTATAACTTAGCACTTCTTTTCAGGGTTAAACCATTCGTTGTCATCGCTATGCTCTCCAGTCCATGTTCCCTGAATTGGTTTAGATATTCCAAGAGTGGCAGGAGTTTTCTATCCAATGTAGGCTCACCTCCTGTCAATCTGACTTTTTTGATTCCGCATGACTTTATAAATACTGCGGAGAGTCTCTTAAGTTCCTCGAGATTTAGGAGTTTATCCTGATCTGTAAGAGAAACTCCATTCTCAGGCATGCAATACTTGCACCTAAGGTTACAACGCTCAGTCAATGAAATCCTAAGATAATCATGTACTCTGCCGAAGGTGTCAGTGAGAATCGTCTTGGAAGAAATTTTAGAGTTGATTAAGGAAGATTTGAATTTATTCATCTTGAGTTGGTGCAATGTTTAAGAGTCGACAAAGTCTGTTTGGATGTCTTTCCACTCTGGCGCACTGTTCGTGTAAACAATGCAATCCTCATGAACGCGCTAATCAAAGGAAATTTGTACTCTGAAATTCGATCTCAAGACATGAGGCTTATCTTGATCATTTGGCGGTATCAGTCAGAGAATGCTCGAAATGAGTGTTGTTTCATGAATGGCTATGACCCGCATCGACGCATGTTAGCGGAGAGACAGAGATGTCGAGTTCATAAGCAGAAGGCTTATCACGGTCTCGCTGAAATATCGATTGAGTAGCGGATGGAATGGTCGATCGACAGAATCGATCCTTGCAGGCGATTCCGGACTGGTACATAAAGTCACGACCATCCAAGGAATGCGAGCTGCAATTGCAGCTCAAGTTCACACACTCGACTGCTGAATATAGCCCTGCTGAGTATAACTGGTTAGATGTCATTGTGAGCTGAGCCGGGCCCGAATTATGTAACGCAGCGGGACAGTGGTCGTGCTCAGGACATCAAAAACCTAATCGTCTCCAGCCTGACTCGTTGCATAGTGTCGGGATGAAAACGACCAGTGCGATCAGCCGGATAAGGTTGAACGAGATGAAAGATGGACTGTTTCTTCGTTCCCGCATCCCGCCAGTGTGGTGCTTAGCTCTATGGAACCCCATCAAATGGGGACACATTTCTGTCTATCTCTCTCTTTCTCATTATCGTGGCAAAGCTATTTAACATCAATAGCTCCAATTGGTTGCACCTGAATCAGGCCCGAAATCGACTCTATTCTTGGTGTCGAATTCATCTGTGGTGTCCATCTGTTTTCTACCTGAGTTTATTTTGGGATCGTAACCAGGAGTTCATCATGAAAGTTCGCGCCCCAGTTTACTCTTAGGTCTTTGCTGAAACATGAAGATAGACAGATGAAGTTCCTCTTCGTATGGAAGACTAGATTAGACTTTGTTGTGCGCCCAAACTGTGAGAGTATCACAATTGGCGAGATTCAATTGCAAGGAATTTCCAGTCTTCTCTATGAATGGCCCCGGATGGCAAATCTTCAAATCCTGTTCCCCATTAGTTCCTGTATAATCTTGATATGCCCACTGAATACACGAACAAGAGGAAGATGTTCAACTCTAGAGTTCGCTTATAATTTATAATTACGCTAAAAGGTTTCACGCTAAGATTTGAACTCGTTCGGTAAGACTCATGAACAAACCTACGCCACAGCTTTGCTATAACATCACTACTGTCGTCACTATGAACAGCAGAGCTATCGATCGGAAGTCGACCACGATCAATTCCGGAAGGTAAGTCGTATTCCAAATTATCCTGCTTAACCTCGATCGATGACCTAAGAGACCTGCGCAACTCCTGGAGATGGCTTAAATCTGCTAAAATAAACCAATACGATTTGGTAGCCCTCAAAACGAGTGCATTTAAGTGGGAGCTTGCAATCATGGAACAATTCAATAGACACCAGGTGAAAATGAGCCCAGGTCCAAGAAGCATTTGTGAGTCATCGCTTTGCATAAGGGCGGAAGCAAATAGAACAAAGCAAGCAGATGAAATGTGATAGAGAAAGCCAGATACAAGGACCGACAGATACGCAAATGCACTAGCTATGTCATTCATCTGGACCGGAATTGCGATGAGCAGCTGTAAGGTGATAAAACGTTCTCTCTTGACTAAATCGTGAATGATCTTCGAGCCACCATTTGAGGCATTTCCATCGGCGCGCAAATTCCGATAGACTTCTTCCAATTGGAAAAGCATACCTCGCCAAGCAGACAGACTTAGTCCGAACGATTGGATGGCGTTTATCTGAGTCCTCATGGCAAATATCACTGAAAAGATATGGTAAAGCGTCACCTGACTTAAGATGGCCATATTGATTGTCAATTCGATAAAGTAAACGATATCGCCAATAGAAAACCTGTCGCGCAGTGTATTATTGCCATCTTGATAGCGCTTGTGGTCATCCGAGCAGGGACCAAGTAGTAGATAAAATTCCACAAGAACAAGCCAGAGATAGTTATATGTAGAGAGAATCTTTATGTCCCTTGCGAGCAGGTTAATGAGTTGGACGAACCACTTGGAAGTATGGATGTCAGATCTAAAATATTGGACCCTCGATGAACATTGATCAAGCATCTCATTTGCGGAGAGAAAGTCGTCGAGCCCGATGGGAGCTCGCCGAAAAAGGCTACTCCTTTCTTGCCTATGTCCATTGCCTCTTTCGGGTGAAATTTCATGATTCAAATCTCTGACAAAACTTGGTGAAAACTCGAAATTTCTAGCACTACGTGTCCTCATAGTGAATCTTGAGCAACGCTTGACTGAGGAGGCCTTGTTAATCAAATCGCTCAGCACGGAGGATCTTACTTCAACAATTTTGGCTCTGATCTTCGAATCTATCCTCTTCAACTCCACGTTGGTGGATAAGAGAAAACGAACACACTGCGCATCCACCGGATAGTTTTTTATATAGTTGGGCACGATCAGGCAATAGAAAAGTGACATGCCACTCATTCCAATGTAAAGAAATATCGCCAACTCACCAAGTCCGGCAAGAGGATTGCCGATTTTTCCTGCTATCTCATCAAATCTTGATGTTCTAATCGTTCCGTTGTTAGATCCATTCATCTTATCCTTGAGCACCATTGCACGATGCTCCAACAATTTGAATTGGACAAATGAAGAGCAGATAGATCTGATGAAGTGATAAGCGACGAAACATCTCAAATAGCTCCATTTCGAGCTTGACTGTGATGACAAACGTCGAGACCTGCCAATCAAGTTGCGGTCGTCAACTAAATTTGAATTTTGCCTTTCTCTCTCCCGGTGCGATTCTAGCAGGGCAGCTATATCCTGGAACTTACAACTCCAGCGTATCCAACTGCATATCAATTGATGGCGCTTCCTTTCTGTCCTACTCATTTCCTGCTCCCACAGATCAAACTCGGAGCTCATTCTTCTTGATGTCCAGAAGTTTCACGAGCAATGCATGCATGCAAAAACTCAATCGGGGGTCTTTTAGAATGGAAATGGAACTTCCTTTGGGGATTTCGAATAGATTTTCATAGATACGGTATAGTTTTGTCATTGCCGAAGTGAAACGTTTGACTGTGGTCCATGCTAGCACAATCGATTCTCTAGATCGGTCACGAGCACCTCTTGTCTCATATTCGGATTTTGGAACTATTAGAGTTTGCGACTTTCACCAAGTTCGCCCTCGTCAAACTCAATGTCTGGACCACCAGACTCTCGAAAGGTGCCAGCTCTTTTGTCAGAGTCTGTGTGTGTGAGCTGGCGCGACGGAAATCTGCGATTTACACGAACTAGGCGGATTCGGAAAAGGTGACAGTCTACAACTGCTAGGTGTCTAGTAAGCTGTCTTATCGCCAGACAAGTGCTGACAAATGGGGCGTAAGTTCAAGTCTTACTTCTCAACAATGTTAAACCTTCCAACGAATTCCTCAACTCTTCCGACCTCATCATGCATTACCGATTCTCAAAGGTGAAATTTGTTACCTTGATTCGCCCCTCACCAGTGAAGGTGTCCAAAAATGGTAGGAATCCAAGTGATGTCAGGGAGTCCAGACTGATTAAGAACCAGTCCGTAGTCGCTCAGAAAATTCAAATTAGTAACATAGTTACAGAGGTATTGATGCCAAAAGCAGCTCTTATGAACTGGAGGCACGAACTGGCAAATTAGTCGATCGAGATGTCTACATATGTGAAGAGTGGTTAAATTTGGAATTCATTGGATGGAGCAGACGAGTCCGGGCAGACAACGAGTAACGCTACCTGTATATCATTGTCTCGCACGATATCTAAAAACAAGGTAAATATGACACCCCAAAAGTTCGAGGGCGTCTTTGGTTCAAGATAATTTGCAAATCCACCTCTGAGTTGTGAGTTCTCGGACAGACCATTTTACTGGCTTAACTTCTACATGAATAAGACCAGATCGATTTTGAACTGACTATTAATGATCTCAGCACTTATCAAGAGTCACATCGGCGGTCGCCAAGGTGAACCCACCCACTCGAGAGCAGAACTCGGCAGATTTCTAGAGATTCGGGTCAGAGATTTGGATACAACCGCATAGCTGTGAAGTCGAAACTTCAGGCTTGATAAAAATCTCCCGGCACATCTGCTGGGTGGTCATGGCTGTGACGACGACACTCTCCATATGGTCACTCGGCCTGTGAGTTTGTTGACAAAATGGACCTACCTGGAAACTAGGCTGCAGAGTCTGCAGACAATAACTCTCTTGTTTCTCTTGACCGTCTTTCCTCTCATTCCAACTTGCAACGCATCACCCTGGCAACGGGCATAAGGCACGTTCTTGCAGGCCCATTTTGTCTAGCGTTCAATCAGAAGCCAGGTGTAAGCACATCCCAATGGGCCGACACCACAGGAGCTGATGCTAGTCTCGCAGCCAATTGTCTAAGGGCGGGCCCCTGTCTCTCTTTATCTCTTTAGGTGTCTAGGGAGAATTTATTTCGATCATTAAAAATTAGAATATGGCAAATTATACGTGAAAGGAACAAATAATCGCTTGCGCCTGGACTTGGAACCTACACACCGTCTGCAGAAGTTCATGTCCCTCTTCTCGCGGTTATGGCTAATTTTTCCGGCCCAATGCATCAGATTTTGAGCAACTCACTCAATATGGGAAACACCAGAGGCATGGAGCATACAATGGCCAAATTACTCAGTGATTTATAACCCCAAATGCTGGGCCTCAATTGGCATGCGCGTCGCCTCCTCAGGCAGACTCCTAATGCTCAACACTAGCTGGCTCTGCTAACGCTCATTAGGCAAGAGACTCCCGGGAACATGGAAGGATGCAAATTTCAGCCTAGCTGGGTGACTAGCTGTTTGTTTGTTTGTTTCAGTTTGAAATTTCTCCAAGATTGTTTGTTGATTCAAATTGGCCCTTTGGCGCACTTGACTTGGGGGTTATCTTATTAGCGCCAAGCAATCTTCGCCGACCCATATGAAAGATAATCTTTCTGGCCTCTTTTTGAGTTCTCGCAGTTTCTCAGCTCGATATTTTGTTTCGCCTGATTGGGCCTCCAAAGGCCAGAGTTTGGGCCCGGAGCACAGGCTGGCCCAAGTGATGCGACGGCAGCGGAAAGGAGCAGGAAGCTAAGAGGGGCCCGAAACGAGAGGGCGTTAATGGCAAGTTTGTGGATCGGCCTGTGTCGGGCGAGCAAGAAGGGAGCCAATTTCATCGGAGCATGAGCCAGCAGGCATAGTTTTAGCTGGCCAAGGCTTGTGGCCAACTCTGAGAAGAAGTTGAATATTCTGTGTGGAAAATTTATCTCCATCCATTTTCATTTTCCGCCACAGTTGCGCTGCACTGTGTAGTTTTCGTGGTGCTGTCGCTGCACTCTAGTTGGCATCTTCGTTAATGAATATTCGCGCCGCGCCCAAACTTTAGGCCCCAAAATGCCCCGCGTAAAACCGCAATCAATTTGGGGACCAATTCAAAAATTAGTCGCCACCAAGAGCTTCATAATAAGCCTCATGTGCGCCGACTAGCCAATCGGCAACGAGACGATAAATTTGCGTGCCTATTTTGCGGCCCATTCCAGTGCTATGGTAGCAACCAGCCAAATGGGCATCCATACTCGCCCCTCGCCCCTTGCTGGGCCTCTTTTCCCTGAATAGCCCTGCTGAATGGTCTTTGGAGGCATTTGGCCGCTGCCTTTCGTCAAGCTCACCAAGCGATCCAGAAACGAAGACAGATTCCTCCTAGCTGCCGCCCCAGCTAAATGAATGCATGATCGCCCGATCGTTGACTTACTTCGTCGTCATGGAATCATCTAATAGGCCTAGATGGTAGCGAGTGTAAGATTTTTCGGAGAAAAACGCACGCCAGATGCCAATCATGTTGGCATGCGCCTTTCGCTAGTTAATCTGGCACACTAGTGGGCCCCTGGGCCTCTAGTTTGCCTAGCGGGGCGGCGACCCAGCGCGCAAACTCCAACCACTCCGGCCTCAAGACCAAAGATTCCCCATTGGCCATGCTTTGCATCGGCGTTCGCGGCCAAAAAGATAATAGTCCTTTCACAAAGAAGCTCCAAGCCGCAGACAAGCTAGAGGATTCTCAAATTTCCAAACAAAAACTCGGCTCTGTTGCTAGCGAGAGAGAGCCAACTCTTAAAGAGACTGAGAGTCATGATCGCCGGCGATCAGCGTCGGGGAACCATTCCTAGCCCTTCGAAGTGCGCAAACAGCGACCAAGAGGCCCAACTGGAGGCCCTATCCAAGCTAACCCAAAACCAGACGCAAGACAATGGGGACCAGAGGCCAGCTAGTGAAGAGGGCGGCGACAAGAAGGAGATCTCCTCGACCAAGGCGACAAGCTGTGCCAACCAGACAGAAAAAGAGCCATTCGACAAACCCATAGAACTGCGCCTGCTGGTCCGAAGACGAGAGGCTGGCGCATTGATAGGCAAAAAGGGGAGCAACATCAAACGTTTGCGCGAGACTTACCGCGACTCTGCATCCTTTAGTATCCCTGACACCGGAAATGGACCCGAGCGAGTGGTGAGCATAGTGTCTCGCTCGTGGTCCAAGTCGATGGAGCCCATTCTCAATGAGTTGACACGACTGCTGCTCGTCAAATCGCCAACCACGAGCGCCGAGGAGCAGATCGAGCTCAAGATGCTGATCCATTCGCTCCATGCCGGCTCGATCATCGGTCTGGGCGGCCAAACGATCAAGAAGCTCCGAGTTGTGAGTATCGATCGAAGAGTGATCGTAGAGAAGACAAGCGGAAGCAACGAGAAAGGAAAAGATAATCATTTGCTCCTGTCCATGAAACTGCAACCCTCGCCAACGCACTCCACTAACACTCTCTGTTATCGCTAAAAATTCCAACCCTGCTGACC
>Ga0058701_10000901_pt1 | contig 20314 bp, 13 predicted proteins | sample AgamicOrMae_FD_97039 | JGI IMG/M metagenome (GOLD analysis project Ga0058701, IMG submission 97039) | Agave microbial communities from Guanajuato, Mexico - Or.Ma.e | ecosystem: Host-associated > Plants > Phyllosphere > Phylloplane/Leaf | place: Guanajuato, Mexico | collected 2012-06-04
ATACAAAAACATTCTAAATATTAAGAATCTTCTACAATAAATTTAAATTTTCAATCACTTCTAAAAAAAATAGGGTAACACAAAAGGCGACAAATTCGACTTTCGAAATATACAACAGTGCTTGAAGTTCATTTTCGCTTGTCGCCAGCTGAAAGGATCCCCACTTAACCCGAATGAACGTAAAAATTGTCTCATTAAAAAGTCGTTTCGGTATCAAGTTACCGAAGTGAGTCATAAGTCGCAATGCACCTGAGACGGACCACGCTAACAAAACGTAAACACGCCGATGATACCATCACGTGACAAAACCCATTCACAAAAGTAGTCATCAATGAAAAAAAAAATATTCCGAATATTCTGAATAATTAAATCGCGAGTGCTTCGTTTGGTCGCCACTTCATTAACGACCGACGGGCGACCGACAGGCGATGACTGATCGAAAGAAGCCTCATTTGTCGACACTAGATTTACAGCCTCCTCCGGTCTACTTCGGCTTCGTCGACCTCCTTCGGGTTCCTCCGGCCATTTTCGTAACGAGTTCGTGTAACGATGTCACTTGCGAACCTCGCCGAATTCACACCTAGAATGCGAATCCAATTAATTCAAACACTTCCCGACTCCCACGCTGGCGTGAAATACACTTGTTCTGGGCCGAAATTCGAGGTGGTGTCAGGTCGAATCCAATACCTGTCACTGCGTATCGGTGAAATTTCACTGCTTTTCACTTAGCGTGTAGACCGAAATTCGAACGTTTCGATTCGAAATTTCGAGCTCTCGAAAGCCTCTGGCAGAAAAGAAATGCTTTACACTGTGAGAAGTTTTCTTTATTTCTTTAAATTTAAAGAAAAGTCCAGATTTTCCTCTAGTTCGAAATAGGCAATCTCAAATGTTGTTGACTGAGCTTATCTATAACTTTTTTTTTTTTTTTTTTTGAAGGAGGACTTTTTTTTAGGATAATTCTGAAAATTCGAAAGCGAGACGAGTAGCCATCACTTTGTTATTTTTTTAAAATTGTTCTATAATAATTACTTTTTAAAAGAAACAACCAACTCTGGGGTAATGGACTACAATTCACTCGCGTTCGGGTTCAAAATCAAGCTTTGGCAGATAAATTAATTCCTCAAACATTTTCAAAGAAAACATTTTAGCACCAAAACTAGCAAGTATTTTGAATCATGACCTAAATTTGGAAGATGAACGAAATTTCATTGAAATAAATTTCCTAAATCAATCGGGTCTGAATTTTTTTCCCAGATTGCTCGGCAGCTTAAGCGCTCGCCTCAACGAAGCACGAATGCTTTGCTGCGGGATGCACATCACATCATGTGAAAGGCCGTTTTGCAATGATGCGCGGTGATAGGTTAAAATTTTAATCACGGAAATACCGCAGCGTGGCACGGTCATCGCGCCGCCGCCGTAGCCGCAGCTGCCGCCGCCGGTCGCTGATCAGGAAGGAATACCATCGGTACCCGTCCGGTACCCGTCCCCGACCGGTGGTACCCAGCCGGCCGGTCGCTCGATCTCGACCCGGTCGCTCACTATTAACCACTTTCATGCAGGAAACGTGTTTAACTGATGAGTATCTTCGCGTTCACCCGTTCAAATAACATCTTGGCGGAATTCTTAAACTGCGATAAATTTCAACGACCCGGCTAACATGTAAGGCGTATCTTACAAAAAATCGTACTTCTACTCTGTACTAATACCTATGATTCTTATAATATCAAGAGTATTTTTCACATTTTTTTTCTTTTTTTTAATGGTCGAAAATGTGAAAAAGATCGGGTTAACCTCAGTCATTTTTCCCGTCAAAGTTAAGAAAAGCTTCTTAAAAAATGTTGATTTTTTTTAAAATTAGGATTATCATTGTTTTTCCATCACATTTGAGGTTTATAACATCAAATCAATGATAAGCTTTCCATACCCTTACAGCATAAGAAGTTCGGTAAATAGATTTTTTTTAGCATAACTAGATAAGCGTTACAAGATAAATTCGTACACTTGAACACAGGAAGAAAATCGTTCGCGGTTTATAACTGTAATTCTGTTTTTCAGCGCCTCAAAAATAAAGCTTCGTAGAATTACGGTACAAATCATAATTCAGATGATTCATTATAAAACGACATTCAGTACGCCGAAACACTGAATTTTTAATGATAAATAAGGGCGAGTGGCGGCAGCAGCGCTCGTCATTATTTTAAAACGACCACCAGCAAAGCCTCTGGCTTGGCGGGTATGAAAAATGTTATGGTCGAAAGTGACGAGGGTCGGAGGGGATCCGTCCGATGAATTTCTCATCCTCCCCATACGCAAGCATCTCCGGAGAGCGAGCATACGACCCCCCTGTGAGCCATCGATGACGTCACAAACCAGAAACTATGGCAACCCTCTGGGCACACAGCAGCCGCGGGCGGCGAGACGCGGCGAGACTCGGGACTTGCCCGATGGCCTATCATCCGCTCAAATGGGAGTGACTCATTTTCGGCCACTAAGTCTCAATTTCAATTAAAACGACGTTTTCTTCGAAGACAAGACTCACCAACCTTCTTAAAACAACACTCATAACTTAACGAATCCTCCGCCAAAAGTGGATGCATAAACCAAACGCCAGGAATTTCGTCAGATTAACGCTTCCGACTTTTCGGTTCAAGACTTTGGTATGGGCTCTAAAACCGTATTATTTGTACACAGTACATTTTTTTCGTCAATTTTGTCGGAAATTGCAGATTACGAAACTAAAACGATTATTCTGCATGACGAATCAAGACACTTATTTGCGCAATAAATCTGTACTTTTTAATTGCACTAATCCTGTGGTACCCGGAGAGCGCAGTAAAATTTAGCATTGGATCATTTACAAGAATGATTTCGGAATAAGGAATATTTGAACGTAACTTTTCAAGTCTGCAAAGAATCCATTAAATAAAAATCAAATAAACGACAATTTTTTACTTGGCACAAAAAGTTTTTAACATTTCATCTCAGGTAAATTCGTCTGTTTCCGAATGAAATTGCTAATGGCTTTCCCAAAAAATTAACAAAGAGAGGTAATCGAACGATATCCTGTTCCGATATGATGTTTAATTCTGGCTTAAAAATGACTTCCGCGGATTAAGGAAGTATGAAGGGGCATACGCTACGAATGGGACGAGTTGTGACATCCAGTTACGCGTTTTCTTCACGCGTTGATTTTTCAGAGGACTTCAAACAAAGTGCATTTACGGTTCTTGCACAAATTGAGGAAACGCCAAGATAACTGCACGTAGCGACGACTCAAGAAATCTGAGCACAATTCAAAATATTACAGGAATCGCGACGCAGACATGCGATTAAAGCGCCCTAAATGGGATACGACCGAGAATGAGATAAACATGCGAATTCAAATAATGTCCGCTAGTATCGACTGTTTTCGCTTAATTTTTGATCTTGATCCCCCCACGTTTCCCGATAATACAGTGACAAAATTCGCCCGATATAAACTATGCTCTTTCATTCGTATTTTTAAAGCAAAGCTGGTAAGGATACCTGTTTCAGGTAGTCCTATTTATCGAGAGTAAAATTAAGACGAGATAATCTTCTGTCTTAATTTTCTGAATAAAATTAATTTATCTGTCGTAATTTTCTTGACTTATCAACGGCCATATCAAACGAAAGGGTTGAAAGAGAGCTTTAATGATCTTCACCTTCATCTTGAAAACTAACCAAAATACGATACCAATTTCACCACAGGTAATATTTTTCACCAATGTTGCTTGGCGACAATAAATTTTTCCATGCAGATTTAAATCATTACTATATACACCACGAAAACAACAACTAGCAAAACTTAAAAAAATATATATATATAAAACCAAAAATTAACGATATAGTTAAGCAAGCAAAGACATTTTTTTGTACTTAATTCTATGAATTGAATGTTTAAGAGTAAACCGTAAGCGGTGCTTTTTTCGTCGTGGGCAAGGTGATGCCAGCGGAGTCTAGCCGCGAGAGGGGAAGCGCGGGGAGGGGAGGGACAAGTAGAGGGGAGCAAACGCACGTGTTCGCATTCCCTGCAGGAAAGAGAGAGAGGGAAGGAAGAGGGTCGCCAACGGCTCGCCATTGTGTAGCCAACTACTCAATCAACTAAATTCGTAGTTTAAAACAACGCTCTATTTTCCTAACACTTTTGCTTGTACATCGCAGAATCCTTAAAAGGTTCACGTTCATGTGTCCTTAAAAACTCCACAAATTGAAACCAAAATAACTGAACAAAAGCGTTCGTTGCTCCTAAATAACACAAACTTTTATTACGGGTTGTTGCTATTCACCCGACATGCATTGATAGAGGGAGACTTCAACACACGTATTCAACCTAATACATTTCGGGACGTGACTTGAATGCACGGAACCCAACTTAATACATTTTAAATGGGGCAGTCGAACCAAACACTCACCCACTCTTAGCTTAAGGGGCCAGTTTTCTTCAAACGAGCAAATTTTAGGCTTGAACGTTTATAGAGAGTATAGATTCGGTTGGGTTAGCTTTACTTTGCTCATAGGTTAGGTTATTTTTAAAGATTATTGGGTGGGAGGATTGGGTTAGGTAGATACGAGGTGCGGTGAGATAAGGCTTCCTAGGTGGAAGGTTCTTCAACGGCCGATTTTTTCACACTAGGATGTTCAAGTTCATCAATGGTGAGCTAGTCACCGCTCCGCTATCGGACCCTATGCGACCGGATCTGCGAGCGATACTGCACCGCACCGCCTATCTCGCGATGCACAGCGCAGCATTTTCAGAGGACTAATGACTCGAGCGGCGCAAGCTCGAATCAAGATATTCTCCCATTGAATGATGTACTGTGGGGCAGCTGCGGGGCTCCAGGGCCGGCCAGCCGATAGAGGCAAAAGAAAAAGGAACTGCGGGAATGCATTCCAGGTCCAGCACAGATCGAGACGGCGAATTTCCATGGCAGAAAAAGAAAAGACGCCGCGCTGTGGGTAAATACTGCGATGCGCTGCTCGCTATGAAATCAATTGAGAGGGGAACCGGGAACCGGCTTGCCTGCCGCGCCCGGTATACATTCCCACCGGGAGACTATGCGCTGCCGAGTGCCTACTCCGTCTGGAAACCCTCCTTTTCGGAAAAAAATCTTCGGAAATATTTTAAGTATTTTTTCTTTCTTTTTTTGGTTTGCAGGGAAAATCCCGGGATGTAATATACTGAAGGTTCGGAAGGAGTGCAAAAATGAGTTCCTTTAGCTGAAATGAGCAAGGTTTAACCTAGCTACGCAAAGTTAGGTTAACCTAGCTTGAGTCAACCTTGTAAACCTAACCTTACCAAACCTAACCTAACTTTATCAAAACTTACCAAACCTGACTTTAATTTATCAAAGCTTACCAAACCTAACCTTACTTAATCAAAACTTACGAAACCTGACCTGCTTACTTAATCGAAAATTGTCAAACCTAACCTTGCTTAAGTTTTAAAAACAAATGGGTTGTAGGCAAAATAAATTTAGGTTCCAAAAATGGTTTATTGAGATAACCTTACAGCAGTTTGAAATAGGGTGCGCACGATATTAGGTAAATTGAGCCACGATCGTTAGATGACAGTTCTGAGAAAACATTGGGAAAAAACAGGAAAACGAAGAGAGGTTTTGATAGTGTGATTTTAATCGACAAATCAGCTATTCATATAAGGTGATGAAAATTTTTGACGTTTTTGCCTATTAATTTTTCCGGGAATACCCGTTGCTATAGCGACAATTTGTTTATGCTGGTTCCGATGCCATATGCTGGTTCCAGCCCAGTGAACATGATTTTCCTCTGTCATTAAAACGGGGGTCATACTAAACCCTACCCTTAAGACAAGTCAAGGAGGGTTCTCAAGCACAAAAGGGTCCGCGAATGCTAATATAAGTTGTGCTAATTTTAGGTTTAAACCAACAGCAGACCACATACAGCTTTTTCCCGCTTAACTCAAAGTATCATTAAAAAAAGCCTAGAGTTTTGAATTTTGGCAATTTTTCAAAAAAAAAATTTTTTTAATATTTGACAAAAAACGGCAATTTTCCAGAATAAAAAAAGGTCGACGAGAGAACTGCGGATTGCGGAATGGCTAGTGATGATCCAAGCAAGTATGTTTGGGAATGGTAATTAGGGAAAATCTGTCACAGGCGAAATGTGAACAAGTTTGTAGGCACCGTTGGTACACCTCGGTGAAAGTCCGCTCACCTTTTCAAATGACCCCGTAACCAAATACGCGATCATCCAAACATTCTATGACCATTCCCTCAAATTACTTGCTATGAAAAATTTCACTTCGTATCGTCCAAGGCATTTTTCATACCAGCTATACGTGACTGCATACTAAGTTGAACTCCAGGCTCCGCATAAGTGTACAGCCTAGGCAATGCACGGGTTACTTCGAGATTCAGCTGCTTTTTTAAAAGAACAGCATTTAACCTCATTGAGGAGTTCCGGAATAGATTTTACCAAACTTTGGCCAAACGCACACATTTTCATTAACCCCTAACAGCCCAAAGTATTTGGAGTGAAATTCAGTTTATGAGAAATTGAAAGGATTTTTTCCATTAAAATACGCAATTTTAAGCTTTGGAAAATGCCTAAATAATCAAATTTTAGGTTTCCAGAGAGGTTATGTTTTAAGAATTGTGACAGTATTGAACTGAAAAGATCCTCTAAAATATTTTTTTCTGTTGCCGAACTGCATCGCTGGGCGGTAGTGGGTTAATGTTCAGACGGTAATTTAATATTAGACTTACTCCCCTGGTTGCCACCAAAAGTTTACTCGCAGCCATTGAGATTGATGGTGCTTAAACACAAGCAGCAAAAGTCTTTTTGGAGGAAGGTGGCGGTACTCAAGAGTTTGCAAGGGCCATCTTTAAAATACGTGTGAAGAGCACGGCTTACGTTAACTATAAATAGTCGAGTTAAACCCGGGTCGTGTAAGGATTTCCGTTCATCACTGTTTGACATAACTTAATTGAAGCGTAATTCGAATCATTTCAGCGTCGGACAAAGTTTTCTTTACTTCCGTCTGCATGTTGCGCTCCCTGCTGCGCCTAGCGTAAGCTGTAATGTTTAGACAACTAATTTCTTTCTCTCAAATACAACAAATTCGTTTCAATACCTCCCTAAATTACCGTATACCAAAAGGACTCTCAGTGTGATAAGCAACACTATTAATGAAGAGTCATTTATGGCAATGACGCAAATCAATGAAAGTGGTTAATTATTGTCTCTTGGATCTCTGGGGAAAGATGCAATAAATTCCATTGGCACGAGAGGAAGTAGAGTGTTTAGAAGGAGTAATCTTATTCTGCCAACTTTGGATTGGAAACCAATTTCGACTGTGTAGTCGGAATTGTACAGTAATTGAAAAGAGTCTTTTTTCTTTGTTTTAACTGATTTTGCGATGAAGTTACAAGCTTTTTTAAGTATGCTTCTGTTAATCATTTTGCAATCTGTTATTTGTTAAGGATACTCAACCGTTATCGCAAAGAGTAGGCAAAGTGGTAATTTTTTCCTCTTAGGTTGAGTGTACATGCGTCAATAGTACCCTGGTCAAGAAACTTTGACCGTCCACTTTCTTGAGTGCGTCTCTGACGAAATTGTTGTGAAAGCAATAGGAATAAACCAAACGCAATGACGTAAATGAAAACATAAACAAAAACAATAAAAAATCAAATCAAAAGGGAGAATAAACTATTTTCACCTGTCTTTTTAAAGACATGATGGACATTCTAAAACAGTTTAAAAACGCGTTTTGTCCAAGATAAAGAAAAAAAAAAAAAGAAACCGTAGAAAATATTTTTTCTTGGTCGTAAATTTCAGGGGGTACTCCATCGCAAATTTAGTTATATTTTGTGCTTTTAGCTTTTAGATGAATTTCTAGTGGTTGTCGTTCAAAATAAAGTGCCTCAGATAAGTAACCTTGCAGACTGTCAGTGAGTGTGTTTGGAATCCTTTCAAGAGTACATTTAAAGTGATCGCTATTGTTGAATACTGTCTTGCAAGAGAGTGAATTTTAGAATCATGAGCTGAGAAGAAGCTAGAAAATGTTGTCAAATATTTCTGAGGCTTATTATAAAAAGCGCAAATTCACAACGGAGAAGAAGAAATAGCTGCATAAAGAGACTCGATAGTAAATACGTCCAGCAGAGCAACATCACTGAGTCAGAAAACTCGTTAGTGAAACATCAAACCCGGTTGTTGCCATAGCAAGTCCTTCTCGTAAGCCTTAGCAATACAATGCGTTGAAATAACGAAACGGATGATTTTGACAGCTGTCACCATAGCTAATTTTGACGGTAGATGTGTCTAACAGCAGCTAGAATGTGGGTCAAACTGTCTTTTTTCTCCTTGCAACTGTCAGAATGACGAGGAATGCATTTGCCTCACCAAGAAGTCAAGTATTGGTCTATCGTTCCTTGTGACGGTACCCTCCGTAAAAGTCCGTTAGAGACTTTGATAAAGAAGTGATAGTCAAAAAGAAGTGGTGAGGGAGATTTCAATAAGAATGGTTATATTTAAACAAGTTTTTGCCAACCTCTGTGCTTAAGATGCGAAAAGTTCTCAATATGGTGTGATTTGAGATGCTATCCTTCATGAACATCTTACGAATTCCTTTAAAAATATGTTATTGAAACTGCAATAATTTAACGCAAAGCGAATCTTAGACTAAACTCTTTCTATGAAATATCTCAATTTTTTGTTGTTTCTTTGATTGTTAAGACTGGTGAATTATCCTGCTACTCATATCTCGATACCTTGGCTCTGAATTGCATACAAAACATCTAGAACTACATCAAAAGTTTTCGTTCGGCAAGTCAATGCCACATTTTGCAGTGAATATTTTGGAATTATGATTAGCGTTCTTGAACCCAAAATGGGTTCTTTTCATTGTGGCGAATACTCAGCATACAGTAGAACTGATACGAATTATTTGTTACTTTAGCAATCACGGACAATTTGCTGAGGCAAGCGTTCAATTATCCCAAATAAAACAATTATGGAAATTTTCGGGCTTTCTTAGCAGTGACAAACAGATAGGCGTTTACAGTAACATATTATCACGCAACTTGTAAAGCAGGAACAGAATTCTTTTCCTTCTTATGGCTGTTTGATTAAGAGTTAAGAAAAATCCTGTTGAACCCAAAGGATTTGGAGTACTATTGTCCCTGTAATCATAATCACATAGTATTCTTGAATTGAAATGCACAAATTTGAATTTTTGAAAGAGCTTGAATGTTAAATTCAATTTTTTTTTAGGAACGCAATACTTTATGTTATCAGCACACGGCGCACAATTTCCTCTTAAGGGAATATCGCTTTTCCAATCGGTATCACTAGATGGTTACAGGAGATCTATTTCCCATTTCTGACGGCTCGGTCCTTTTAATACATTTATGCCAAAAGTTGGATGACTTTGGTCTGAATATAAAATTCCCAGAGATCCCCTACATACAAGCGACGACAACTGATATTGACAACGTTACACAATTCTCAGAACCCCTCGTGAGATACAGGTATTTTAATTACGCGACCTTATACATGCTGTTATGCTAGTTGTGCGTGCTATCTGCAGGGTTTCAAGTCCTTCCGCCTTCAGGTTCACTTTAAATAACCCATTTTTTTCTGATAAAATAGATTACAACGTTATCAAATGAGACGACGTCACGTCTAGAATCTGTCTCGTCGTCAAGGGAAGGCGTCAGCGAGGCGTCAGCAAAGCGTAAGCGAGGCGGCAGCAACGCGATGGTTGCGACCCGCTTTCCATGAACCGGTATCGTGGATTTTGCGTGCAAAAGCAATGCCCTCGCGGTTTCTGATAACGGGGATGACACAGCTTGTCTGATTTATTATCCATCAAATGTTAAACTTTACGATGGGTTGAAGGGAATGTCCTTTAGGAAATCATCCTTAAAACAATTCACAAGAATCTTCGTGAGCAGTGAAAAAAGTGGGACAAGAAGAAATTAAGTCACATTTATGAGTCATTTAAAATATAAGGTCGTCTTTAATGAGTTCCATACTTACCCATCACCTTATCTAACATTACTTTAACCATGAGACGGTTAAAGTCTCGCCGTAACCCTTAGTCACCTCTATTATGGGCAAATACGTGGTAGCTCAAAGGTTACATGATATCTGCTGATGGTGAAGGTCCCGGGTTTGAATATCGATCGCGATTGATACTTTTCCAAAGAACCTTTTTCATACAATTATCGCCCTTATTTTGATTTGCGTTATTTATCAGCCGTCTTCGTTGTGGGTTCGTCTAAAGTCTCATTGTCAGTTTTACAAAGCAAATTTTCTGCCTCTGTGATCTACCGTTAATTATTACGTTATGAGTATCGGGTACCGCAAAGAGTGCAGGGCACTGAAAAGTAACGTGGTCTGACTTAACCTATCTCAATGTCTTGAAATTTCACCTAGTCTGGGTAATCACGGCCCCCTCCGTGACAAATGACACAGGCTCGGCGTGGTTTTTCCATTGTGTCCTTGAAGTGCAGCTGCGCGTAGGTCAGTGCATCAAGAATGCATTTTGTGCGGGTCGCAGTCGTCGACCGCAGAGGAGTCGCGCAAGATAAATGTATCGCGGAGGAATAGTGAAAATAAAATCCTAGCGATATCATGAGGAAAATTCGTGAAATCTTCATGCAAAAACTAATAATTTTAAAGGTAGGAATCTACACTCCATATTTTATCTTGGTAGTATCTTTTATTTCTCTTCATAACAACATACAACCGCTTAGGCTAGGTCAAGATCGATTAGGTTAGGTAATGCCGTACCTGAGGCGTCACTTCGTTAGTACCGCTCGGCGTAGCTGTCGCTCGGCATCAGCACGTCTGATACCGGCTTCCTCTTGGCGGCAATGACTGCCCTCCAGAGGTATAAGCGACTTCTGACGTGATAACAATGGTTTGATACCTATTTGAATTCAGAATCATTGTAAAGGATCGTATTTTAAGATCGTATTTTCCGAATGAACATCATAACTTCCTCCTTAGTTGCTACGAAAACAGCAAAGTGTAGTTTTCTATTGTTGTGGAACAGCTTGATAAGATCCCTGAATACTCATGGGAAAAAATGGTTTTGTTACGGCAACAAAATTAGGGACAACAAATGAATTTTTTGTTGCTTCAACCAAAAATTTTGCTGCAGCAACCAAACGTTTTGTTGATAGAACTTAACATTTTGTTGCTGTAACAAAATATTTTTGTTATCCCTATTTTAACAAATGACTTTGTTGGTATAACAAAACCTTTCTTTCCGTGCAAGTACATTTTATATGATTTTAATTTCTTGAGAGGCAATTATAGTGGAAGAATTCTTCTACCCATACGCAATGGAGACCGGATATTCATTGCGTGAAACAATTAAGTAACAATGATACCGGAAAAAGGTTTTGTTATACCAACAAAATCATTTGTTAAAATAAGGATGGCAAAAATATTTTGTTACGTCAACAAAATGTTTGGTTCTATCAAAAAAACGTTTGGTTGCTGCGGCAAACTTTTTGTTGCAGCAACAAAAATTTTATTTGTTGTCCCTAATTTTGTTGCCGTAACAAAATCATTTTTTTTCCGAGTAGCGTAATAGCTTTGAGTTGTGTTATTGTGATTCTGAGTGCTGCTTATGTAGAATTACGACCTAGCCTCAGCTAGGTCGTAGTTAACCTACGATTATGTCCTTATGGAAATCAAAATATGATGTTGAGCTTTGTTTTTTCTTTATAGCCTCCAGTGGTAACGTATAGGCCAGTGGCAGTTAGTGTCTCAAGAAAAAGAACTAAAAGTGTGGTCCGTGGGTCTTGCTAATGTGGTTTTCGATCTAGCTCTCGTTGTTGCTGAATTGCTTTTTTTTTTTCTTCAGACGCTGTCATTGTCCGTTTCTAAGGGACGCAACATCAAGATTGAGGGGATGAAACGACAGCGGAAGGATACAACAAAAGTGCTTGGTTTTCATCGTAGTCTATCGTGAACACTCTGATAGTAATTCTTGTAGATGTTCAGGAATATAAAGATGCAACCAATGAAAGTAAAAAACAAACGTCCGCTTTGCATGAGCGGCTTGACACTACTGCCATCAATGTTCCATTAATTATATCGGGAGTTCATTCTTCATTTAACTGATAGCAAGAGATGCATCAGTGAAGATTGGTCTTGATTCTCGCTATTTTCGTTCCATGAGATGTTAATTTTCATCGGACCTTTCTGTAGTTTACGGTGTAGTTTTACCTCATCAACCAAATTGTAGTTACTATAAATTCATTCTTACCTCATTGAAAACATTAAGACACATCACCAGCCAAAATTTCAATTCATTCGGCTTTATTACATCATGGATTAGTACGCAATGCGCCTTAACCCCTGTGATAGTAAACCAAAACCGCTGACCCACTACCTCGGTACGTATTTTCAAGTCCATTTCATAACTCCACAACTTTAGTGCACCTGCCACTCCTTTAACCTGCAGTAATGTTTGACAATTTAGAAAACGCATTCTGTGTATTTCGGAACGTGGATATGGCTGGTCAGCCGTAGTTGAGTTTTATGCGATGATTACCGAAAGGTATCAGAAACGGGTCAACGTCATTAAGTGGCGAAGATTCATTTTGCCACGCCATTTTCTCATTGTTGACAGCTTTTAGCGAGACCGGCGGCGGCGCTGCGGTGGCAATGCAGTGTTGCCAGCGTTGTCATCTTCACCGGTTGACTGAGCCGTTAGAGAGAACTAAGCATGTCGGATGTATTTAGGATCGCTCTCCAGTCGAACGAGGGGTCAATTGACCATATTGCTAGCCCGGTGAGAAGTTAACCGCGTTTTGGAACTGAATAAGTCACAAAATATGGCACTGCTGGCAATGTGCAGAGTTGTTCGCTGATATTATTGTCCGGGCACCTGTACGACACAAAACATGTATTCGTTAAGGAAGAATTTAAGGCGTGTTGTGACACCCATTTTGCATACATCTTTTAATTGTAGAGTTTAAATTTAACCTCTAACTTAATTCAACCGAGCCTTCTAAACGAGCCTAGTAACTTTGTTACCTAAACAAAACGTTTTGATGATACTGTATACACCCAGCAAGCTAGAATTGTTGTGGTGACAATGTCGATCGTTACGGCGAAAACTAATAATTGCTGTAACCATTAATATTGTTGTAAAAATGAAATTGTCACCACAACAATATTGGTTCGTTGAGGCTATCAAAAAAACGTGTTGTTCAGGCATTAAAGTTATTTTCTCCTTGTAATATCAACTAAACTAACACTCAAAGTAACCTGATCCGACTTGAAAAGTTTTCACTGAAAATGAAAAGTACACAGCAACGTTACAGGGGTCTTGGAAATAATATCACACTGAAAGAAAATGTTGCATTTTCGGCCTCTAGTGTTGAACTAAGGTTCGATATTTTACGACAGTAGGGAAAGTTACCGACATACTATCATAGGTTAGTTTACTATAACTAGGGTCGCGTTAGTGTAGGTCCCTGTATCTTACTCCACTCGAGTACCACTTGTTAGATGCCACTTACATCTTGTTGGTAGTTATTGCTGAGAGGCTCCATCTTTGGTATATTATTATAGCTAGCGTTTGATGCCCTGTGCCTTACTCCGCTGTCGCTCCAATCTCATAGACAAGGGTTAGGAAACAAGAGGTAGAAACCGCAGTCGTTAAAATCTTGAGTGTGTATGCGGCACACTGCAATTAAGAGTATCTGCAATCAATATCCAGTAGTTATAAAGAAGAATGAAACGTTTGTAATCACTTGCAATGGAGGAGGTGCGAGAGTAATTGGCTGTGGTATAACATCCGAAGTCGCACAAAATGACATTGTAGGCCTAGTAACTTGTTGATTAGCATTGTGCGCTTTTCAGGAGCAATCAAGGCCGAAGCATTTGTGTTTATATTGTTATTAAAACTCTTTTCGACTATATTTAAACCATACATAAATTATAATTACAGTGGTACTTTCAGCGTCGAGTGCCGCTTCGCAGGTTATTTTTAGAGCCATAATGACAAACCCTCTCATATGCTCCTCTTCCGGTCACCTAAAAATGAGACCGGCTTTCGTAACAATTTGAGTTGTTCTCGTCGTTCTCATACTGACAACAAAAATAAATTGTTGCAAATCCCAAACGAATATTTTGTAACGGTGAAATACATTTTTTCCGTCGCATTCTTAAGTTCTTCTTGATTATTTTAAATCGCGTTGTCACCACAAGCGCGATTTTTGCTTCTTCCCAGTCAGAAGCGGGCAACGCAACCTGATTTTCTTGACCTTCTTGTAAAGTCAATGCCCCGTAAAGTACACTCCTCATTGCCGGTTGCTTACTTGCTAGAAAGACATAGTACCTTTTTCATCTAATGGCACGTGCCAGTTAGCGACAGCGTTTTCTTTTACTACCGCAAAAGAGTACGTTTCGGCTTGCCTCACTGCCATGCACTCTGCTTAACAGAATTTAGCATTTCCTTATGTTAACCAGCCTACTTTACACAATTCACTCCATTCACTCTTTGTCGAAAACTATTAAAAAAATATTGCTCTTTAGAGTTTTCACAATCGATAGGTATTCTATGTAGTTCCTTTTTTTCTTTTTTTTTCAAAAATTAAAAACGGGTCTGACGCAGACCGATAAAGCTCCATGTTATACTTTGGGGTGAGTCCATTGCAGGCTTCATTACATTGGGCTTGAGCTGACACTATTCATGGGTCCGTATCTCTAAAGCGACTAAACTTCCATGGTACTTCGTATTTGAGGTTATTGAAACTCACCGCAAGGAAGACTTGTTACTTTTTTTTTGTTCATATTGGCTCTAGCTAGCGTGTTACCTACGTTGGAAAAATAATATTAAAGCTTGTTGAGCTAAGATGCGTGATTTTTATAAAACGATTAATGTTGATGGTTGAATTAATTGAGTAGTATTTGCACAGCTCATACCAAATATTGGTAACCGAAAAAATATTTTAAAATATTCCAATATTTTTGGAATAAAAAATATGTTCAGCTTGTTTGATAGAGGCGAGGATCGTGTAATCAGGAAATTTCTTAGGTTTAATGTGTTAGACATAAATTTTGGCTGTCGTGTGTCGGGATTGCTTTGATGATCAGTCAACAGGGTCAACAAGGAAGTCACGATACTCTGCAGTCATATTTTCGTCTTCGTCGATCATATTGAGCAGACAATCATTCCGGACAGAGATAGTCCTTGATCAAAAGTTTGTATAACGGCATGCTTACCGCATGTATTGAAAACAAACAGAGCAGCTAAATTTGCCTTCCAAAAATGGCACTTTTTTCAGTGCTTGATATTTTTTTGAAATTCTGAATTGCGGAAATATTTTTCTGAGACTCGTTGTTGACTTTATATATCAAAATACCTATTCAATTATTTTTCCGTGCAGTTTTCGATGAAGAAAATCATGGCGGAAGTGATTCTGTAGATTTCCTTCGATGATCTTTAACCTTTAATAGCTTCTGCGAGAGAAAAATGAGTTGTTTTGCCGATTTTTTTCATTCGATTTTCTGCTTACTCTTTGTCATAGTTGAATACCTATTTTACGATGACCTCTTACAAGAACTTCATTAACATGCTTTTGTTTATCTCTGCTATTTCCGCTAGGATGTCACAGGAATGACGTTTTGGTTGGCGGAGTTTGTTCCGTAGAACTTGTGGCTGATTGTGCGAGCTTAACTTTTCCTTAGGTGTCTCATTGGCAGGTTACGCCGAGATGTAAGCCGCATCAGTCTTGGTAAAAACCGAGCAGAGCGGCAGCGTGCGGCAAGGCACAGTAACTCGACCCAGGTTAACCTCACCCGCTCGGGGCAAAATTTTATCGTACAAAAAAAGAAGAAGAAAAAAAACCTAGGTGGAACACAAGATAGGCAGGAAATTCCACTCTTGTAATTTAGTGTTCTTGGTTGGACATAAGTGAAGCTTTGATGTCAAAGGTAGGTTCAGTAGCGTGCCAAAATCAGACGTCGGACGATTGATAAACTACTTTGTATAATAATTAACAAACGCACAACTTTTCGATTAAAAACGGCCATTACTCGACGCAGTGGAAGACATTTGTGAATTTTCTTTAGATGTTGCGGTTAGTCTTTTGTGAGAGCAAATCTTTAGGATTGCAAGGGCTCATTAAACTTTGCAAGAACATCCACTTCTGTGAAAGGTTTTGTGCTCGTAGGTTAACATCTGGGTTAGTGGACAAAGATTATTTGGTTGGTAGCCTTTGTTCCTCACCTGCTGCCTAATTACACAATCGCTCGAGAACGTACTTACTGTACTAATGTAGTCTGGCCGTTGGCCTGCTGTACACAGTTTTCAAACCATAAACAGTTACTCAGACAGTGGCATTGATTCACGCTTGAAAGGCTCCCACTGTCTGTTGACATTCCAGACCTCTGTGGCAAAAAAGGAAGTTTTGTTTTGAATTCTGTTCCCCGAAATCTCAATTTTGGATTTTTTGAGAGCCGAAGTAGTTGTTTTACTCACTTATTTCTTTTTCTTCCCTTTCTTTTCAGTGTTTTTTTTTCTTTGCATGGCTAAAAAACTGAATCCCCTTATTTTCCCGAGAAAGTTGGGAACACTCTCTATTTATAGCACACCGTAGATCTAGGCGCAATCAAAACGCTGCATGCTATGTGTAATTACTTATTACCTCCTTCTCGTGCATATAGAATTCAGGAAGCTGGAGACAAATCTGTGGCGGCCATTTATTTAATACGCCTGTAGGACCTTAATCATCCTGCGAAGTAGCCACAAAATTAGTAGGTAGTATTTGTAATTTCGTACAAAGAAAAATACCTTTTTCAAATGAATTATTTTCTTAAACTGTATTTTCTAAAACTGTATTTGGCTCGAGGAAGTGTTCTGCTGCTGATACTTCAAAAAACTTCGCAGTTTTCTTAAATTCATTAACATCGTCGCGACAGAGAGATTATTTCCTCATGCTTGACTATACTTCTCGATGACTAGACTGGATCCTCTGTGCATGTGGAAGAAAATTTCTTGACAGAAACTTTCGAATAGGCCAACCTAGCACGCAATTTTAGGATTAATTCATGTTAAGGTCCAATAGGACGAAAATTCAGAAGTTTAGATGTCTGCTTGATCGAATTGTTGGTATTGGAATGACCGTTTAGGCACCGTAACCTAACTGTAGGTTGCGGTATAAATAATTTCAAACCTTTGTACAGTACTTACATGTACGTTAGTTCAGTTTCCCTGAATGATGACTTGACGATACGTTCATTTTGACTTAATACGTTTTTTTTTTCTTTCAAATTCCTTTTTAATCATTTTTTTCATTTGATTGTTTGGGTTCTTTTTGAAATATAGTCGTCAACTCTTTGGGGTAAATACCTGTAACAAAATTCCTTGATAAACGTGAATACAAATCAAAATATCATATCGCGATAATCTTTTTTTTCTTCTCGCTGAACGTCTTAAAAGAACACAATATATATGGAAAAAAAGCACCCCCCCCAAAAAAACCCACAAAAAAACCCACAATTCACAATGTTCTATGTTTTTTCATGTGTCTATATTTTAAGGGCTCGTTTTTAACAGTCACGAAACAAAGGCGAGAAAAGGTTCAACCATATTGCTTTTCTATCTTGAAATGTTTATTTCATTTTTATCTAAGTAGGCAAAGACAAGTCCATTCACGCGAAATTTACTAATGTCTCATAACATCTTAAACAAATGGAGCGTTAAAAACAAAGTCTTGAATGAAAGGTAACAGAATCTGACAACATATTATATTTTAGAATTACCGACGTTTAATTGAGTAATTTATGGGAACTTATTGAGGCGAGAGGGCAATGGAAAATTTCAAGGTAAACAACTCGTAAGTATAACGTTGTTTCCCGTAATGCATATTTACGTTCTTCTTTATATACCTACTTACTATCCGCGTACACTAGACACACCTCCCAATCTCTGACTACGTCATTTCCGCGTCATTGGCTTTTGGTCAGTATTCTATCGTCCAATAGAACCAGACAAGAAATGGTACCACGACGAAAGCATCTAAAAAATGCGTCATAATTAACTTCAACGTTTGCTTATATCCCTTATAAAGCACATACTCAACGTTTTTTTCGTGTCGGGGTCTTTTTCTTAAGAGGCTGGTATCTCTGATGAGACCCCAGTAGCTGGCAGCATTGGCTGAAAACTCTACTAATGTATCTCAATAAGCGCATGTTTTAAGAGCGACCTTTTTTTTTGTCAAGATGTATACTTTCAAGAAGTTTGTGACGGTCGTAAATCGCTCAAATCATAGATTTACCAGCAGTTTATCATAAACTTGTCAAAGTGTCCACGGAAAAAAAACTGCGATCGTTGAGTTTACTAATAACTAGTGGAAAAAAAGCAACGATAGCCAATTCAACTGGTAAACGTTACTAGATTTGCCGGTAAACGTTACTATAAATAGTAAGATGTAACGGCAACGTTTACTAGCAAACCTGTTAGCATTTACCAGCCAAGTTTGTCTGTCGCACATTTTAGTTATTTCTACTAATTTATAGTAAACTTTACTAACCCACCCTTCTCGGTGTCCGCTGGAAAACAAAAAAATAGAAGAACACGTAGCACGGTTTTGCGGCAACTCAGTGAAATCTTTCCTCATAGCCAAGCTGAGCGGAGCAATAATAGCGGAGCGAAATACAGGACACAAAACCTAACTTTACTCAATGCACGTGGATATAATAAATATCCTCATATGATAAAAGTTTTACTCGAAGGTTCATAAAAGGAGAAAACCCTCAAAAATAAAAAGTGGTTGTGACAGTTTAAAACAGGATATTCCTTTTAAGAAAGCATATAGCATAAGTGTGTTGAAAATATTCCTTCAAACCATTTTTTTTCAGAGGTATGCAACACTTTTTTTGGGGGGAGGGGGTTACTTTGGACGTTTTCTTCTGCCTGTAATGTTATGTCTTATGAATTTAGTGCTGCTGTATTGATATTATAAGAGTATGCATAATAAACGCACAGGGCAAATCTGTTTCCGTTCGTAGAGAAAGCACTACAGGCAATGTTGTGTTGGTCGTCTCCTCAACGACTGTTTCTAACTTTGACCCGCGGATTGATTTCCGTTTTGATTGACTGGCGATCCCATAAAAGGTCATTTGATGACGTCATCGAGACTAGACCAATCAAAAGTTGCTTGGTGGGTGTAGGCTCTAATAAACGAGCGTAATGAATAGCGTATAGCGCACTTCTCCGTGGCAACGACTGCATCATAACTTTCTCATGGCCCGCTTGAGAAATCTATTGAGTCCAATTTACATATCATACTCCAGATTAGGGCGTGTATAAATACCTTACATGTAAATGTGAATACGAAAAACTGAAGAGGCTTAGAAACCAAAGCAACTGAGTGTAGTCCAGATTATATCAGAAGTAGGAACTGGAAACGAAACTGAGGGAGGTATTCGCATGTAATACCGTAGAACGACTCAGCCGAATTTTTCGTTTTGGGGCCATCTACAAAGAACGTCTGCATTCGAGGGGCGGGAGGGGTTCAGATTTTTGGACAGATGCGAAAATTGTGGAGGGAGGGGCTCCACGCCATTGCGGACGTCCGCTATTTCCGAACGACTTTACTAAAAGTATAACAATGCACGGCGTGATGATGCGATGTAGAGTTGTAATGTCGGCGAGAAGAGTTCCCCTCGCTGGCATCGATACCAAAAAGCTACTTTGTTGATAAAATTGTTGTTTGGTAAAAAGCTTAAGAAGCCGTAGATCACACCATGTAAATTACGAATACAAAGCGTCAATTTCATGCGAAACTCACTGTCAGCTAGTTGCAGGTGCGGGTCCAAAACTGCGTTAACTGATGCCGTGGCGTCAAAAAGCGGTCAATTGATGCCGCTGATATCGTTGCCGGCCGTTCTTTTATTTACCCATAATTTGGAGTTTTGATGGGCTTCGGTGGAAGGGTAGTGTTTTTAGGATATTCGTCACCCATCAAAACGCAAAATAGTTGTAAAATGTAAAAAAAGGGAAGCGATGATATCAGCGGCACGAGTTTAAATTGAACGCTTTGTGAAGCCGCGCCATCAACTAACGGGCTTTTTGGCCCGCACCTGCAACTAGCCGAGTTTCGCACGAATGTAGCGAAATGTATCAGTATTTATTTATCAAGTTTATGCTTCCTCCTGTACATAAGTATTTATTACACCTTTTTTAAAATCCGAAATAAGGTCTAAAAAAATAGATCGAAAAATATGATTTTTCTTATCATGCAGTGGAGAAAAGGTATACTTTAATGCGGACGTCCAA
>Ga0058701_10000902_pt1 | contig 20310 bp, 26 predicted proteins | sample AgamicOrMae_FD_97039 | JGI IMG/M metagenome (GOLD analysis project Ga0058701, IMG submission 97039) | Agave microbial communities from Guanajuato, Mexico - Or.Ma.e | ecosystem: Host-associated > Plants > Phyllosphere > Phylloplane/Leaf | place: Guanajuato, Mexico | collected 2012-06-04
CAGCAGAAAACTTTGCCGCAATCGACGCACGGGTAGACACCTCGACGGGCGGCCCGCGACCCTCTGTTACTTCCAACCAATCTGTCTACTTTGACTCCAGCAGCTGTGACTCCAGCAGGTGCAGCTCCAGTGAAAGATCTGGGCGAGGATGCCCACGCGCTCGGCCAAGGTGACCCCAAACCTGCAAACAACTCTACGAGTTAGTAGACTGGTCTAAGATCTTCACCTAACAACGACTGAGTACACAGTTTACTGATCGACTGGGTTAGGATAAGATATTGTTTGAGAATGTATGTGGGAGATGAGATTTGGTACGAGAAGCGATTTTAGGTTAGGGGTTGCAGCTGCCAACACGTACTTAAGATTAAAGGAATGCAAATTTACGTGGAGCTCGTTATTATTGGAACCGAACAAGCCATGAAAAATAACCAATTAACCCAATGAAGCGTTCTTGAAAGTCTCCTCCCGTTTGGAGTAGACCCCAGTCGAGTCCGCCATAAGGTATTTTTTCATTTTGATTCAGATTAGGCTAGAAACATTAAGTAACACAGCCCCGTAATCTTACCCGTCAAGACTGGGTAATATACCGAACGTGGTTTAATATTGAAACTTAAAAAAAATGCCACTCTACAATGCCTCTCCTCCCTGTATTTTTGTCCTCCTTATATTAAAGGACATTGTATAAGGATATATATTATTTGGTTGAATATCGAATTAGATAGAAGTTGAGTAAGATTATATACATTTTCAGGAATAAAAATGGCAGTATAGCTACAATACGTAAGGGTTAGGAGGGGTTACACCTGGGATGGTTAGATGCGGATGTGCGCCGAATACATGGTTTAGGTTCGTTGGGTTAGGAATGAATTTACCTTCGAGTGACTAATGTTGGCTCGGAGATGAATACCGTAAGGTGGGTTATAAGCGGCACCGCACTTAAATACAAACCCTCATCTGTCGAAGAACGTATTTACCTCAGTTTGTTGAAGACTCATGACGTGCTGAAGGAACTGTCGGGTCAAGCTGACATTTTAATTGGAAAAAAAATACCGCATCAAAGGATGAAACTAATTTATTGAAGATATAAACGACAGTGGGAGAGTATTCTGAGCCGATGAAAAAAAGACCATTGGTCATAACGTATAAACTAAAACATTAGAAACGTAAACAATAGTTTCTTTGGGACGAAAAATTACTTGAACACGATAAAATGGAACGTTCTTATAGCAGCTTGAACTGCAAAAATCATGGCACAATTACAGGTATTTGAATAATTAACGACTTTTTACCAATACACACACTTAATCAGTACAGTAATTTGAACACCAATCTGTAGTCTTTCTTTGAGCAATCATCTATTCTGCTACGTACAACTTTTTAAAACATCTGCAGACTTACTAAATGCAACATCCTTGCTGACACTTAAGCTCTTCAAACATGCTCAACAGGGAGCCTGGAACTTAAGTACAAAAGTAACGCAAACGATAAAGCAAATTTTAATAAACAAAAACTTAAGTAAGGTAATATGTCTCAGTGTAAAGACATCACAGATTACAGCAATTCAATGATATAGAATACAAGCCTGAGATCACACTCATGTGTGCTTCTATGGCACAAAAATTAAACACTTTTTCCATTGCATCAGTCATCAGTCTTCACAAAAGGACAAATATTTGGCACAATTTACTCTGTCATAGTCTCGGATTCCGAGTGGAGAGCTTCGAACTCTTTCAAAGCTGCCTCAATGACAAGCTCAGTGGAAATATCAGCAAGTTTCCTCTTTGGATTTTCTTCGGTGTTGTTCTCCCTAAATGGAGTACCTCCTCTCAAGTCTTCTCCACCTGGATGCTCTTGAGCATTTTGAAGTGGGTCGTCTTCAGCCATATGCTTGTCAGCGTCCTCGACTGATTCCTCTCCGTTGAGGGACATGCCTTTCGCTCGCGTCTCCTCAGCGGGGCGATCTCTACTGATGGACATCCCTTTAGCTGGCTTCGTTTGGGGCTTCTTAGTAGAGTGTGCCCGCTTGATATGGTTTTGTAGCATGCCCCGCCTCACAAACGATGTCCAGCAGAAGCGGCACTTCAATTTCCGGACCTTGATGCTCTGCACAGACTTGGTTCCACCTGGACGGGCTGACTGGAGAGGCATTTCTTTCAGATGCATCATGCGTACGTGCCGCTTGAGGTAACCTTCTTGGACGAACGTTTTGCTGCAGAACTTGCAGTGGAGGTCGCGGCCACTGGTGGATTGGCTCGACTGATTCTTTGGAACATCTGCAGGAACCCTGATTTTCACGGCTTTCTCGTGTTTCCTGGAATGCAGCAACCACATGTCCTCCCTGATGAAACGCTTGCCGCAATAACGGCACGTGAAAGCGCGCTGGGAGTGCACCATGATATGGCGGTTGAGCCGCGACTGATAGACGTAGATTTTGTTGCAGATGGGACACAGGAGCTCCGATTTCTCTTCCTGCTTGAGACTAGCTTCGGGAACGTCTTCGGGTGGACTCGGCTCCTTCACTACCGCATCACCAGATGCCACTGGTTCGCAGGATTCCATCGACATTCTGGGGCAGTCGTTGGCATGTCTTTTCATCCAGGCCTTAGACCTCAAGCTCTTGCCGCAGGCGCAGGTGTAGCAGGCGCGGGACGGAGTCTCGGCTTCTCTCTCGGGCAGCTCGTTCACTTCAGGCTCCTTCGCCGAAACTTTTCCGGTGCTTTGACGCAAACGATTGCGCCTGAGAGTTGCAGGACCTTCTGTGGAAAGAAAAAGCGATTCGGTCACATTTTCAACGGCAGCGGATTCAGCATAAAGAAAGCACCCTGAATATTTGAACGGCATTTCCAAATTTGAAATTTACAGAACCTACCTTCCTTGACGATTATGGGCTTTGGTGGCAATGACCTCTGCTCTGTCTTCCTGGGACGGCCTGGTCCTGGCCGCTTTTTCGGAAGAGTCATATCCGCGACAGCGTTGGGTTCCACCTTCGGTTGTGGCACCAATGTAACCCGTCGTTTCCACCGATGGCTGTGGCTCATATGTCTAGCGAGGTGAACGTGAAGTTTAAAAACTCGGCCACAAACTTCACACAACTTCTTCCCCTTAGGGGCCGGAGGGGTCGGCTGTAAAGCGGCTGGTTCTGCAGTGTCAGGTGTCGCCTCAGCTTCGCAGTCCGTCGTCACGGATTCATTGAGTGTCCGGATGTCTTTGATATTACCGAAAGACACGTCGATTTCAGGAGTGAAATCTGGAATAGAAAGCATCAGCAGTTAAAACCTTTTCCCCGAAGTTCCACGGCCACTAGACTGCCGTATGGTCCAGCGTCTCCAGATTGCGAGGGAGCTGACGGCAAAATATTAACTCGACTTACCTGGAGCGTTGCTTTCAATCGTGTACGTTTCATCTTGTTCCCACGGTTCATTTTGCCGATCAGTCAGTTTCTCACACCACAGTTGGTGCGTTTCAAGGATACCTTTCGAGGCATATCCGGTCTTGCAGCCGCTGCACCTGAATACATCCGGTTCCTTCTTTGGCAAGTAATCGAGACCATTCGGAGTATGGCGGCTTGAAAATCCGAAGAATTGTCCCCCGGATCTTCGACAGAATGGTTCTTCTGGTTCAATGGAGTAATCTGAAAAATGTATCCGAACTCAATTACAAAACTATCAGCGGATATTGAAAATGCATATTTTTATCAATGCTGTCAATCCTTCCAAACTATTTTTGACAACATTTCTGTTAAGTAGACGTTTTTGAAAGAGCTCTGATGGGAAATAAGGTTGTAGAGTTTGAGTTCTGGTTTCTCGAACATCATAAACCATTTTTTTTAGCCAAACTTTAAAAAAATGCACGTATGTTTTGCAGCCCTTCTGTTAATGAAGGACTGCTGTCAATCATCGTACGCACATCATTGTTTCAAGTTGATGTAATAGGATTTATTGGAACATAAAAGTTGGGTCAAAATAAAAGAAAAATAGAAACAATGTAAATACGAAAACAGGGGTCAGGGATTTTTCATAATATTTTTTTAAATTGTGATTAGTATGCATTCTAGTCGTGAAAAAAGCACAGAAACGATTGTTGAAAAAAGTGATTTTATTTATGAATGAACAATCGGCGGTGATAAAAATAAAATTCATACTGAAACAAATAATACAACTGTTACCGCAAGACTTTCTTCCGAAAGTAGTAGAACAATATAAATCGATGCAAAAATCAATTACAAAGAATCTTAGTGACTTCCATAGAATCAAGACAAATAAAATGAAAGGTTTACGTAACAGCATGCAGGACGGAAACACAAACAAGAATCTGCGTAGAGCATGCAAATATAGTTAAAAACACAATGAATCAAAACGAGTATGAAACGCATCTCAAGTCTTTCCACATCAACACTAAAAAAAAAATTGGCGATAAAACACAAGCTGAATACTGGGTCAAGTAAGACCTTCCCTTGTTAAATAAACTAATACAATGAAACTCAACTTGAGTAAAGATAAAATTCGAACGAAGAACAAAGTGGTTGTAATATCACATGGCAAGGCTTTTTAGGACTAGGAACTCAATTCTTTGCGGAGAGTTTCAAAGACGTCGCTGGTGCAACACATATTAGGCCCCTTCGCCCTGTAACGGTACTTCTTCCCACAAGCACAGGTAAACATCGAGCCTACCCCTCGCCAAGGCTGCAGATTCGGGTACGGGGAAAACAGCTTCTTAATCGACCTCTTCGCTAAAAGAATAAAATAAACAGGAAATATATCGATTGAAAACAGGAGGCATACATTGCGATTCATGTCCTCACACAACTTTAAGCGCTTCCAAAAAAGTTGGGTATAATACTGGAAGCACCGGATATGGTAGAAGGGATTTCCATCGTAGGCAAAAAGTAGAAGCCTGGATATAACAGAGAACCGCGACCGGCGTACCACACCTATCATTGGTCGAGAGTGACGTCATCCTATCGGCCCCCGAGATCAAGCACTAAGCCACTTAGAGTCCTATTCGGTCCGCCATTTTAGGTCCTCTCGTGGAGAATCATGGGAGTGAGGCCTATGAGGGGGAAGAGAAGGGAGGAGGGTGGGGGTCCATGAGGACCCGCGATGGTGGCCTTCCAGCAGACGACAGGTCTCCGGTCGCGCTTCTCTGTTATATCCAGGCCTCTGGCTAAAAGTATTGGGTGTTGCTATTGACCCGACATAAAGAGACTTGAACGCACGGAAACAATCTAATGCGTTTTAAATGGGAGGTGACTTGAACGCACGGACCAGTTTAAATGGGGCAGTCGGGTCAACAGACACTCGCAAAAGTACGGTAGAGCGCGTTTTACGGTACTACATCGAATAAGAGGGAGGTCGAAATGTCAACAATTTGTAGCTTATTGGGATGAGGCCTACCTTTTACGACACGAGCTCCAGAAATTTCGGAGCTCTTAGCTTCTTTGGGTTTAGTTAAGCTAGGTTTCTCTTTAGCGAGAGGGCACTCCAACAGGTGGGACTCATACAGAGAGTACCGAACGAACATATCGCCACAACCTCCGCAAAGGTATATTGCTCGACCAGGGCCTTGGGATTCTTGAGTAAAGCTCCATACATCTGCAAATTTACGAAACAAGATAAACACTTTGAAGAGTCACGCTCGTACAAATCACAGTATGGCATGGAAAGGTGTCCCTGATTTTCAAAGAGGCATGCACGACAATCAACCAATTTTACAAAAACATACATAAACAGGTATTAATGAATCTGTATCCATGATGTTTATGAAGGCCGGCTGGACAATGGACCACTAACAGTAGAATCACATAAATTTATGGGATGTTTGATGGCATACCTGATTTCCAAGGACATATTCTAAACATCTACAGACCCGTCTGGTACCCATGCAGGTGGGAGGTAACATAAAAAGGTAAGGTAAAAAAGAACCTATGGTTTCAACTTTATTTAGCGAACAGTGTAACAATGAAATGTACAGTGAGATGTGAAATAAACCTTTATCGTTCATAGAACCTTTAAAAATGTTACATTTAAAAAAAATGTTACATTTTTTTAAAGGTTGAAATGTTGACATATTTTAATGTTCTAAAATATGATAAATTAAGACATACACAACTGTAGCGCAGGTTAGTCATTTTAGCAATAAAATAAGACAGTCTCTAGCTTTGGTTTACAAACAGCAAGTCGTCCGGGTAAAATCTTTAATAACGTAAACAAGTTAGCTTTTTACAATACTTAAATCATATTACAACCGTTAGATAATTTGACACTAAGCTTGAATGATATTTACAAGCGCAGGTCGGTTAGGATCAGACTTAACAGTGTACCTCCCTCTTCAGATCCACCTTGAGGTCTGTGCGATTTCACTGGGTGATATCGGAGCGGTTATGCAAATGGTGGTACAATGTTAAGTCACTTAGGGCCTGAAGTGAAGACATAGCGTGGAACTCCTCACACGCAATGTGTACGTTTAATATAAATACAGCTCTTTGCAAAACATGCCTCAGCACATTAAAAGTTCAGTAAACATTGGCTATTTGCCAAGCAATACATGAACAGGTTCTCCACTATTTCCCCGTGTGGATTTTCGGCCAGTCCAGTAAGCGTTACACTCCCCTTCGACAAGATCAGTTACGGAGAATCTGTTGAAGGGGAAACTTTGTCTGGATGATGAGCTCTCATGTGTTGGTTCTTCAGATTCCACAAATATTTCGTTTCATACGGACAGTAGGGGCATTGGAACTGGGGTTTTTTGCCGCAGTTGAACTGCCAATGAGTGTAGAGGCCACTGCGGTGCTGGTAAGTTCTCCCACAGGTATGACAAACAAATCGGCCACAAGCGAGTCGCTGGACGCGCGACGAATGCCCGTCGTTCATCAAACGACTGAGAAAATTCTCATCCTCGACAGTCGATTTCCATGTGTCCCAATTGGATGTCACTGAAAAGCACAAAAACGTCATTAGTGCGAGCACGGTTGCAGAGTTGGCCTTACTACACAATGTAAGTTTCAATCAGTTATACTGTTTTTCTATAGTTGTTTAGGGAACTGGTTAAACACAGGAATACAGCCTGATTACGTAAGAAGACTGTAAATTTCACAAGCAGTGAAAGGGCCGAAAACTTGTTTGTATTTGCAGAGCACCATTTTGTCACCTGCTGTAACTCAATGTATTGCTTTAAACAGACAATAGAATACAATGATTGGTATACCCTTCAATAATGTTACTTTTTATTTAAAACCGTAAAGAAAACCAATACATCTCAAACGATGAACCTGATCAACATGATTAAACGTAACGTACACTATAAACTATGCAAATCAAAGAAAATAGAGCTGGGCCTAATAGAAACGCAGAGTATTCCGATTCTAATAAAATAATTAAACCATTCGATTTGAAATCGATTTCACGATCTCGAAAACCCAAAGGCGGTGTTTGATTCCAGTTCTGAGTCTATTTGCGCATCTCTACTTTCCATTCGTTGCGGCATCTTGCATGGACAAGCCAGGATGACTGTGGGGTATATGATAATTTTTGAGATTCCACATATAAGTTGTTTTATAAGGACAGAAGGGGCATTCGACGTAAGAGACATTTTCGCAGGCATAAGCATGGTGCCGTTGCAGACTTCGGTAATGTTTGTACGTCCTGTTGCATGTTTTACAGATGTACGGACCGGGTTCACTGTCGGCATACATGTCCAAATCACAAATATCAACATAGTCCACTGTCAAATTTCCATTATATGTTTCTTTGCCTGGAACAAAAGATAAGTAATCAGACGAATGTGATGACTAAACTTCGCTTCTTGCTCGATTACGAGAGATACGCTTTCTACTTGCAGAAGGGAACAATGCTAGAAATAGGTTAGGAATGATACAAGTTCGGTTGGCTAAGGTTCATGTGAGGTGCATCTGGTAACATAGGGTTTATCTGCGAAAGGATACGCCTAGTTAAGGTTATTAAGGGTAATAAAAGTTGTGGAAGGTCATCTAGGATTTTAATTGATAATCTTGAGGTTCATCAAGGATTCAGTAAGTGTAAGAGAGGTTTATCAACGGTACAATGGGTAACGTGAGGTTGGGGGTTCAGTTCGAGAGTACCAACACTTATTGAAATCCTCACAAATTAACAACACTAACAAGAGCCTTGCAAAAAAAGACATAAGGTTAGAGGCTGCAATCAATAAGCCTTACGTTTAGAGCAACAATAAAAGAAATCATAAAAACCACCATAAACTTTATTGCAATAAGTGTACATGAAATCGATACAAACATACATCAAAGTCTTTAAATACAAAATATACTCTCACAAGAAAAACATAACAAAAATCTCACAGTCAGCCGAACAATCACAACATGAGCCCTGGATGTCGGAACTTCATATGCTTGTTTTTCAGATCACTCCGGTATTTGCTCTGGTAGGGGCAGTAGGGGCACTGGAACTGCGGGGCTTTGCCGCAGTCGTACTTCCAGTGCTGAAGTATGCCGCTCCGGTGGCCATAAGTTTTACCGCACACTGCGCAAGCGTAGCGGTCTCCAACTTTGATGTAGCTGTCCGCGAATACACCGCGAGAGCGAGTACTCTTTCCGCTCTGGAGAGGGTAAACTGAGAGAGAAGGCCCATCCGATTCTGATATTTCTGAGCGCTCTCTCGAAGCGCTCCATGTGGCGTAATCTACGAACTCCTCTTTGCCTGGAATATAACACAAGGATTAGTAATAGGAACAACAAGTTTTAAATGGAACATTTTCAATGTTCTATCCTTGCGCCGCTTACTATCCTTGAGTATTTTTGGGGAGAAATTCACCCATAACAGCCCGAAATACTTAGAGTGAAATTTAGCTTAAGCGAAATGGGAAGGGTTATATCCGTATAAGGGCGCAATTTTATGCTTTGACAAATGTCTAAATCATTAAATTTCATGTTTTGAGAGGAGTGATATTCTTTAAAATGTGACAATATTGAACTGAAAAGATAATCTAAAATAGATTTTTCTGTTGCCGAACGGTATCGCTGGGCGGTAGTGGGTTATGAACCCAGGTCCGAAAATGAGCATCATGGAAATGCAACCTCTGACAAACTCAACCATGTAGTTATGGGAATAATCTCACGTTTCCAAAGTGAGGAACACAGAAATAACATAACAGTGGGAGATGAAGACAATGATGTAACAAAATAATTCTTTATCTGAAAATTCAACATACATAATTTTCATCAGTAACAAAGGGACTTATCAGTTCATTTTTTGGTAATTAAAATGGGCGGCTGTTTTGAAGCAAACTTGCGGGTCAAGTCTGCTTTGGTTTCATCGGACAGGGAAGCCTGGATGCTTGTGCAAAACATGTTTCTTGAGGTCACTCTTGTATTTATAGCGACATGCGCAGTACAGGCAGATGAACTGGGCTTGTTTCCCACACTGGAGCTTCACATGCTGGACTAGATTGCTTCTCCAACGGTACACTTTGCTGCATTGGTCGCACGAGAAATGTCCTGGCCCGGAACCAGGACTGTTCGTACTCAGGACTTCCATGCTCAAGTCCTCGCCGATCAGGAAACCTGCTGAGGCAATTTATCAATGAACCACTTCGTTTAAACATGTTACTTTTCACGATGTGCCTAGGACATATTCCTAGGAACGAGAATTCTGAGAAATGGACTGTGATAAAAATTAATCACTTTGCTGGGTAGTGGTTAACCTTTTTTGGATGGGTATAACAGATATGGCGCATATGTCGATAGATATCAATATCAAAAGAGAGGACTTTCTAATAATATCACTGATATAACGCCAATGTCGACAATCGACAAAGAAGCGTTGCGCTTCCACTTCATGCCGAAAGCGGGTATTATTTTTGTCAGATAAAATTGCGATTCTGCAGGATTTTGTCAACCAGTCCTTCAAAATTGCAATTTACAACAGCACTTCCAGCGTTACTTGTAAAATTCATGCTGCGAGTAAAATACGCTGTAGGAGAGAAATTCTTCCAGCGGAATTTACTCGCTTTCTCTTCTATTATATGAATGAAAGTATTTCGAGTATTTAAGTCTGGAAAATTAATAATACTGTAATTCATAACATATATTTTGTCAGTCGCAGTACAATGAGGAACATTCCGTCGGAATTACAAAATCAAAAACGGCCCTTTACATTAAACATAAAATGCGGCATCGTTTTGTTGTAGAAACGAAGTCCAACGGGTGATGGAATTCAACTCTGTCCACAGCTTTGGGATGTTTTAGTCGTCGTAGTTTTTTGATTGATCTGAAACAATCGAAAGCTGTTAGAAATAGCTCAGATAGAGGAGTATGATTTTAAGTTAACGACACGGATAATTACCTTATTTCCCACGAAACTCTCTGAAGAAAGCCAAGTTTCAAAAGGCTACCTGGAGTTAGAACTTCAGAAGATTCTGGACGGTAAATACTCGACGTTCACAGAGAACACGCTTCATCATCTGAAATAGAAGACGAACATATCCAAGAGGTACCCACATGTTTAGTACGCAGCTTTTACTAACTCGATTGGAATAGAAAATGGTACGTATAAATAGAAAAAAAAATGCAGATATTACATATTATATCCAAATCATGTTAATGAGCTAGGTGGTTTTAACAAAAAAGAACATAAACACGGATGTAATTACAAAACATGACACTGGAAGACGAATGGAGCAGTTCGGCAGGGCAGTATGATGGAAATGGGACAGCTCACAGAAGGGACAGTCTGTGACCGATAGAAAGTTGCGGCATCTAAGGCAGGGCTCGTTTTATTCAGAGGCAAACATTGATGAAGTTACAGACCATGAAGACTTGAATATCCCAGAGTCCCTGCAGCTGACCCCTCTGAAGATTTCCACATTCCGATCAGCTCCACCCTCATTTCACAATAGGCATATATCACAATGTCAGTGTAGGAAGCACATAGCTACCGGCTTTCGATCGGTTAAGGGTCAACTCTTGCGTCTGAATTTACACCAACAAGAAAATGCCACGTCTCTTTGGTTTTTTCGTGACTGAACAGAGTTTGTTCGTGTTTGAAATCGAGATTATTCGTTGTTCAAGGCATTTTGAGTTTGTCACTCCTGTGTGGGTGGGTGCACGTTGCGGACGTGGGTTTTGAGGTTCCCCTTGAGTTTAGTTCGATGCGGGCAGTAAGGGCAGCAGAACTGGGGCTCTTTGCCGCATTCGTAACGCTGGTGAACTCGGAGACTTTTGGTCCAGCGGTAGGTTTTGCCGCATGCGTTGCAAACGTAAGGAGTTTCGCTTGTGACCTTGTCGTCCGCTGGCCGGACTTCAGGCCACACTGAACTCTTGAGCGACTCGTCGTTGACGTATTCTACGTAACCTGCACACAGCGAGTGTTGGTTAAACACTTGTTCAGACAAGTTACGCCTTTCCATCTCGATAATTCGAATTCAAGAAGACGCTCTTCTAAGAACCTTTAGAAAATTTGAAAAATTGGACCCTCAAGATTAGAGGACTTACTCGAGAAGAGGAAATCTTACGGAGATTAACACAGTAAAAGTGAAACCCCCGTTTTAGGGAATGGTATGAAACTGAAACGGGGGTAGTGCGTATTTTGTTTATTTTTCAAGATAGGCCTATGTTCAGACACATCAATGGAAAGCTCTCGCCGACACCTTTTAAAATATGTGGCTGAACATAGTCCTATCTTAAAAAATAAACAAAATACGGACCACCCCCGTTTTGGTTTCACACCCAAAACAGATACAGCATGCTCTAAAACGGGGTTTTGTTTTTACTGTGAAGAGCTTTATCGATTACAGAGAAGATACTCTTTAGCACTGAAGTTTCAAAACCTGAATACATACAATGTGATTAACAAAAAGCCTCAAAAATACCGATTCTTAAAAATAATTAGGGCGAGCCTTAAAAATTTCAAGTTAGATTAAAGGTAAGAAAGGTCCGCTGAAACAATTGCAGAAGTTATAAGAGGAGAAAGATATATATATCAAAGGCAAAATAAATTAATTACAAATCACCTTCTCACCAGGGACTCCACAAAACTTGGAGCAATCGTAGTAACTACAAATCATTTCCCAAAGAGAGTGTTAAATATAAAAAAGCACTTCATATTTAAATGACTGTGGTTTCCCTCATAAATAAGGGCTTTGTTGGAGGAAACATGTTCTTTTTTAAATTCAACCACTTCGAATAGTTGTGGCACCCGAATCTTTAGTAGTGAGAAGAAGCAAGCATTTGGTTGCTGCGACAAAAAAAGGAGCATGATGTAAATTCACCAAGCCCTTCACTGCTCCAACCACGCTCCTCTTTCCGTAGGTAGGCTGTAATAAAACATACACTAACCCTACAATAGCAAAATCTGATCTCTTGTTGAAGTCTGGTGTAAGCCAATTTGGGACATTTTTTCAAAATAAGCCCTTAGAGACAAGAACACAGTTGCAGTCCCTTCAAACGCTTGAGACAGACGGTTAGATTTGTTCTTCCTCGTGCTGTTCCTGTAAGGTAAGAATAGTGATAATAATATACAATATTTCCTTGTAGCGATTTATTTTTTTAAAATATGTTTGGTTTATATAATACTGAACATAGGAAATGAGCTCGGATGCTCGGGCCCACCATATAAAACAAATACAATTTGTAAATTGGGCACAAACATTCCCTGACTAAACTCAACACTGCATCTTCGAGGATCGTAATCTAAAGCATGACAGTCGGTCAGCCTATGAGGTACTTCCATACTACTTACTCTAGTAACTAGACAACATGATTACCAGTATAATGTGATCAAGTCGTTCATACAAAGCACTCTCTTAAGGTAATACTCATTCGAACTTACAAGCACGATCTGTACAATCACAAACCTCTGTACAATAAAATACAAACTGACAACCGCACAACAAAAATGGAATGTGAAGTTCTGATTGGTTTCAAGCCGCCAATCAGGAAGATACGAAGTATCTGACATCCAGAACCGCCAAATTTAATCAGCTGATATGGGAGCGAAATATGCAAAGATCGAGGAAAAGAGACCTTGGATTCATCATAATATGGGCAAATACATATTATGAAAGCTTTTCGTTTAGTGGAACTTACGGTAGCATTTAACCACGCCTTGAACCTAAAAAGTACACCTTCATACGACCTAAAAAACCAATAGATGGAAACTGGATGAGAGTAAACAAACTTGGCGAGCAAAACGTATCAAGGAAATGTGAGCCAAATTTTTCAACCCTTTTTCTCCTTTGGAGTGGAATTGTATGGGGCAGACATGGTTTTTACACCCGCGGGTTCTGAACAGGATTTCAGGTACAAAATTGACACTACAACGATTCTTAAGGAGGAGGATTGGAATGTATAATGCTTCGGTGTGGCCAATACGCAGGCCAGTCTTAAACCTCTATCACTCATATTTTACAGCTGAAAAGAAAAAACATGAAATAATTAAGAACTAAGAAGGAACACCGCACTCAGTATAAATATTCACAAATATACAAAAACGAAACATAGAAAATAAAAACTTCTCAGCGATCCCATTTTACAAGTGACTAGTGAGAGAATACTTGAATACCTGACATTGCCCTAGGAAGCGGTTTAAATCGCAAATTCATTTAGACGGCTTTACTTTTCCTTGAATAATAAATTAAATAAACGACAAAAGTATATTTGAATACAAAAAAACGGAGATCAATAGCGACCACAGCTTTAAAAAAAATTAAAAAATGTAAAAAAAATGTTTTAAAAAAGGGATACCGTAGACGTGTTTCTCCACAATTAAAATTATAATCGAATCGTTTGTTTATTTCATTTTATATGCACGAAAAAATATGTAATAATGATTTAAAGACGCTTTTTAAAACGAAATCGGGCCGCCAAAAATTATCAATTTTTCGGGCGTACAAAATTCATGCTCTTTCGGATTAACGAAGCCTTTCCGAGGGAATATTGCCCTTAAACAGATGAACCATCACCGGAATAACCGTGTTCTGGTTCCCTAAATGAGATGAATAGGTTCAGTGTCCCATTTACGGTGTGTCCCATTTAGGGCACTGGCGAAGGATACGGATAGGACGATGCCAGATTCAATGGAAGATTATGGCAGTGGAAAGAGCCAACGTCCCATCCGATAATCCAACAGAGAAGGAAGATGCAAGAATACTATGTCAGGATACTACAGTGATATCGGCTACTCTATGTCAGCCGGTCTGGAAGCCCCTTTCAGGGATATCGCCACTTCCGGGTAAAATGCAGCACAAATACAAGACGCTGTATGACTCCGAACCATCCAGATAGGCCATCATACTTAAGAACCAATGGCTTTGGTCTTCAACTGCACTTCTGTCTCGGAATCATTCAGCAAAGCGTATCACATTTTGCCTTCAGTGGGACAGGCCAGTGGTGCGAAATTTTGCGAATCCTCGACTTTCAAACACGAGTATTTCTTTTTGAAGTTAGAATAACCTTTAATCCGATGTTTAGATCGGCCAGTTCAAAAGCGATTTCTAATATACCCAACAGGTAACCAAATGGTTTCGTCGCGGTGAAATCTTACAGAGTCGCAAAATCTGGCTGCACTGGGCCTAGGTGCTACATTATACTTAAAATGGTGTTCGTACAGTACCAAAAACGGAATTCTGGACTAAATGCAGGTATACTATAAGATAGTATGCAGTCTTTGAATAGGAGTACTGAAATACCGTTATACTTTCGACAGGTATCTATATAAACATAGAAATATGAAAGTTCGATCATCACAAGTTATAAAACATGACGAGGAAGATAGAAACTACGTGATGTAGTTAACGATGAAATGAAAAATTCGATTCTGCATCTAGAGATGTACTGTAAATCGTATACACAGGATAAGAGAACCTATCACTAACCCATCGGGTTTGGAGGAAACGGCACACTTGGCGAATTACAGTGACCAGATTTTTCGGCTGTTCCCGACAAGAAAACAACTGAACAAAATCTAGAGACTGTAATTCTTGAGTACAAAAAGTGTTTGGTTACGATAGTACAAGCTTATTGCACTGTTGTCTGACGTTTCAAGCCAGTGACCCTACGGTGGTAAAGTCTTACGCTACGAGGCTAACGAACCTGAAATGGAGTTCATAGCCGGAGTAATTTTAATAAGTCCATAACTTATAATACTGATTCACTTCGCTCGATACAGGTCACACATCACACACGTTTTATTACAAATGGAATTAGCTGAGCTTGAAATCAAATAGGATCGTAAAGTCGTAAAATATTGGGATGGGCTTATGAGAATGCCTCGGCTAAAATCGAGGAAGAGAAAAAAAGGAAAGCGACCCAAGACTTAATTAGTGGATAATGATAAAAGATGGTACGCTGTAAAAAGTTTAAAATAAGCGAGCGTTTCTTAATTACTATTGAGAACACGATCCAAACGAGAAAAACTTCAAGCTAAATGGACAAAACTCACTTGAAAGAAAGTGTTGTTTAGGATAACGGCTTTAAGTTTTCTTTGGCTCAATTAGCATAGATTTTTTTAAGCAGTCTGAGCTTTGCAGTAACGAAAATGAAATACGTTGGGAAGAAAATCTGGGATGTAGAAACGCGGAACCTCCGTGTATTAGATACAAACTGTTCTAGTAAATTGGAGGAAGTGAGTTTGTTGGACAAGAAGTGCACTAGTCCCGGTGGAGTCAGATGGAATAACAATACCGATGCAATACATAAAAGGGGTAATTCTCGATGAGCTGATATATGGCTACAAATCATACTGGCAGTGAAAACGTGATTCCAGGTACAAAACCAAATATGATGGGAAACGCCAATTCCATTCGCATATCAGAACTAACTAAGCTAAGGTATAATGAAGTTCCTGCGGCTAAAAATCTCAGTCAAGATGAACTAGGATTGTTGGTGTTGAGGACCAGGTTGCTGGGGCAACTGGGGTAGCTGAGGTTGTTGGGGCTGAGGTTGTGGAGCCGGCTGGTCAGCCTGGTCAGGACGAGGAGGAGCTGTATGCTGAAGATATGATAGGTCAGAGTGTTTACTGAATATGTGTTTTTCCAGGTTGCCCTTCTGCTTGGTTCGGTGAGGACAGTGGGGACACTGGAACTGAGGCTCCTTGCCACATTCCTGGCGAAGATGAAGACTCAAGCTGCACTTCCATGTGTACACTTTGCCGCACTGAGGACATGCGTACAGGTCCTTCCTTGGGGGCCTCTGGCCACTCATGCCCAGAGATCCTGGGCCTCGGGGTCTGCCGGGAGGCCATGGGCCAGAACCAGATCTGGGGATAATATCGACCCCTGGGGGCAACTGGACTTGGGGATAAGACCATGGCCACTGTATGCCGGCGAGTGTTTCCTTGAAGTTTAGCCACGACTGCATACCGCCTGCAAAAGAAACAAGTGTCAGTAACAATGTCGAAGTCAAGGGACTGATTCCATACCACATCGTGTTTAGAGTGATAGGATCCGGGTTTATGTTAGAAAGAGGGGCAGGGATTTCTTACCTTGATTTTGGAGGAAGGAGGACAATGGTTAGGATGTTAAAATTTCAAGGCATTTTTACTTGCCGAGGGACTGAATGCTTGTTGAGATTAAGTAAGGCAATGAGTAAGGTCCAATTCTTCTAATAAAAACGATTTCTAAGCAATCTCTGCTATTTACTACCATTTCATAAAATGGCGAGTTCACTTTCTCGCTATTCAGAATATTGTGCAAAAAGGGAAACGAACAAAAATTGCTTAATATCCTCCGCAAGAAGTTTTATTGTAACAAAATAACAAAAACACCAATTTAATTTGATGATTACTAATCCTGGTAGACAGTCGTGAGGTTCACAGGTTAAAAATACACATTTATTTTAGAAAGATGCCGAAAAAAATAAAAGATCATTTCACACTAACAGCTCAAACAATCAGTTCAGAGGTCATCTCAGGTTCCACCACAACGTTGGTGACAATTTTTTAAAAAAATTGCAAGTCGGTATGATCTAGCAGGCAAAGGATTCTGACTTATGGCAGTTCCTGATATGCCTGAGCAGGTTGCCATGCTGCCTGATGCGAACAGGACAGTGCGGGCACTGGAACTGGGCGCTCAGCCCACACTCGTACTTCTTGTGCCTTTTGAGCGTGTCGCTGCGACTGTAGATTTTGCCGCAGCTGGCGCACTTGCGCTGCCCTCCACGACTGCGGCGTCTGGGCAGCTCTGCAACTGAACAATGCGTTAGTCACGAGCATGCAGCTCTCTAGAGCTGCGACCACCATTACACGGCTTAAGACATTTTTTAGAAGCAGGTGTTCACCTTAAAAATGTTTTGTTGGAGCATTATCAGGTTGCATGTATTGAAAAACATGTTGATAAAACTATAACATTTATTTTAACAAAATATATTGGTCAACACTCTCATATAGAACAAAAACTTGTTTCAGCGCGCGCTGACGTGACAGGACATCGTCAGCTTTTTACAGAAGAATAATGGTCTGGATGACAAGATTTGATATGCCTCCGCAAGTTTGCCAGGCGTTTCATTCGAACAGGGCATAACGGACACTGCTGCTGAGCAATCGCCCCACACTCTCTGATATGACGAGACATACTATCTCCCCGCACATACGCTTTGCCACAATGCTTGCAATATCTTTGTCCTGGTGCGCGATCGCCTGAAAACGATGGACCCACATAACAACCTGCAAGGAAACGAAGCAATAATCAAATAAAAAGGGTGTTTTCCCCGGAAAATGACAGAGTACAATTTTTAAGCTAAACAAAGAGTCATGACACCTTCCAAAAACGCACATGAAAACAAATACAGAAAAAAGTATATTAGGAAAATTCAATTTTATACATGAATACATAATAAATAAGGTGTTGCTATTGACGGGGGGCATTCGATAGCGCCAAAAACAAGCGCCAACGCCGCAAGCGGCAGTCCGTAAGCGCCAAACGAGAAAAGTCGCAAACGCCAAAGTTCGTATAGGTTAGGTTAAGTTAGGTTAGGCTAAGTTAGGTTAGGTTAGGTAAGGTTAGTATTACGGTTAAGACCTTTAGCGTTTGCGACTTTTCTCGTTTGGCGGTTACGGATTGGCGCTTGCGGCGTTGGCGCTTGTGGTTTTTGGCGTTTATGACAGCTACCTTATCTATTGACCCGATATGCATAGACATGAACGCGCGTAATACATTTTAAATGGGAGGTGACTTGAACGCAAGGAACCCAACCTATTAATACATTTTAAAAGGGGCAGTCGGGTCAATGGACATTCTCTAATATTCTTGACAGAGATTAATGGGATGATCTCGTATTCCAGCCATTGTGATCTTGAGATAAGAAACAAAGTCGGGCTCATCCAAACACTGACAGACACATGGTACATAGACCATAAATACTTTGGAAATAAAACTTTATTTCATAATTTGGTGAGAATCACATGACGGAGCTGGGAGTTGCACACGGCTGGTTGAAAGCCATTTCTGCGAAGTGCACGGATTTCATATGTCTCTCCACATGGTGCTTGTGGTGAAATGATTTCGAGCAAATCGGACATGATTCCTGGGGGATTTTCCCGCACTCGACTTTCAGGTGCCTGTTGAGGGACCCCTTATGGAAGTACGATTTTCCACAGTGTGGACAGACGAAACTTTGTCTCGGGTGAGCATCTGAGTCTACATAGTCGGGGTCTAAATCGATGTGTTCGAAGTTGGTGAGCACCGTTGCATCTTGGGCGTTGGTTGTTGAGAGCCATTGGGCGTTGAAGCTCTCCACTGCGTCTGTGTGCAAAACAACACGTCAGTCAAAGTTTTGTAAGCCCGCGGAGCCAGACATTACGCTGCCAAGCCTAAAGAAAGCAGCAAAATTTACACTATTCGCATTAACAGAGATTTTAGTTGCACAGAAATTTGAAAGTGAGACTTTTTGGCATTGATCAAACATTGAATTTGACGACTATAGGGGGATTGGCTTTCTTTTGAAAAAAAATACTTCATAAAATTTGCTTCTGGGATAAATTTGGTTGAACCCGAAGGGGTATCTTTGGGCGGTAAGGAAAAAGGAGATAAGAGCCTAGAGGGTTGTTGAACAATGCGAGCGGGCATTGGAGGGTTAAGGATACGAAGTATCAAAACGATTTTAATTCCAAAGCACACGGAAAATTTAGGACAAGGAACGCTAGGACATATTCATTGTTTTTATTGAAAGCCTTCGGGAATCGTCTGGTAAAAATGGGCAGCTATGAAAAATTTGACAAGAACATTGGGAGTATTAGGTAATTACTGTCACAAAGATAAGGACCGTAAAATACAAACATAACAAAATGTAGGCCTAGTGCTATGTTTCCTATAACAAAGGTTTATGTGTCCTATAGCAAAGGTTTGAACTAAACAGAGAGACTGAAACATCGTTCACGTTTCACGCGAACGAAACTTCAAAGCGTAATCAATCATTGACAAGATTTCTTGCAAAACTTAACACCCCACACACCGTCATGACGTAGTGTGTTGACGGCCCCGATATTCGGGTCCGTCAAAAAATGAGTACTGGTGTGGTAGATTTCAGTGGGTGTCCCCCAGAGAGCAAGGGGCAGTAAAAACTCACAACTCAACTCGCACTCTTTTATTATGGCTGTCATAAAACACTTAAGGAGTGTACAATTAGTGCAATGGTTATTATTGTTACTTGCCTAAAATATAAAAAAATACAGAGAAACCTTACAGAATTACGGTGAGGTCCAAGAAAACATGCATTCATTAATAAATTAGCAATGAGGTAGTAGTATTCATTTAGTAAATAAAAACACGCTCGACGTCCACAAAAATAACGTAGCTGAGCTAACCACACAGCTAAACGAAGATTATTCCACGCAACTATCATCTATGAAAATTGAATTCAACATCACAAAAAGCGCACGAGATTTCAACTTCTATAAATATATACTATACATACCGAATATATATAGTATATAAAATATAGAATATATATGGTCAATATACTACAAATTAGACGACTCGTGACTAGAATCGGACAAAATAGACGCGAAGGTAACATCAGGCTGAGTACCGAGTTTCGAAAACCAAGACATTCATATAAAGGTATAAAAATAACGAAGTCTAAATCTCTGTATACACTTTTTCGCCGCTAATTCTTCCTACGTTTTCGTGGTTTATTAGCACACCCTGTATTATTCTACCAATCTAATTTACTATAAACACCGTGTATTAGTATGAATATGCGTGTATACATACCCGTCTACGAGAGAGATTACGAGAGGGTACACTGTAATATTTTAAGGTAGCATTTTCAACCTTTTGGTTTAAATTTGGTGCTACCCTCCGTCGTCAAGCCGAGCGGAGAGATAGCGG
>Ga0058701_10000903_pt1 | contig 20290 bp, 12 predicted proteins | sample AgamicOrMae_FD_97039 | JGI IMG/M metagenome (GOLD analysis project Ga0058701, IMG submission 97039) | Agave microbial communities from Guanajuato, Mexico - Or.Ma.e | ecosystem: Host-associated > Plants > Phyllosphere > Phylloplane/Leaf | place: Guanajuato, Mexico | collected 2012-06-04
GGAAAGGGGAGAGCGGGTTACAGGAGCGCGGGCGGCGGCACGGCACATAAGCACAGGTGACGACTCTCGGCGCTAGCTCGCTGATCCAAGCGCGCCTGTAGGTAGGCCACAAAACTACGTCTTATTGAAGGCGTGGATCTCGTTACTGGTGGGTCGGAGATCCCTGGTTCCTATGTTCAAAATACTTGTTTGTCTTCCCCCAAGCCACCCTTAAAGTTTCAGCTTGTACTTTTTCCGCGCCCTGTAGATCAAAATGTTGTACCTCATGTCAACAGGTTATAGCTTAAGGTTAATAACCTGAGTTCGACCTTTCCAGACAAACGTCTGGACATCACGGTCTCGTTGAAAATAGTTGTTTCCCAGCTTATGAAACATTTTTTTCAGTTCTCTTGTAGGCATTATTTTTGCACTGAACAGCTTCACAGATACGAATTTAGAGATAATGCTCATTTAATGAACAGTGCGTTGGCACATCACGCCAACGAAAGAAGTACTGTTTATAAGGCGATGTTTCATCGCAAAATCTAAAAGAGCACCGTTTTTCTTCATCATACAATTTCTTCAAATTTTTTCACAAGATTTTTTTTTTATTTATTTTTATACGAATATATCCATTTATTGGTAAACAAACTGATTTTTCTCTAATTCCTGGTTGCGATGAACTTGAAATTTTGACATTCACTGACCCTTCCCTGGCCAAGATTTTATTTTTTCCTGGGCATTTTTTCCCCCACAAAAGAATACCTTTATTCATTTATTTTTTCAGCTGAAGAAAACATTATATTTTTGAAAGTTTAGAGGATATTTTTTCAGCGCTTAAACGGTTCCTTTTTTTAACCTTAAAGCAGTTTATTTTCCCCTGACTACCCAGCCTATACGCACTCGCCTATTCTTCCGACGGGCTTCTTCAAGACGACAAAAAAAAATACTCTATTGGTGTACTTGAAAAAAAAATGATTTCAACTTTCCCTTGAGCAAAAATTTAGCCAGCCTCTCCTCATTCCGTCGCAAGTTTTCTGATCTACATGGGGGAGCATAAAAGGGCCGTTTCAGATGATGTGTTTCACCGTTTGGATTTGTTTTCGCATACGACGGCGCCTTATCTCCGAAAATCGGGCCGCCATCGCTGGGCCAGGCCGCTCAGGTCACTTCCGATCGACGAATATTATCTCCTTTTCTAGCAATAAATCTTCGGCAGCGAAAAAGTGACGCGAACTGCTTACACCGTACCACTTAATCAATTAAAGCCGGAAATACGCGCTAGAAATAAGGTTTAAGTATGAAAAATTGCGTTCCAGCACGGCAATTTCTCTTATTTACCTTCAACTCTACTCTTTAACAAAAAATTGTGACAAAGCAATTTTTTTAAACCAAATTATTAAAAGATGGAAAAGATTTGAGGCCAGCGTATTCTACCTTCTTCTCTCCTTGCCGAAAATTTTTCCATAACGACTTTTAAACAGATCGAAACACAAGACTTTGAAAATTATGCGGTTTTCAGTATGAGAATTTTCTCCCTCTGATCATGACGATAGTCATGTCAAACTAGGTAACTTCCGGACTGATACAACGAAATGGTTGAGGTGTTCAGAATAGCAAGGAATCAAGATACAATAGGAACAAAAGAGACAAAACGGAATTTTGGAAGCAAACGAAAAGTCAGCAGTATTCGAAACTGCGCTTACAGAGGGAACCCGATTTCGAGTAAAAAAACATTGGTCATGAGTAAATTGTAAATAAGAGGTGGAATGGTTCACTTCAACTTCCCATCGCCAAGCCGGGTGTGGTGAAAAGGTACAAGGTACGTAACAATTACCTAGTTTGAATTCACCTAACAGTCGAAGGCTTGATGCCGTTTACTTCTCGGCAGCAGACGCTGCCGCCAAAACGAAAGCGGCATCTGGATTCGCGACAGCGAAGTGTAGCGAGGCACAAGGTACGTGACCCAATATAACCTAAGTTAACCTAACTTAGTTCAACCTAGGTAGATCCAGCCTACGCGGTTGTATGTCGCCAAAACTCTTAATTTAATGGAAGAATAAACCAGGGTGAAACAACAACAGATCGAAAAGTCCACCTCTTTGCTTGGGTGCTGGTGCGGAATTTAACTTGTGGTGTGAAAACGGTAGGAGCATTGGAAACAACCAATAAGATTAGGTTTAGAAAAATACAATCGTCTTTAAGTTTCTACATTTATTAATTCCTTTTCGGATATTCGCCTCTCATTGAAATATTTGGCAACGTGTTCTGATGATATTTTCCGATAGCATAAATTTAGTCGCGGCACCTTTATCTCCCGAATTCGTTATCTTTTTTTTTTTGAATCCCCAATTTCCTGTACCATTTTTATCAAAGTATTGTCACATTTGCTCTACCGTTTCCGCTAATATCGCTTTTTCGCGCTCCAAGTATTACATGAGTACCCCACAAAGATGCTCAGTGTGATGAAGAAAAGAGTTTTAGCTTGTCTAAGAAGAAAAATTTGGGCGAGGGTCTCCAAATATCGTGGCGTTCCTCCACAAAGTAATATTTGATATTTGTTTACTTTTTGACAGACTGACGTTCCCCAGGTTTTGAGATTTAGGCACAAAATCGAGACTGGACCTCATGAAACATTATACAACCTCATGCCCTTACACATTTTTTTGTACAGAGCCCTAAAAATAATACAAATCGCTTCAACTCTTCCTTGACTTAAAATCGCTAATATTAAAGCGAAATACAAAGCGAGAAAACAAACTGCAATGCGTTCTTTCGATATCAGGTCAATTTTCCGGAAATTCCGCTCGGAGATTTTAATGGTAGTGATTGCGACGGTTTTACCAATTTCGATAGAAAATTGTTAACCTCTTCCGCCCACCCACGGAAACTCGGCAGCTAACTTAAAAATACCGACATGACGAAAAATGTGCACGATTTCTTTCGGTAATTGAGAGTACAGTGAATACGGTGAGTCTAGTAGATCCACCTAGATTAAAATAGTTCACATGACGAATGCTAGCGGGCACTACCAACGTGTCGTCATTTTGGCGACAAACGCTTACTTCTAATGTATTACTTCCAGATAAATCAACGTAAGTATGCTTTTGAGACGACCATCATGTTCTTACTTCAGTTCACGCAAGAATTCAACTAGACCACGTCTGGAAAATATCAAACAGGTCTGGCCGAGTTACAGCCAAAATGGCTTGAAATCCTCACGAGTTTTTGCCATTAAGCTTGCTTTTTGTGTATCAAAAACAAGAAAGGAGCAAAAAATATTATTTCCTTCGGGCTCCGACCGCACATCTCATTCCATAAGAAAACTACTCAAAACGTTTTACTCTTACGTTTTGAAGATTTCGTTTTCTACTGATGTTCTACCCAGGCGGAAACTTTGTCTACACTATGAGCATTTACGACTTACGACCGCGTAGATTAATTAGGGTGTCATGTGCCCCACTTTGCCTTCGTTCCGCTGTCGTCAGGCCACTTGCCAATTTCTTCTCGGCGGCAGTAATTGCCACCAAGAGGTAAACGGCAGTGGGATTCACGATAGGTTAGATACCCTGTGCCTCGCTCCGCTTGGCTATCGAACATAAGAGGTGCAAACTGCAAACTCTGGTTCAGCGTTGACTCATTATTTGGATTTCGGTTTCGTGGCTCTACAAAATAACGAAGATATTTCGCGATGTGTTAACTTACCTACAGGTTCGTTGTAGTCTTCTTCATCATAGTTATCATAGTTCAAATCGTCGTCGTAGTTGACAGTTCCCGTGGTGGCCGTCGCGCCTGTGGGTTCGGGCTGCTGCGCCTGCACATTTTCCCTCCGGTTTTTCGCCGCATTCTTTTTCTTCTTCGCACCTGCGTCGACCGCGCCTAAGAGTGCGACAAGGAGCACAGCCCACACCAGGCACACGAGCACCCGCCTTTTCATGGCGCCGTCGGCATGGCCTTCTCGAATCGACGCACCACTGGAAATAAATGTCTTGGCGATCGGAGAGGCGAGGCGAGTCGAGGCGATGCGGAGCGGAGATCGGGTGGGTGGGGGGAGGGGACGACGCTGCTGCTGTGGTCAAGAAGCTGGGCACTCGGACGCACCCTTGCCAAATTTCGTATCGAAAGGCCGTTATCGCTCGACTCCAACAGGCCTGGGCTCCCACCGTGAAAATCGCTCGAACGAGTGCGGGGACACATCGTAGTCCGCGACAGTGCAGGTGGCCGATTAACATTTGCTGGAACCGAAAGAAAAGGGTTAACCATAGTTACATTTTTACGTCTTTTTTCCATGATTTCAGTCAAATAATGAGTTACTTATTGTTGAAAGGCTAGATTGGCGCCCATCTCGCTCTAATTCCGCTGGTACACAATTTTTCAAGCGAGAAATCCACATTCCCGCAGAGTACAAAAAAAATGTAGCTCAATGATAAGCAGGGAGAAGTGCCCCTTGCTTTGCTGCGTTCCGTTCTGATTCGTAACCGCTAAGTCATGTTTATATATATATATATATATTTTGAACAATTGTCACTAAACTCAAAATAACTGTTTACATTAGAATTTCCAGAAAATAAAGCAAAGAGGTGAATGTAACTGAAGGAGTAGCGCGAAATTTCAAATTTTTCGCGCGAAAAGTCATAGAAAGCGGAAGCAGCGAGGCGTCGTCTGCTCGGTTGATTACCCCAACTCATCAATTGCAGCAATGTATCGTTTTACTAAAGAGTCGCCTCCAACGACGCTCTGCCCTCCTCCCGCCCCGCCCCCCTTAACCTCTCTTGCTTCGTCCCTCCACGCGTCGCTTGCCCGGATATATATTAGAGAGTCGACGCACTTTTCTATTTTCGCCTGTTTTCATCTGTTAGCTCACCTCTATTTTACCAAGGTCAAATCACTAGTTACAACTCAATTATCTACGTCACTCTTTTACATTATCTAACTTCTTCAAATGCTTGCTTGTATTTAACAACTTTTGGGAAAAATTTCGGAGGATTATGATCTGCATAAACATGACATTTTTGGATTCAACTCTTCCCGTGCGAAAATGTCTAATCAGGCACTGATTAGATGTCCGATAAACTGATCAGTTTCTGATCAGTTCTTCGGACATTTGATCGGTTTCTGATCTGTGCCTGATCAGGTACTGAACAGTCTCTGATCAGTTCTTCGGACATTTGATCGGTGTCTGATCTGTGCCTGATCAGGTACTGATCAAACTCTGATCAGACCGATTAAGCCTTTTTGCATGGGTTGTCGGTGGCTATCTAAACTGCAAATCTGTTCATTGCACACATAGCTAAAAAGGAACAAAAATGCATTCATAAAAAGATTTTCATAATTTTTTTGTGAGTAATTGAAATTGGGTCGAAACTATCAAAAAAAAATTTCTTTAATTAACAAAGCGCTGATTTTACTGAATGTCTCTCAGTGAGATTGCAAGAACTTAATCTATTGCACTTTTTGACTGGAGAAAAAAAAGGATAAACCACAAGACACTGACTCAACACAAGAGGTCATATTACCCCATAATTTACCATCTGCCGACTGCATTTCAAAGCCAAGTTTTAAAATGTAGGTCAGTGAGACAGATGGAAGCTAAGCGCGCTCTTAATGCAAATACCATCTGGAATGAATCGAGAAGTTCTTAGCGACGACGAGGCAATTAAGATTTATTCTCTTCCGCGCTTGCTCCGAGTGATTTCACATCTCGTCTGATTTTGATTACACTGTGCATTTAGACAATTGAGTTGTCCACCTCTTGTGTTCCATCTTTTGAAATTGAGCAGAGTGGAGCGATGACGGAGCGAGGCGTAGGAATCAAACCCAAACTAACTTAACCTGTCGGTCACCAAGCCTGCCCAGTGGCATCAGACTTGGCGACAGCTTTGCGGGCCCACAGCCTGGCACAACATAACCTAACCTGACCCAATAATTGCAGATGTGATTAATATTCATGACGTAATGAGAGGTTGAACCAAGGGTGGAACGCAGCGGTGGAACATTCAATCTCCAAATCTCAGTGCGTAGAGGAGCTTATCTCAGGAACTCCAACGAAAATTTTGGGTGGGTTTCAGAATTTTTTAAAAGAAGAAAAAAGGACGTATTTTTAATGAAAAAAGGACTTAGCGCTCGATATCATTTTATTTCATTGAAACACTGTTAGCTATGTTCCAAAAATTTCACTAAAAAAAAGTTTTAATCGATTAAAAATTGGACATAATTTCATCGACGCAGTCAAGCGTCTGAGCTATTTAAGTGAATTTAAAAAGAAAACCAAAACCAAAAATAGTACGCTACAAGCTGAATCTCCAATTTTTTTGTGATTACTTCCATTCTTTCTACGATCATTCGGCGGGGGGGGGAGAAACAATAGATGTTTGCTCTCAACTTTTGTTTGAAAAAATGATTTAAAAATCTCCGAATTGTTTAATTTGCGACAAAATTTTAATAGTATCCCAATTGAAGTTTTCAATTTTTCCTAAACTTCAAAAAATGGGAACAAGTCGTAATTAAGTATCAAAGCTGATAATGCAAAATTTATTTCCTCAAAATCTAAAAATTAATCGGATAGACCTACGAATCGGATTTTGGCGTTTCAAATTAGCTTCCAGAAAGAGCAAAAAATTCCGGAAAGGGCATGAGAGAGTGATCACAAAATTTTGAGAAGGCGAAGAACCTAAAGTGGAGTTCTAACAGGTCAGAAAAATGGAAAAAAATGAGCGGGAGATAACGCGAGTGAACTGTGAGAAGGCTTGAATGGCGGAGAGATCACTGAATGTTTTATAAAGACGCGTTCTGGTTCATCTGTTCGAAACGAAGCGAGCCTACAATCTAATCAGATCAGCGACAGCCATCCAGCCGACTAACTGATCCTTTCCACTTGCAAGCGAATAGATTTTTATTTTTAAAGAAACATAATCAGATTAGAATGCCTTGATCGAAAATAGACAAACAGACGGCACAGCTCACCGTCTTTCGAAAGCAATCGTAAGGAGCAACAGTTTCCATTAAAAAAAATACCAGCATTTTTGTAAATATAGAACCGTCTTCGGGATCAAATTAATGCCCAAAGTATGCTTTCATTGAACTTCTTGAAAATGATACAGCGTCGTATATTTGAAGTGTTTTGAGACATGAGAGATCCGTGGTGAAAAGGCCTGATCTTACATCGAGACTCGACAAGAAACCATTTTTAAAAGGATATTCCCGCGTTAGAAGTGGAATTTTCACTCTTTTACAAAGAGAAGACTTCGAATTTTAAGTCTAGTGTTTGGTAAAATTCAAAAAAAAGAAAGAGAAAAATATTGAGGAGTTTGGCTGGTTCTGAATGGAAAGGCTGGGCGAAAGGGTTCAAACAAGTTTAGTAAATGGCTTCCCACGTTATGAAACAAGGAAACTAAATCGGCTTTATCTGATGACAGCGTTTTCGATGAGGAGAAACTAGAGAGCCTAACAGCAGGAGGAGAGGCGTCAACTGCCACGTCACCCTTGCATCCCATCAATCAGCGTTGCTTGTTTCGTCGTTCAACCAATCAGCGCACACCGCGGAAATCAGTTGTCGCCTCTCTCCCTATGAGGCTCTCTGGAAGAAACCATCAAAAAGGTCACGGACGAAACCAGACTAGAGCATTCTTCCCGACGACTATTTCAACGCAAGTTATTACAAAATATTTTTTTTGGGGGGTATTTAAACGATTTTTCACGATTCTACAAGCATTTTTCGGGTTGAATCGATTTTCTACTCGGGATAATGCGTGCCGATCACGAAAGCCACACGTAGTCTAAATAAGGCCATCCTTGTAAATTTTAAAAATTGATTTGTTCGTTCTAGGACGTCAACAATCTCAGTCGCCGATATAAAACCCTCTCCACAGATTCGTCTTAACCCTAAAACTCTAAGCCCTAAGTATTCGTGGAGAAACCCTTTTGAACAATTCCATAAATTTCTTTCATTTATTTATTTATTTATTTTTATTTAAGAAACAAATTTTCGAGACGGACGTAAAGTAAACAAAAGGATACTATGACGGTGATTTTTTTTCTAATTAAAGTTGTGTTCTTTGTAATATGTCCCCCCCCCACCCCACCTTTTTGGAGCGAAAGTCTGAGGACATCATGGTAAATAAAAAAAAATAATTAAACGGCAAAGAAAATTCCCTCTGGGATGAACTCGGTCATTCCCGAAAGGCGTCGCTGGGCGAAAATGGCTTAATTAGAATTTTACCGATTTCAAAATAGCGCCCAATACTGGCGGTCGGTTTACCGGTACTTTTTGAGGACCCTTGCTGACTTCTTTTCCGGCAGGTTCTTTCAACCGGCGGCGAGGCTTGCCGATGTGTGCTGAGGTGAAACGGGTTTTGCAGCGGTTCGGTAGGGGGCGCCACAATCCACGCAGATGTAACATGCTACGCCGGTGTGAACCCTCACGTGATGACTCCAATTTTGCGCTTTCATAAAAAGCGCAGTTGCAGATGAGCATCTTGTCAAGGTTATATCTTGAAAAAAAATCAAACGCGATTTAAATAAATACATAAATAACGGTGCATGTCTTTTCTATTTCCGGTTTCATCTATGAATCTAGAGGCATTAATTGATGCATTCTTGGAAGAAGAATGTACTACACTGCATGCTTTTAACAACTTTATCAGACTCTTCCCAGTTTTCTATTAACCCACTGCCACATCTGTCACACCATTACAGTATCTTTTTAAAGATTTTAAGATTTCAAACAAACAGGAAATATCACATAAATTCTAAATTTTAACTTTCCAGGGGAGTTCAAGAAGTCACAACATCTTCTGTAGTTCCTGGGGCTATGAAATCTCTTTCAAAATCTCAAACTTCTAGTTCTTTGATTCCTCCACCTACCATTACATTTCCTGTGACACCCCCACCTTCTGTTAGTTTTGAACAGAATCTGCACTAACTGTCTTCTCTGTCCCAATCATCCCCTTACAATTACCTGCTCCTTCATAATCAGATGTCAAGATCAACCAGCTACAGAATGACTGCATACCCACAGTGTATAACTTCGGAGCCAAAATGATCAAACCACCCACATTTGGCAAGTTCAGGTCAGAACTCAATCATTTCCTCAAATCTGCAACACAAAGAGAATAATTGAAAACTAACATAGCCACATATGACACTGTCTCTTAACTAATCTTTGAAGTAAATAAAAAGATACACATGGTTCATTAAATCTTGAAGAGAGCGTGTGTTAAACAAAATGAAGTAAGAAGAGTAGGGGACCTCACTGTGAGCCCCTCTAATGAGGAGTCTAATGTCATTTTCAAATAAAAGTAGAATGAGGCACAGTGATCAAAGTTATATGGAATTTCTAACCTCAATGAATGCAAAAGATGTGATTTGATGCCAACGTGTGCCCCTCAAAAACAAGCTATTTGCTGGGGAAAGATAGGTTAGTTCCAAAATTTTTGAGGCAGGAACGATAAAACCTCAAAGCATCTCTGCAAAAACCTCCCTCAGCGACTCATCTTTGGCATTTTTGAGGTGTCACTGAATTCGCACCGCGTTCGAGAACAAAATAGTGTCAAGGGAAGAACTTTCGCAATTAAAATGCACGCCATGTTGCTGGCGGACAATTTTCACGATTACCCGTCAATTCAAGTGTTGAAAACTAAAAAAGTTAAATTTATCGCGCACGGATAGTGTTTACGCAGCATGAAAACATAGTAAACAAAACATGTCAACTTTCAAAACTGAGGCGACGATACTCGGATTTGGTGAGCCGCCGAGTTAAACAACTGCGGCAGCCAATCAGCGACGACTATTTTAGCCGCTTGCGTCCCGGAAAAACCCGAAAATCGACGAAGTTGGTAAAAGTAAGTAGTAAAAACAAAAATATAATAATCACAGATGTTCACAGCACTGATCGGGTTATTCAAAAGCCGCATGTCCGTAATATGTTAATTAAATTTTTGGAATTGTGGTGCTCAGCAATTTTGATTTTCTCTAAATATGGACTACGAAACAGAGCAAAATAATGAGTTGGAAGCTTTGTTTTCAATTTATCCATTCGAACTCGAAGGTATAAAGAGAACATAACCTCTAATTGACATCATCAACTTTTGAAATTGTCGCTTTAATATACATTGTTTTGTGTTTGCTTTCAGTTTTAAGGGAAGAATTTCCCAAAAGGTTTCAGATTCTATTAAAATCAGATGACTACAGTCCAGAGGAAGCCACAGGTTTGTCATGTGTTTTGAAGTTTTCATACACTTCAAAGTACCCTGAGGAACTGCCTGAAATTGGTGTGGAAAATGTTGAGCACTTTGAGGATGGGCATGAAGAAGAACTCATCCAACACTTAGTTCAAGAGGTAATTGTTTGTTTTAATCTGTAGTTGTTAAAATCTTTTGTAGAGGTATGCGCCCTAAGTATTCATATTTTTTTTAGGCTAACGGATTGATTGGGGAGGTTATGGTCTTCTCGTTAGTCTCAGCAGCTCAAGAGTGGTTGAGTTCAAAATGGGACTACATGAAAGTCAGTAGGGAGGAGGCAAGAGAGAAGAAGGAGCGAGAAGAGGAGGAAGCAGAAAGGGTAAGTTTCTATACCCTTACACATAATACTTGTCACAGTTCAGGATAATCTCATCTACGATTTCCTCCTTACAGAAAAGGTTTGAAGGAACAAGAGTTACTCCAGAGGCATTTAGAGTGTGGAAAGCACAGTTTGATGCAGAATTTGCAAAGCTCAAAAAGGCAGAACGAGAAAAGGATACTGGCAAGCTAACGGGTCGTGAAATGTTTATGAGAGACAAGACGCTATATGATTCAGATCTTAGGTTCTTAGAGGATAGTGAAGGTAAGTGTGCTTGTGTTGATAAAAACTGTTGTAAGTCACATAAAATTAATAATTTCTTCTATTTTTTTAGGTGGAGATATTAAGGGAGAAGAAACTATAACTGTTAATGAAGATCTCTTCCAAAACCTGGATGGGCTAGATCTCTCAGGAGATGAAGATTTACTGGACTCTGACTAGTGCTGTGCCTTTTCTACTAATGTGAATTTCTTTGAATAGCGGTACTTATTTATGTTATGATAGCATTTTGCTGGATGATTATGAAGTGTATCTTGTAAGTAACTCATTTTCTAAACTTAATGTACCAAGATGTGAGCTGATCCAGAGGTTAATCAGGAAACTTTTAAATGGAAGAAAATCAATTTTCAGTCTTAAAATTCAGTTGACCATTAATTTGAGAGAAAACCTGAAAACAGTTTGTATTTCCTAGTTTCACGGTCAGTTATTCATGCTTATCACCGATAATTCCTCCGGCATTGTAATACCCTTCGTCAGCTATGGGATTGGCCATGTGGCCCTGTTTGAATACACATTCTTTAAAATGATTCTGCGTTTGGCCGTAGAAAGATATGACAGACAATGTCTCTTTAAATCGCTATCCACGACAAACGCGTTTCACAAATCAGTTAACAAATCGGGTAAAGAACTTAAATACGGTACTTTTAAGGCCAGAAGAAAATGGGGTACAGAAGTACTCTTGACGAAATGTTATCATAACGTATGAAGAAATTTGATTAGCTCTTGAAAAGTTACGTGTACATATTAAAGTTTTCGTTTTTATGTTTGTTTTTTAATGGGTAACTCTGGCCTCTCCCCCATGTATGAGATGCAGCAGGAAATTTCCCTGAAGGCGGACGTTTCCATTTTGAAGAACAGGACGTTTATTGAAGTTAATGGCGAAATCTGTTAGGATCCCTATTCGAAAAAAAAGGAAAAATGTGGTGAGAGATGGCAGTGAGTCACTTTTATCGCATTTTCTCACTTAAAACAAATCCTGTCATGATTTGTCACTTTTTCGGAAATGTCAGCATTATTTTAAAAATCCTCTTAAGCCTCATTCGCATTTGCGCGGACCGATGGCCATGTGATCGCTCATTCGCGGTCTGGCCTTGCGTAGAAGCGCTTGTAAGTTATGCTTTCCCCCCCCCAACCCCCGGCCGGAACCGACCCTTTTAAAATCGAAAAATGGAACAAGTTGAAAATACTTCGGCTGCAACAGCTTGTGCTGCCAACGTCCTCGTGGGTAGGCAACACGCAATGTACTAACGTATGCCGATGGCCTATCACCGACCTGTAAGGGGCTCAACGCGAAAGTCCGCCCAGTAAGAATGAAGTTGAGTTTAAACTAAAGCCGCACCTGCGAAGTAAATCGTGATTTCAACCTAAACCGAAAGCACCCCAAGTGTCGGTGAAGGGGGTAGGTAATTGCTGACGGTAAACCTGCTGGTTTTAGTCAAAACCTTGAATCACTTCGCACGTCCAAATTTCAAAGTCAAGTGCCTTCTTATAATGGTGGAACTCTGACTATGATTCTGTTCTTCCCGGGCCTGACAAACTTGCATTACAGTGAAACCAGCGGAAACAAAAGTAAATTCCACATCGAAGAAATTTTCTCATAGAGCCCTCATCCGCGGGGCTTTGGGAACATTTAGTATTCCCTGAGAGCGTACGTCGAGTTTACAGCGTTCCGTAGGGCTGTCGTGTCGATGTAAACGTTTTACAGCAAAGCACCTGTAGATATTCAAGACAAATCAGCGCACGGCGGCTTTTTCAAAAGCGCATAGAACATGTTCCCGCCTCAAAGGGACTGCGTTAAACCGCACCGAAGCCAAAACAGTCAGGATTGGAAGCAATGATTAATAGATGGCGCATACGCCATCATAAAGGCATTTCCCGCGTAAGATTAATAATGCAACAAAGTAAACAGGAATATGGCCAGCATTGGCGGTGTCAGTCGAGTGAGACGGAGGCATGTATCGTATGGCAATACTGATTTTGGCGACTTTATCCAAAAATGCTTTGGCTGGTGAGGAGGCAAATGCCACAACGGTTAAAAATGACGCAAAATTTGCGTCGTTTGCGATATCTGCTTTGGATGTGTTTGAGCGATTCGGCGTAAGTAGGATATTGTTACGCGCGTGCAGCACGGCAGGTGAGTCGTAATTTTTTACTGCAAGCGTATCGAGAAGGGACCCTCCTTAAACCACTTCACTGGTTCTCACTTCTGTCACCATGAGCCCACGTTATATCAAACATGTTTAACACGCTAGGGTATATAAAAGTTTGGCTGAGAAAGTCGCGTAGGCAACCCTCCTACCACATGCGTGTAGCCGGTTGCCTATCATTTCCAAATACTTTAGTGATGGAACCTCTAAAGATGCTTGTCTACACGCAGAAACGCATCTATGGTGGGGCTTGATCAACTCAAAGAGGAGCCCGTCATTGCTCACTTTGTTCGAAGAAAATTCGTGTCAAAACGACGGAATTTTGCTGGACGTTCGCTGCGAAGTTGGGATCACAACAATGAAAAACGTTTTGAACAACAGAGGGCCCGACAGTTTCCCGAAGATGATCGTCGCAGCATCGTCTAGCTCAAAACTTACTCCGATTTTGAGAAGGTTCGGAGTCGAGGGGAAATTTTTGGCTGACGGTTTGGCTGTAACGATACCACCAAAACCTGAACTTCCTTCGGTTTTGCGGGTCGCGGTTCCAGATGAAACTATGATCACCGATCCTGCTGGAGGCATTATTGCTTCGGAATTCATCGGACATCTCCGCGATAAGCTCAAACTTACGTAAGTTTTCCGTGGGTCCGAATAAGCAGCAACACATAATCAATATTCCAAACAATGAATTTTACGTCTTATACAGTATTTTACCTTTCGCCGCTGTCACGGGCCGGTTAAGGCTTAAGGGTAAAACACAAGAGGTAGGCGACCTGTCGAACTTAGTGAGAATCATGAAGTCTGATCTAACAATAAGACGCTCATTGAGTCTCTGTGGAAAAGTTATCGACTAAGGATCGAGAATACGTAGCTATTGAAATTCTCCGACGAATTTGGTCCTGATTGGCTACTTCAGAGTGTCAGATAAACTTGTTCCTGAATGGCTCGGTGCGAAACTTTGAATATTTGTTTTAGATTATCCTTTCGTCGGGGGAATATTTCCGACGTCCTGTCGGGCAAAGCGGATCTGGTCGCCGATGCAATTCCGATGGATGAAAAATTGATGGACCGCGCTGTGTTTTTGGGGAGGCAAATATGGCGACTGAGGACTCTGGTGCTTATGAAGACCCCTGGCTCTCTGTGGGATACCGACGCGTTGTTGAGGCCTTTCTCGACGGAAGTGTGGCTCTCTGTGGGCGTGAGCATCATCGCTACCGCTTTGGTCCTGCGGTCTGTGGCATTTTGGGAGTGTAGGGAAATCAACGCCCATCCGAAAGCAGATGAGGAGAATACATGGAGTTTTTCATTAATGACGGCCATGGGAATAATGTGCGCCCAGGGTGAGTCGCAATTTCAGCCAACTTAGGAGACTGAAAAAAAAAGAGGCAGGAAAACCAAGGATTTTACTTTGAAGAAACTTACGAACAATGGGTCACAAAGGTCATGACCCTTGCTTCCATAAGAAATACATGGAGAGGCATGGGTCAGGACTTTTGTGGCCCACTGTACTCTCGTGCTTATACTTCTTCCGATTCGTAACTCTGCTGGAATAGATACAAGTACACGACTTCCTTAGTACACGTGCACTTCGACTTACTCGCTTGGGAGTATTAATTTCTCGACATAAAGCTTATTGCTCGTGACGAGAACTCAGCAATTTTTATTTCGCTGACAAGAGGTTGCATCATGCCTTTATCTTTTTTCCCTTTTTTTTCGGAAGGGGAGGGGTAATGAACGGAGGAAGGTTTAAAATAAGAAGGGGTGTTTTTAAAACTGTGTCAAATAAAAATAAAATAAAAAAAATTGCGCTTCTTTTCGCGGAATCGGGTTTCTCCTCTTGCGTTCAAGTCTCCGAAAATACATTCGAAACGCAATCGTGTACGGAATATCACACCTATTCGATCACTTCGTCCTAATTAAACGCTCCAACTTTAATTACTAATTAATACTGATAAGAAATTTAAAACAAAACACTGTTTTGGTTACCTCAACACCGGCTTAACGAGCGATTCCGTGATTCTGAGTTCTAATCGCTAGTTTCCGAGAAAGCTCTGCTTTAAGCGGTAAGGCTCAAGAGCTTTCCCACTAATGTGTTAAGCATGTTTACTAACTGAGAAACACCTTTTTAACAGGTTTCACATGTTCGACAAAATGGACCGCAGGACGAATATGCCTAGTCACATTTGAAGTCTACTCGCTTTTCGTGGGACTCTTCTACTCGTCCGCTATGGTCACATTCCTCTTAACGCTGCCCGAAACAACGATCAGAACAGCGCCAGATCTAGTCAACTGGCCGCTATCAATCGGCGTGGATCCATCCTACTACAGCATCCCCGATCTCGTCCAATCTCCTGACTTAATCGTCAGAACAGTCATGAGCCTAAAAGCAGAGTCCATGTCGATTTGGGATGCGCTTGAGCTGACCAGTGAGCAGCCCGTCGCGTTCTTATCTGGAGAACATTTAGCGGTTTCCGCTGCAGGCGCGGCGCTGGAAGTCTCGACGATCTGTAGACTGGAATCTGTGCTACTTCAGCCTGATTGGCCGCTGTCTCTTATCGGCTCCAAGACTGCACTTACTCCATGGTTACTGGAACAGTTTCGCAGAGCAGCTGCGCATATAGCAGAAATCGGCATGCTTTCAGGGGACGCCCGCAGAGCGGCTGCGCGTCCGTTAATTTGTTTGCAAAGCGATGTAACGGATACAGAGGCTATTGGCTTCCGGGCTATTTGGCCAGGAGTAGCGATGTTGGCTGTGGGGCATATGTTGTCCACTATCATTTTATTAGGAGAGATTTCTGTCGACGCTTGGCGTCGTTATAAACCGTTACATTCGAAATCCGCTTAAAGATGCCTTTGGATTTAGCCTTGAGAAGTTTTTGTCTTAAAAAAAAATTAAAAAAATCGTCACCTCTACGTCAAAATTTCCATATTGCTAGTCAAGGTGCTTTGTATGTTCACAATTAGTTTTCTAATACAGAAGTTTTTGGCTGTGAAGTGACTGCTTAACAGGTCACAAAAATATCGACGCCTAATATTAATTGGATTTTCGAGAACTCCGAACACAGCCTCGAAATATGACACAAAAATTGCGTGAATAGATAGATTGACCACATTTGATTCGCGTTTTCAAGTGCTTTACTTCAAAATATTGTTGTTGGAGAGTTATTTTCGGTTGTTGAAGGTCTGTTTAAGAGATCTCTAAGCGAGCGAACAGGCTACCAAGAACGAATTCTAAGCTGCCTATCGACAGAAAAAAAAGAAGCTTTAAATTCTAAAATGTACCTGAAAGCGATGGCCATTTCACCACTTATTCTCATTAATCAATCGTTTGATGTTAATGATGACTCAAAGGAACACTACACTCTCTGTACACTATTGCATGTGTCGTGTATGTTTGCTTATTTTCCTTACCGGTACTGTGTTTCTTTTTAAGTATAATCGCCGTATCTTATTTACGGTAGCTCGTCGCTGTTTGTCAATAACTTGCTTGGTGAGACTTGAATCGTCACCACCGATCATTGATTTCTGCCAAGGATTTGGGTGAAATAAAGAACCACATTATGAAAAAAAGTATATTACAAAATAAAACACGTGCTAGAAGCATATCACAAAGGCACACAAAAAAGGGCATAAATACTATAATCTCACTCCGGCGAAGCTCCATTTTAGAAGCGTATCAAAGCTTTTAAGCAAAGTCCTCTACCAAGGAGCTTTTTTTTATTGTCTTATTCTTGAATCAGCATAAAATTGACAGTGTTCCGAAAAGAACCAAAACTTCAGTAACAAAATCGTATCCCTATAAAACATCCTTAGTACAAATTCTGATTATGAAAGAGATTTTACAGAGTATAAGATCAAAAATACTTCGGTGTTTTTGTTTGTTTTTTGTTTTTACAAAATCTTGTCATAAGATAGTGATTTAAATTTCCTTTGGACAAGATGTATCTGTTGAAGTTTTTGTTTGCGAGAAAAGCTCATTTACATTCAGTCGACTAGCAATACTGTACCCTTAATAGGAATACTGCCTATGATGTAACGTAGATTACAAAAGTACAAGGACTTAATGTTAACAAGACAAAATAGTTTGCGTCTTCCAACAACGGGATTAATCTAATCCCACATTACATCGCTAAGAAAACAAGCCCAAAATTAAAATGTAAATCAACATGGCACATCAGGACAGCCTACAGAGGAAATGGGGGGCAGTTATGGTGCCAATCCCTAAAAATGGAAAAACTTACGAGTACATAAAATTGGCTCGAGTGGCGGACACTATAGTTTGTCTCTGGAAAGCCTCCGAGTAAAAGTCGCTTGAATTTTTTTTTTTTTTTTTGTGTGACTAAATTTTCCGAAATTTTATTTCTTGAAAGTAGCGGTACCTACATTTTGACGTGGATTGCAAAGAACGCCCCAATTGTCGAAAGTGCACTTGTTTTCAATAACCTAGCTCAATCATTACCCGGATTTAATTGGCCTTAAAGATAAAAGACCCCAAAAAATGTTATCTCTGGCTAGGTTCGTCCAGTGGAAGTAGGTTAACTTAATCTATTTTTGCACACGAGGCTCTATTAAATCTACACTCCTAAGGATTGTTTCACGTAAAAAAAATAGATGAAATAATATTTTGAATAGTCTTACAAGTCTGCGATCTAAAAGCGCTACTGTTTTTCGAAACATGATCAAAGAGCAACAGGGTTGCCAGTCAAGTTTCATATCCAAAAAGTATCATCAGTGATTTCAGCCAAACCAAATTTTCTAGTCGTGACCTAAAATTGACATTTTACAACAAATCAAGCCTATGTGTATTCAAAAAAAGAAAAAAGAAAGAAAAAAAATATTCGCAACCATTCTTGTCATTTTTGTTTGAACAAGGTAAAATGGTTGGGCTGCTTTTTTGGGTTCCAACAAACGGGAAATCTTGGAAAGAAAGGAATCGTGAAAGTATTCCTTCCAATTTGTTATGAGGGCTATGTTTACACCAAAGTATAAATTGCTCCGAAAAATATATTCCGGCGATATATGTATATATATGTATACGATTCTGGAGTGGAATCGACTAAATGTGTAACAAACGACGGAACGAACACTCTTTAGTTGCCCTGAATCAGTTCCAACTATTAAACTTACAAAATGCAACGAAAAAATTCCGACTGAAAATTCGAAGGAAAAAAAAAGCAAGGAGTACCCTCAATTGTTTTTGTTTATTTTTGTTTCGTTTCTTCTTTCAATTATTTGGCTCATTTTTTTTAGGGTCATTGGTCCGCGCCAAAACAAAATCTCAACGAACGAGGCTAACAAAGAAAGATCTTTAAGTGACAAAAATTACGGAAAAGTGACGAATAAAGTGACAGAAATTGTTTGAGTAACAAAAAGTGGTAAAAGTGCCTTACTGGTAGCCCTGACAGGCAAATTCTTAAAGTGGGTAACGCGATTGGAATGATGGCAGCACTGCTTTTCAAGACAAGGGTCCGCCAAAACTTGAAAACAGCGCAAGTCTGTTTTTAATAAAAATCGACTGGAAAATTGGTTTAGTTTTAAGCTTAAAGCTTTCCCTTAAGATGGCATCACAAATACAATGTAAGCCGGGCCCTTAAAGCAAAATACAACAAGCTCACGGAGCTCTTATTCAAATAAAACTGGTTTCCTTAAAAACAAATCGCAAAAACAGATCGCGATCAGCTGATCGGTCCGGCTCGGCTGCCGGAATGGTCTTTGGAGATGAGATCAAATTCTTTTGGAAATACACGCGGCCCAAATACAGGCCGAGGCCGTGAAGGCCCACCGATAAACGGGCGTAGATTCTACCAACAAGAAAGCTACGCAGCGCGCCAATTCAAAAATTGGCGCCAAAGACGAACCGTCGAACAGCATGCCGATCGACGTAATTGAAGTAATCACGTAAACAATACCGATCAACGTCGATATTGCGCTCAATCCCTGCAATAAAAGAGAATTCTCTTTACTTAAAAATTCTGTGCAACGGCTGTACCTGCTCGCGACGAAATGAAAGTTTAATATATTAAGAAGCAATTTCTTGTACTGATCGTACACGACACTTTAAAAAGCCATCCTTTTCTACAAAGGAAAATTAAAATAAAATGGATGATTAAAAATGACGATTTTGCGGAAAGCAGCGAAGGAATTTTCCGATTCAACGAATAAATAAACATTATTACATCTTTACAAATCTAACTTAGCCAAAATTTTAGCTTTTTTTAAACACTTTTACGGTTAGCGAAACAACTGAATAAGTGAAAACATGTTCCCGCGCAAGCTCAGTTCATTTTAAGTGATAAGCGATAAGCACCTGTGAACGGTTGCTTTTCTCAAAACGTTTTAACACGTACGCCATCAACAAAAGATGGCCTTAAAGCAGACTCAAATTCAGTACAAAGACACACCGTACAGTACGGTACCCACTTGTGATTTTTTTAAAGCACCAACGACCATAGCAGAGGTTGTTGTAGGTCAGTAGTAAAGGAAAATAACTTACCGCATGTCGCTGCATCAACTCTTGGAAACTTAGAAGAGTCAGAGCGAAATGAACGAGGAGGTACACATTGAGCCATAAAGGCAGTTGAACGTCGTACATCGGACGTTCTTTAATCTAGAAAAATGAATACGGTTAGGAGACGAAATGCGAAATTACTTGTGTTTTAGTCTCGGACTACGTACATCAAGTTTATCTTCGTCTGCGCCCGTCCAAGGTTTTCCTGGTAGCCAACTTGGTCCTTTAATCACTGAAGAGATTTTATTACACCATCCGGTCATTGCCCGGAATTTATTGATGACGTTTTGGTTGTAAAATACCTGCAAGAGAAGCAAAGTCGATTTAGTTACCTGACTTTTAAGAAGTAGGACAACAGAAATAAGATTACGTACATCTAGGTATTTTTTTCGTATTTTTTTCTTCAATAAAAATATATTTAAAAAAAGGTACGGAATTTTTTTGCATACCCTATAGAGATTTTTGTTTGGTGTTGAGCCTCTGCAATGGACAATTATGTTCTCAGTGGATATCGGTTTGGAAAACTAGCTGAAAAGTCAATTAGCTATGTCGATAAGGTGCAATGCGCCATAGAATCTTTTCTACTTCTTTTTAAGCGGGACGGTTCTTTTCCAGATCCCGTTCCACTTTAAACCCTGTCCCATTTTAAATCCCGTACGACAACGAGCACCGCCTTATTTTCACTCTTGTCCCTTATTAAAACCAGTTGATTTAGAAGAAGAATTCCGCCTACGGCTCCGTTCGAATGCATCGCGGCGTCCCTGGTCCGAGAATCCATAGCATATCCATACATGGATATCCAAAATCCACGGATATCAAC
>Ga0058701_10000904_pt1 | contig 20257 bp, 8 predicted proteins | sample AgamicOrMae_FD_97039 | JGI IMG/M metagenome (GOLD analysis project Ga0058701, IMG submission 97039) | Agave microbial communities from Guanajuato, Mexico - Or.Ma.e | ecosystem: Host-associated > Plants > Phyllosphere > Phylloplane/Leaf | place: Guanajuato, Mexico | collected 2012-06-04
AATTTAGGCATTTTTCAAAGCTTAAAATTGCGTAATTTAATGGGAAAAATCATTTTGATTTCTCTTAAGCTAAATTTCCCTGAAAATATTTTGGGCTAGGTTAAGTTCCTTGACGCTCGCTCTGCTTGGCTTTGACCATGAAAAGATGAACACAAGAAGGAAAATATGACTAAAATCTACAGCGTATCTTTAGAATGCGGAGTGTTTAGAACCGATCACGAAATCTGCGGGTATGATCGTGTCACAAGCGTACGAACAGAAACCTCGCTGGTGACCTCTTCTCACGGGTTTATCTAACGAGCGGCGCGCTTCGGAACGGCGTCGTTAACGCCCTACATGACTTTGCATTGTGGGCCGTTTTTGGCACTAACCTCCACTAACACAAAGTATCGGGAACGAAACCATATTTAGCGGAATTGCTCTTGATAGCGGGACCGGGGAGTAAGCATTATGAGACTGAGGGAGGGGCAAAGCTGACCGCGCGAAGGTTGGGGGAGGTCGGCTGGGGGAGGTCGGTGGGGGGTTGCCGGGCCGACCCTCTAAAGCTTTTATCTTAAAATCACGAGGTGAGTAGGCGTTTATGCTAATCGGGGCGTTTAACTTGATTAACACATGGAGAGGCCCCTATACATAAAATAGACGTTCCGATATCAAAGATCTTTGTTCAGCTGACTTCGCTCATGCGCCATACTATTTAGGAAACGACCTTTTTAAAGAGGCGGGAAGTGAGCTTAAAACTTTAGTGGAATTAATTTTTCGGGCATCCAGCGCGCTGCGAATCTTGCCTTACGGGCATAATGGGTGCAAGTTGTTGGTTAACTGCCTTTGTTTCGCCTACCTTTGGGTACTTGAAATCAACATTTGCGCAAATAAGCTCAGCTTGGGAGAATGTCATGCGAAAAATTTTATTCCTAACCTTAGAAAAGGAACCATACGTTTACTAAACGCCATGGAAATAGCTGATATAATTCATGAACGTAGTTCACAGTCAAAACAAAACCCCCGTTTTGGGGAATGCTTTTTGAGGGTAAGATCGAAATGGGGGTAGTACGTATTTTGGTTATTTTTCAAGATAGGCCGATGTTCAGCCATATCATTCAAAAGGTCTCGGCGAGAGCTTTCGATTGATGTGACTAAACATAGGTCTACGTTGAAAAATTACCAATTATACGCACTACACCCGATTTGGTTTAATATACCCACAACAGGTGAAGCATTCCCCAAAACGTTTTTCTTTTCTTTTCTTTTTTTTTAAATGTGTTATTCCGCCTGATTATAGATCTACAAAAACTTAATTGTTTCTAAATCATTCAACATTTTTCGGTATAAAGTGATAACTATGACGAATAAAATTGACACAGAAAAGTTAAGCTGAATTTTTTGCTCTTGGCTTCTGTCAAAGAACACGGCGGTGAAAAGGCTGAATTCTAAGTTTTCGGCCGCATGCTGGACCCCTTGATGCTGGGCAACCATGATTGTACCGACTCATCCAGAAGGCAGAGAGTGAGGCACGAAGAACGCAAGTCACTACGAGAGCGACTCTCATTGGATTAAAAGTGTTGCTTTTGAAGATGGAGGAAAGTTGGCTGGGGTCACGGAAAACCCATTTTCATTGCAAAACTGGACGCCCATCTCAATTTCATCAGCTCCACAAATTTTCTGACCTAAATGTAGTTAACCTATCAGCTTTTCACCGACTCAAATAGAGGGACTTCGGGAAGCAGTAGGCCTCAGGGTAAATCCTTTTTTTTTGTGCTTGACTGATTTATTACGTCTTAAATCTGTGCACTCATTCCTCTGATTTTTCCCTATTAAAATATAAAAGTTTCTTGTTAAGCGAGACATATAACGACGAAAGCGACTCTGTTTTGTTATTCCATTGGTCGGACCGAAGCGAGAATGCGACGGGCAAGTCACTGCTGGCCACATTAATATCCCAAGTAAAGCCATCATGGCGGGTACAGTGCAAAATTCACAACCTTTGTCAACTGTCACATAGTGACAGTTGAGAGGGGGGGTCGGTGCAGTCCGATGTTCTACTGATTGATTTGCGATGATTGATTGATCCTATTACCTGATGACTTGTTCGCGCTAATATAAGTAATACCCATGTTTTTGGGTATGAAGCGAAAACAGGTATAATAGCGTTTTGGCTAATTATCAAAATAGACTTACATATAGAGAGCTACTGCCATAGGCTATTCCAATTGATAATGATATTAAGAGGTCTAATTACAGAAAAAAACGTGACGATGACTTTGACCTATTGACCTAGTTGGATCTTGACCTAATCGATATTCATTCCCTCCAGCGTGTGCATAATTCATACTTATGCTCCAAAGATACCATAGAAGTCGCTCGGCCTGCATCAAAACTCGTTGAATAAATCGGAAACGTGCATCATTAAAGTCACTGCGCCGTGTGAGACAACGTCCGCTCTCCTCAAAAGTTTTACTTTGGACTTCTGCGGTTCACCCTGGTTTCACATCACAACGATAAATTAACACGTAGCTTGGGTTTGATTAGCTTGGGATAGATTTGGTTAGGTGCCTTGTGCTGCTCTCAGGCAACTCAGGTCTGCTTAACACACGATGTAAAAATTTCGCTTCTAAAATTGAGGATTTTATGCTGTTCTGTCGATTTCCGATTCGCAGTTTAAGAGCTTGATTTCCCACTTAAAATAAGGGTAGAGTTCTACGGAAAAAAAAAGCCAGAGCAGTCATGTAGCAAAGATGTAAATGAGGGCTCGTTACTGAAAAATAATCAGTTTGATCTCGTTGTCAGTTTTCGTGTTTTACAAGAGACATGGGTCTTATCTCTGCGCAGAACTGAGCCCTGTTAAAAACCGTGTCGAATTTTGTGACTGCGGAGCGTGACAGGGGAACGAGCCAATACAACAAATATTTTCATGTTTTTGTCTCGGGCTCTTCGAAAACATATGCGATGCGCATTGGGCTCAAAAAATTACAAGCGATTTTTTTACGAGCTGCGCGCGAATACCAATAAGCTGTTTACATTTTTAAGAGGGCGGGAAAACGGATAAAGGAGAGGGTGAACACCACACTCTAAATATGAAAAAAAAAAGGATGTGAAATTTAACCCATAACAGCCCAAAGCATTTGGAGTAAAATTTAGCTTAAGAGAAATTCAAAGGATTTCCTCCATTGGAGTACGTAATTTTAAGCTTTGGAAAATGCGTAAATTATTAAATATCAGATTTCCAGAGGGGTGATATTTTGTAAAGTGTGACAATACTGAACTAAAAATGTCCTCTAAAACAATTTTTTCTGTTATCGAACGGCATCGCTGCGCGGTAGTGGGTTAACAAGAGATCACGACTAGCCTACGTCAAAAATGTAAAAAAAAAATGCGGGGAAAGGAGCGATAAGAATAATATTCCAAACGGAGCCAAAACGATCGTCAGTACCACAAACACAGCAATATAGAGTGCCACAAAAGGCCAACACTTCCTTAAATTGAATCGATTTAAGCAGCCCACGTGTGACAGCTATTCGAAGCAATAGCCGTGTCACTGCTATTCCCCAAATGCAGTTCACCTGAACAGTCGCTTGCCTGCAACGGTTTCATGGCGCCCCAAAAATGCTCCCCTTCATTGCTTCCACACGAAGCGTTAGATGGCGCCAAAGGCGTGGCATCTCTTATCTAGCGAAATGCTCTCGATGGGCATCGATGGAAAATGCTGTTCGAGGTTCGGAAATAGACCACTTTGGCTTCAGCAAAACGCAGGTCTCCGCAGACTTGCCGTCTTGAAATCGCCCACCCATCACAACTATATTAAAAAATATCTTTATAATATGGTATGAACCTAATATTTCCTGGCAAAAATCACTTGATTTTTGCGATTAAACTATCAATAAGAACTAGTTGGAAATTTGAGACTACAAATAATTGTTTTGCGTCGTTTTTTTACGTTATTTTTCAGGGAGAAAAGTTTTCGCTCCTTTTTATTTATTTCTTTTTCTCTTTTTCTTTTCCTTCCTTTTTCTTTTTTTTTCCATTTTTTTTTTAACACATTTCAGTTTGAAAAGGCCGATTCTAAATAGCATAGGGTGTTTTCTGTTTTCAAAAGATTTTTTGGGCTGAAAAGTATTCCAGCACGTGGCCAACCCCCGTCGCCTTTTAAGGAGCGCTGAGGCATTTGTGGGGGACTAATTTCTTTGCTTCTCATATACATGACCTAAACTCGAGAGAGCGCGCTCTGTTTACAGGGATCCATTCACCGAGTTGGACAAAGACAAGAGGACAGCGGAAAGCTGGAGCAAGTTGCTTTCCTTCCGATATGTCCAACGTTGTCGTGGCTATTGTTGGAAGAGTCTACGAAGAAAAGGCGGTTTGTACGGACAATTACTTCCACATAGACGCGTTCATTCTTGGCGTCTGGCGAAACCATTTTGGCTGGATCAGCTAACGTCTTATTGTTCTCGTTATGTGTACGCTATTATCCGTACGTCGGCGTGCTGCGGCAGCCGCTGAGTTGCCGGCTTTATTTATTTCCCCGTCAATAGCGTGGCGTGAGGCGTACGGAGCTGCAGATTGTCGCAGCGTACCGTCAAGATTTTCCAGGTTCATATACAGTAGCGTACACGGAAAAAAGGTTTTGTTATACCTACACAATCATTTGTTAAAATCGCGACAACAAAAATATTTTGTTACAACAACAAAATGTTTGGTTCTATCAACAAAACATTTGGTTGCTGCAGCAAAATTTTATTTGTTGTCCCTAATTTTGTTGCCGTAACAAAACCATTTTTTCCGTGTACTTTCTACGTGGTGCATTGTACCTTTTCGTTGTCGAGCCGCGGAGAACGACAGTGGAGCAAAGCGCACGCAAAACATAATCTAGATTAATGTAATCGAAAGGTAACTAATAAGCCTTATGCCGCTTACATCTCGGCGACAATTACTGCCGCCGAAAGGGTGGCGACAGCCGAAAAATATACCTAGACAAGGCTCAGACACGAGCAAACCTAACTTAGGTTAACTTAACCTAGGGTAACGAAACCTTACCTAATCTAGCTTAAACCAATAGATATAGATTAACCTAAGCAAGGCGCTTGTCTTCGATTCTCTTATGGCTATAAAATATTAAACCAAACTCAGAACAAAAATGGTAGGATATGCCATCTCCTGAATTTTAATATGCGGGATTACACCTTTTTTTTTCTTCCCTTAAATTTGTTGCGGATAAAAACGATGAAAAAAAAAACAGTTTTCGGGTTGGCATTTTCCGCTACGGTTAGTTCTCATGGGAGACATCTTCTCTTTCTAGGAAAGGCGCGGCATAGGAGCGTAATGGCGTATAAAACTATTAGTCCAGAAAAAAAATAAAAAAAGGAGCACATGTAAACAAAAGGCTGACACACCGTAAATCACGTTCAGCTTACCCGAAGGCCGATTAAAAGTTGGAAATCGATAAGAATTAATTCAGGGCGAGTGATCAATGTTAGCAGGTTGGACCGAACGGAACCCCGCAACACCCCGTTTTTCTTTCTTAATCGACTGTCAGAACAAAACCAACGAAAATAACCTCCTTTTTTCCTTCTCGTCATCAATCGCACTCTTAACAATACGGCCCATATCGCCGCAACAACTTGCCCCTGCGGGGGAAATTGCCCCCAGCCCTTGTGGCGCCCGCAGGGGGTATCACTCCAAACAGAGACCGAACCAACTCTAGTTGTGAGGTTTGAGGTGAAATATGGGACGGCCGACCAGCCGCCTTTTCACTGTGAGATGCGGCCGCCCCGTGTGTTAAAGTGAGCACCTCGTGGTAAGCTATTTCCTTGTCGAACCCTTGTCCAGCGGCCGGATCGGGTCGACGAGCGCCCCGGGCGGACGGCCGCCCCGGGCGGACGGCCGCCCCGGGAAGGCCGGCACCCCGGGGCGAGGTCGTTTGCAATATTTTCGTCTTGCTTTTGGTAAACATGCCGCTGGAACTACTTCATGGTTTCGACGCGTAGGAATTGACCGCGGTCTGGCTTCTGTTAATGATTTCTTGTGAGCAGCGCAGGTCTTTGAAAATAGCCTATTCCGGGCTACTTCAGTCGAGAAATAACCGCACTTTTGGCTCTACGTTGTTTCGAGAACAGATCAACCAGTCGATACTATATCCAGATTCTGGTTGGCGGAATGATACTCGAAATCACAGCGCGACTTTGGTCACTTAGAAGAAACAGAAACCTTAACTCGATACCTCCAGGCCGAAGGGTCGTTACTTAAAAACCAAGTGATGTAAGGTCGTAACTTTCAAGCCGAAAATTTTGGTGCTTTTAGAATTTCAATTCCTACGCCCGCGGGCTGATTCCGGTGCATATTTTATTTGGAAAACCTACTTTGATAGGTAAATTCTGGACTGAAAAAATGCAGGATAATTTATCCAAGAGCGTAGAATTCAGGATTCTAAAAGAGCTAAAATTTTCGGGCGGACAGTTATGACCTTATAGCACTGGGTTTCTCAGTTATGTACTGACATCACTGGGTTTTTCAGTTATAACCTTCCTGCATGAATGTATCGAACTAGTCTTAACCCTATGACCTTCCTGCATGGAGGTATCGAACTAGACTAAACCCAAAGTAACCTTTAACTGTTAACTCATGATCATCCAAGTCACTCATGGCTAATTTGTTTACAACAACCAGGCTATTCATTCCAATTACGTCATGACCAAACATAGGTTAAGTCAAGTAAAGCTAAAAATTCAAGTCAGCGGGCAACACGAAAAAAAGGCTTCCGATGTCTTTATTCTTCCTTCTTTTTTCATTTATGTAAACGAAGTGTGGTAGTTATTAAGTATAGATGCACACGTCATTCTTAATTTTCGTTAAATCTAACAAGCAAGAAAATGGACCATTATGTCATAGAAACGTTGCGAATTAACAGTTGTTGCTAATGCTCCTTTACAATCAGAGTCATTCCATAAAAGTCTAGTTGAGTCAGTTTGAGGGTAGGTGGAGTGGATCAGCTAAGGAACTTTAGAATCGGAAAAGATCCTAAGGCAACAGCTGCATTCTCCCGGCTGCGAAAACCAGCACCCATAATTCTACACCCTCGTCCAAAAACGTGTCATTTTTGTGGATATTTCGACGTTTTAGCGCCTACAAGGGACGCAGAGGCCTTATGTTTGACTGTTTAATGAGGCCTGCATTCATGATGTAATGAGCCGATGAGAAGACTCGCCAAAGCCCCCCGATTTTTGACCTGGCAGGCGCCGCTGTCTGGGAACCTCCCCGCCTCGCCTTGCCAGCCGTTCGAGTCGATGGACGTTTCTGAAAACTTTTTCCCTAATGATAAATGACGGTAAGCCAGTGACATTTCCAGCAACAAGGATGAGCAAAGGCGTTGCCGCACCGGTTTTTCTCCTTTCACCTAGTCAGAGAAAGTTGAAGTTTCTTATCTAACCTTTAACAGCTTCGGGGGTGAACGCCATTTTTCGGTGAGAAAATATTTCGGTTATAAATCGCGCTTTTCGTGCGGGATTAATTGTGTTCTCGTAGCGATTAATGCTCCTTTTTCTTCTCGGGGAAGTTTCTGGGCTGTCATCGCGAACGCTTTCGGGTTACTGACAATGAGTTCCGGCCACAGTACCCGATTTTTCACGTAGTTTCACGCCTGTCGACACCAATACATGATCTTTTTTAATCAAAAAATAGTCAACGTGCGCTAAATTGACTTGGATATTCGTTCAAAACTGTAGATTTAAACAGACGATTGTTTGGGATGCATTCGATAGCGCCAAAAACCGCAAGCGCCAACGCCGCAAACGCCACAGTTCTTAACCGCCAAATGATAGAAGGCCTATCATTATAAAAGTTAGGTGCGGTTAGGTTAGGTTATATTTGAATAGCTGTTATGTAAGGTTAGGTATAGCTGTTACGAACTTTGGCGTTTGCGATTTTTCTCGTTTGGCTGCTACGGTTTGGCGCTTGTGGTTTTTGACGCTTATCACAGCTACCCGATTGTTTTATACTTCTCGGTATCAAATTATTCATTGTAAAGCTTAAAGCTGCGCAAAAAATTAAAATAGTAAAAAAAGGAAGAAAAAAGCACTTTACTTTCAAAATATATTTTCAAAAAAAAAAAAACTCAACGCACAAATAAGAGAATCGCCCTTAGAAATTTTGAATTCCCTGCGAAACACCACCTTAGAACAGTCAACCTTCTCCTTGAAACATTCAACGCAATAAAAGGCTGCTTGTTTACCAACGCTATTCTCCTGGTTTCTCTCTAAATGCGCCAATGTTGACCAGTCTGAGATCAAGCCCCCGCGTGGTCGGTGACCACTGTGGCCAGCGAATCATCTTCGGGCGGCCGCTGCGTGGCGTTGCAGCATCCCAGCGCTGGACCACGTGGCCAGTCGCCATCGACCAATCCTACTGAATCGTAAACAGTTGTCACTGTAGTGCAGTTTACAGGAAAACGCTCTCACGTACAGAAGCGCCACTTTCCCTCCCCGCAATCAATACATTAATCAGGACCCATTTCAATCACAGGTTGGTACCTTGTACTCGTTAGTGGCATTATCCAGTAGCGATTGGTTGATCGTAGATGCATAATTAACACGTCACAACTTGCTTCCGATGCGATGTTCGCATATACTCGGGTACTTACGGTAGCACTCTGGAAAGCGTAATTAACATCGCTGTTAATAATACAGATTTTAAATTTCACCTCTTGTGTTCAACCTCACCAAGTCGAGCAATGACCTATCGTGACCTAACTTACGTTGACCTTACCTACACGCTAAAACATTTAGTTGTGAAAATTCGCTTTAGAAGTGAAAATTCACTCCTAAAAGTGAAAAGTGAGCCACTATTAGCAAGTTAGTGGCTCAATTTTCACTATTTAGGAGTGAATTTTCACTGCTAAAGCGAGTTTACACTGCTAAATGTTTTAGCGTGTTCGCCACGGGATACAGTTAATTCGCATAACGTAACGAAAGTCATCATATTTCTTTGAGGTCAGTTCTATTCGCACGCCGAGTTAATACAGGAGACACGGAAACCAACCTAACGCATTCTAAATGGGAGGTGACTTGAACGCACGGAACCCAACCAAATACATTTTAAATGGGGCAGCGTGTGAATAGTCACTTCGTTAATTAGACCTTCTCTGAGATATTTTGACAACCTTTGTTGAAAAGTTAGAAAGTCCATAAAAGAGAATAAAGTCACGGGTGCAAATAACGTTAGGTGGAGGGTAATGTGTTCACGTCAATACACTATTAGTGTTATGAGGTGTCTTCTATGGAGGATAAACCGGCAGACGTGTGTTGCCCTGGGGTACTATCGGGTGACACCACGACCACAGCGGTTGGCCGGTTTATCTCGAAGAAGAAAAACGCATGACACAGACACGGGCAGAAGAGAGAGAGAGAGGAGATGACAAGGAGACAGGATATTACGGGGTCGCGAAACCGGAAGTGCAGAGGAATAGGATGCTGTGAGGAGGGAGGGGCAGTACCTATCTGAAATAGCTGCCAGCTATCTGTAGCCACCTAAATACACTGATCCAAATGCAGATGTGTACGACAACCAATGAAACATTTCTCTTATATTAGGCTTATTGCAAAGATTTATCTCGCAGTACTTAAAAAAATAATTCACCTGATTTCCTATGAAATTATTGACTTGTGTAAATAAAGTCTTTCGCCAAAACAATCATAGTTTAGACCTCGGTGCTGTGATCCTGATTAAAAAAAAATATTGTGGCTAGAAAAGTAGAAACTCTAACGTCTGACAAACCAAAACAAACAATCTGTAAACCTATAATTAACTCGGCATCAGCCAACAATTTTCTCCTTCAATCATTGATCTGACAATACTGTACTACCACCACGACTTATTTTATTCATTTCTGAAGTGATACTACCGTTTTTTTACGGCTTGCCTGTCATTGTCAGCTGTTGTCCGGAAATCGATCTTAACAATGATTGTCACCAATCAAGGAAATTATCACCGCCTCCTCTAAATTGCCAGAAAAATGTTTAGGGGGTTTGTTCCTTTTAAAAGAAGATTTCTTATACTTCTTTCTGACGCGAGGTTAACTGTTTTATAAAGAGATCAAGAAACATTAAAATCTCTATTTCGAGACAGGTATGTCTAGCATTTCTAAACTAATAAAGTAAGTCAGTAAGTACTAAAGTAAAACAGTATTCCTAAACTAATACATGTTTTACGGCAACAACGTCTTCTAAAATATATTCAACACACCTAACCCGACGGAGAACAACCTAACCCAGAGGCAACCTATTTTTATTTCTGTGAATGAAATTCGACGACATAATTATTGTTATTGCATATGTTTCAAAGAGAGAATCTTCAACGTTTAGTGACAAAAAATAATAAATCGAGAGTACAATGATTCTGCCACGGTACCAGTTATTATTGTCTCACTCTTTCCGAGTTATTTCTACTTGACATAATATTTATCGAATATGACGTTATTAAATGAGAGTAACGGGAACATACAACTGTAACAACCCTCACTTATGTATGAATGATTAAAATAAAAAAAGAAACGCAAAGGTATCTATAATCCACTTATTGTTAGGCGGAACACAACGATGCCCCTGTCAATGCGTGGGTAGGCAACCCCACAACACATGTGTTTAGCTTGTTGCCAACCCAAGTAATATCTTGCGGACTTGATTTCTGTAAAAGATTCATGTCGTCTCCTCTGAATCCTCGACAAGATTTTTATGAAGTAGGATCAATAAATGCGCAAACATCTTAAAATACACAACCATTTCTAGGAAACTCATCCTGCTTTTTGATAAGAATTCTTGGAATGAACATGAAATGACATGAAGTTAGATCCAACAAACTACTCCGATCTTTCTTACAGTTCTTCCTTTGTAACTTGTAAAAATGATTTATTTCAAGCTAATCTTACAAAAAGAGCTGAACCGGTAATCGTATTTCTTGAAATCGTATCTTTTCCAGCCCTGCAGAAGTCTTTGTATTGACGTGCATTGTAGTTCAGGTTTTGATCAATACTTCAAAATAGTCTCGCGCTCCATTCGTTAAGTTGAACTGTCCAAAACACCGTCACAAGAAGAAAATGTGTTGATGTTAACAATGTACAGTACTCCTATGTACCTGAGCTAAACCAGCTCGTTTCCGTGCCGCAAAGACATACAAAACACAATTTAAGGAAATGTTACGGTATCTGAAGTAACTCCACCTTAGGTTAATTAACAGTATCCTAGGCTAGGTCACGATCGATTGGGTGAGTATCCTTTGTATTAAGTTAGTTAATAATATTTTAAAGGTCAAGTGGGTTGAGGTTACGTTAATGAAGAAACAAGCTCTGACATAATTTTCATCGTAAGTTTGGAATTTACCAAAACTACAATATATTCTGTACAAAAATCCGCACTGTTCCTTTTTAGGCACTGTAGCCTGAAGTCAAGGCGACTGCCCTTAGGCTCTGTTTATTATGTCCTACACAAGAAAATGTCAGCTGTTCGTCTGCTCCACGCGCGTTTGGGTGCTTCTAATTCAAATCGCGCGCCCTTTCTGAGCACTTCATCACCCGAAATCCTGCGCCGGCCGTCCACCGCCCCCTTGCATATGTTTTACGATGTAATAATCGTCGTAGGCACCGCCTTCAAGTTATCCGACTAAAAAGTGGAGTAAACAGTTGAAAACCGTAAAGCCCAAGGAATTCGCTAAACCTTTTTAAGAGGCCATTTCTATGCACAGTCAGTTCTTAACAAAAGAAAGAGACGCTCCGCGCCGCTCAAATAAACCGAAATAAAAGATAAACGTAAATCGACGGACGTAAATAGAATTAAAATTTTAAAAATGCGTTGCCACGCGGCACTTTTTTTGTGGCTGGAGTTTTAAGACGGACGGCTAAACGTCGCAATATTTTCGCTTTGAGCTTCGGATGCAGGGGTGAGAAGATAGGCGCTGCATCCAGAGGATGCACTCAGGGTATCGTCATCTCAAGATATTCAGTGGAGCGCGTTGGAGCACGCGAGAATCACTGCAGGTGTAGGGAGTGTCAAACCTTCAGGGGGTGAGAGGGGATCAAGGGGCGAGCCATAAATAACCGAGCACTTTCGCTGTTTACTGTGATGGAACTTGTTCGGGACTCGCGATAAATAACGAGGGGAAAATTCGAAAGTTGGCGTACTTGAACAAAATGAGGTGTTTGGACTGACTGCGAAAAATGTCCAGAAGTTTGGGCGTTTAAATATGGGAGCTAGAGGTTTCGGGATGGTTTGGGCGAAACGATTTGAAAGAGCAGAGACTTGCAGAATGCTTGTAAAGAGCTGAGGAAGTTGGTGGTTCTTTAAACTGGAGAGAGGCTTCGGGTCACTTGATATCACACAAAGATTCATTCTCTCATTACCACATTCACGAAGTTTTATGAAATGAAACCTACCATATCTTGTGGCAGTTCGTATAATCTCTGCTGTTCAAAACTAAACCAAACCCAACTATAAATAGGTGATTCCAAAACACTTCACCTAATTCAGCTAAAAAACAATATTTTGTTAAACAATTGTCATCAAGTGAAAAGGGCCTAAATTTAAGAGGAAACCCTCGAAGCGGTGGAAGTAAAAATCATCCAAGTCAGTATAAAAATTTCCCTATCTTGATACCTAATTGCGATTTAACGGTACCTTACGCTCCGGAAAGTTCACAACACCTGAGCGAGTAGTGGTGTTCATCCAAGTACCGAAGCAGCGTAAGTCGAGTATATTGGAAGGCAAACATTTGATTTGATCTTTGGGTCGAAATGGGTCAGGAAGAGGCGGTGGCGTGAGTCGTAAGAGTGAATGCAACCTTTGGGAAGGGAAAGGTCTGCAGACACATTTCAATTTTGTGGAGGCAATTGAAGTCGAATGCTCAACGTTCTATTTGCGTGACTCGAAAGAGTTTTAGAAGCGCCACAAGTTGGATTTTCGAGTCGTTAGCTTTAATCACAGCCTTCTCCAAGATAGGATGCTCCGTCGGGAAAGAATCCCACCGCCTTCTACAAAGCGCCGACTTCGGTGGAAAGTCATTGCATTGTGGTTTTTCCCTGCTGTTACTGGAGTAAGTGAATTTCGAAGGTTGCATTCGATCCGTAGAGTGTCTTTCGTTGCAACGCTGAAGAAGAGTTTGAGGAAGACTTAGACCACGGTGCCTCGACCTTGGAGCACGATACGTGAAAGCCTTGGGGTCGGTACAATGTTTGAGTTTGACCTTTAAAAGGGGTTGCGTACCGTAGCCGGTCGAGGATTTCTGAGGGATTTCACGGTCTGTACATAAAGCGGGCCAGAGCGTGGCGGTAAGGCTGGGCGTAGAGCCGCGTCTATCCGCGAGCGTGGGGCGGATGTGCAAGACGCGTTTTGCGGCAAGCCGGCGAACACGTGTCCTTTCCCAGGATAAGAGCGGGGGGGGGGGCAAAACGGCACGGCGGGGACCTCGCCGGTGACAACGGCCCTCCTTAAGCCCGATCACCTGCACACCCAAATATATACGCCAGCAAACGTAAAGAAGAAATACAGCTGATGGGATGGCAAGGCACGACAATGCAGCTGGAATCACACCAACAAACTGGGGTCCCCTGATTTACTCTGACTCTGCCGAAATAGGAAATGAACGGTTCCACAAACAGGAGACTTGCTTTCGTCAGGGGTGAAAGTTACACTCCGACGGATGGGGGTGTAGGTATCACTTCTTTGAGTGAAGTACTACGTGGGTGGGTATGTACTACTTCCCTCAGGACTATGTTTCCGACGAATGAGGATATTGGTACCGACTGATTGAGTATACTTCTTCCGGCAACAAGGGTGACCATCATCGGTTGATTCTACAAATTACGTCACGGATTGCTGGAACTTGCTTCCAATAGTTAAATCGGACAAGATTTTTAGGATACTTTTCGCTGGCGCAGGATGAGTGGTTTTCGGCTGATGTGCGATACACGATTTAGAGTTGGCACTGCGATTGGCGAAAAAAGACCTCTCTGGTGATGAACACAAACAATGAAAGAAATGGAGTCTAAAGAATTTGGGTACTTCCGAGTACCTCTGATGACGGCTTACATGAAATATATGGCATCTTACAGGAAATAAATGACGGGGTTTTCAATGGACGAAAGAAGATTAGTTAACTACTTCCTTCACGTAAAACAATTTCATATTTAGTTAAAAATAATACGATACAGACTGATATTCCTAGCACTATCAAAGTTCATCGACCGAAAAAAGCAGTTGATTCTAAAAGTAAGTCCAATAAACCGCACATCCGAGCCAAAGCAAACTTGGGGGGAAAGTTTTCGTTCAGAACTAATTTCTGGTGTGTGACTTGGAAGAAATTATTTCCGAGATAAACACAACTTTTGTCAAAGATCGTAAAGTTGGCGACCGAATGGAGAGTCCACTATATTGCTGGTTTGTTGCACGTTGCACCAATCAGAAGCAGCTACCGTCGCAAGGAGCTTACAAGGTTATACGAGCCGCGGGCGCGGGGACTGCGATAGTGGAAGGAAAAAGAGAACCCTTGTAGTATGGTAGTGATGAAAAATCATGCCGCGGTTCGGCGAGAAGGGAACAGAGAGGGTAAGCAAGATTTATAGAGAGAGAACTCACAAGTGGGGAGAGGGGGAATTAGGTTAGGTCGCGAGAGTGTTTTGTGGGTACTTGTGAGGTTACGGTGCTTCATTGTTGCGTCTATTTCGTTTGCCTGAGAGGAACCGTTTTCTGGAGAGCGCCAAGCCGAGGACGTGTTTCAACACTCCAACAGAGTGTTGGAGTGTTGAATTTTCAAGGTTGCTTCCTCTTCCTGGTTTCACCTCGCAGACTTAGAGCGTAGAACCATCCTAGTTAAGCCTATTTTGCTTAGGCGCAGGGCACCAAACGTAAGATAACCTAACCTGTCGACGGTAATTCTGCTTTACTTCGAGTATAGCATTACGGCATACAACATTGCTGTTTACTTCTTGGTGGTCAACGACTACCGAAATGTTAGCCGAGCAGCGAAGAGATGGCAAATCCGGACGGGAGGTAATGCATATTTTGGTAATTTTTCAATGTAGAACTATATTCAGCCACATCATTGGCGAGCTCTCGCCGAGACCTTTTGAATGATATGGCTGAACATAGGCCTATCTTGGAAAATAACCAAAATACGCTCTAATGCCTTATTTTTCACGATAGACCTATGTTCAGCCACATCAATGGAAAGCTCTCGCCGGGACCTTTTGAATGATATGGCTGAACATAGGCCTATCTTGGAAAATAACCAAAATACGCTCTACTGCCTTATTTTTCACGATAGACCTATGTTCAGCCACATCAATGGAAAGCTCTCGCCGAGACCTTTTGAATGATATGGCTGAACATAGGCCTATCTTGAAAAATAACCAAAATACGTATCACTCCCGTTTTGGTTCCCCAAAACAGGTATATAGCATTCCCCAAGACGGGGATTTTGTTTTTACTGAGTCTTACTTGGTGCCCTGCTCCCAAGAATTGTCCCACCTGGAGGGGGACTGGTGGGGAAATTCTGAGTGCCGCCCGCCACCCTGATTGAAGAGACGTGGAACGCAGGTGACAAAAAAAAATACAAAAAAATACAAAAATTTCAACCAACAAAATGTACGCTGCGCATAGCGTATCAAGAAGCAGGTGCTTTTCAAACTCCAGCAGAGGATGTCTGATAAGAGCTAACAAGTCCTGTTTGAATTTTCGTTGGATGCGAAATATTGTCCTGAAGTCGATCACTAAGGCGTTTACTAGACGCCCTGCAGCTGTTATCTTTGCATTAACAAGAAGGCTGTGGAATGCACGTGTGCAAAAACTACGGCTGCCACGCCCCGAGCGACGAGTACTTGTATAATCGTAGTAGCACCGTGGCTCACAGCGCGTTTACCGACCGACACTGAAAGCCACTTAAGGAAAGTTTGCGCGATGACGAGAGAATTTAGATCACGGCTTTTTGACAGCGGAACACGTCTTGACTTGGATGCAGTTTAGATGTTTTCTTATCGCATGCATCGTTGCACATCTTGGGGAGGAGCGTCCTCTTAAGAGGGTGCGAAGCGATTAGAGAAGGGTGTTGCTGTGTGGACAAAGTTCCAAGTTTAGTAGCGAGTTTTCGTGTCGGTGAGGAAATCGGTAGGGAGGCGCGAAAATATTTAGTCACTCTCCATGTTAAGGGTTCCGTTCCGACATCCTGTGTTTGAGGTTTTGTCCCATCCGGGTAGCTGCCATAAGCGCCAAAAACCACAAGCGCCAACGCCGCAAGCGCCAATCCGTAACCGCCAATTGAGCAAACTCGCAAACGCCAAAGATCTTAACTGCAATACTAACCTTACCTAACTTAACCTAACTTAGCCTAAGCTAACTTAGCCTAACCTAACTTAACCTAACTTTGGCGTTTGCGAATTTTCTCGTTTGGCGGTTACGGACTGGCGCTTGCGGCGTTGGCGCTTGTGGTTTTTGGAACTATCGAATGCCCCCCGTACCATCCGATACCGTTTTACGCTAAGGAGCAAGGATCGTCACACTTGCGGCGACCAGTAACGCTCTTAAATTTCCATCACCGCGAAGCATGTCAGAAAAAATAGAAAAGTAATTTACAATTAAAAAAAAAAGGAAAGGAGCCATCCTTAACGGGTCGCAGGGAGGATTTATGTTCACAGTAAAAATAAAACACCCGTTTTGGGGAATGCTATACCAGTTTTGGGTGTGAAACTAAAACGGGGTTAGTACGTATTTTGGTAATTTTTCAACACAGACCTATGTTCAGCCATATCAATGGAAAGCTCTCGCCGAGACCTTTTGAATGATACGGCTGAACATAGGCCTATCTCGAAATATAACATGCGCACTCGCGTTTTAGATTCACACATGAAACAGGTATAGCTTTCCCCAAAACGAGTGTTTTGTTTTTTCTGTGATTGATACGCGGGTATTTCGAAGGTTTGAGTGGAGGTTAATGGTCCATTCACTTGACACGAAAATGCGAGTATTTTAAGACGACACCGGCAAGGCAGTAAACTAGGGCCTATTCAATTTAGCTGGTGCGGTCGGATTTTATTTGTCACCCGCTTGTCAGCGAGGCCCAAAGAATATAAATAGGTAGAGCGGTTTTCTTCCTGCACAAGAAATGAGCTTCGACGGTATGGAGGTGCGAGGGTATATTCCCACTTCCCCCTCCCCTCCCCCTCCCCTTCCCCGCCCCCCAGCCCGAGATAACAGTAATGATGATAGCTCTGCAACCCTTCTGCCTCCACGGGATACGCTGATAAAAGAGATGCGACGCAAAATGCCATACGGGGAATGTTCGGCAAAGATTCTTGGTCGAAAATCGGACAAGATTTCGGGGTACCACTTGCTTAGATCACTGAACCTGCACCAGCACTCAGGATGTATAAACCATCTATGATGGTTAATTACTGCTGCTATTGATATAACATTCAATTCAATATGGGTGGTATAGAAGGTGTAAAATAAGTTTGGTATAATAAATATGAGCTGGTTTGAAACTTCCGAAAATGGTTTTGACCATTAACCGTTTTACGCCCATTTTGGGTTGAGTTGTTTTTTTTTTTGATGAAGTTCTGCAAGACAGCTGGGCGTAAAAATCGGGTTGCATTTTTTTTCCTTAAAGAAAAAAAACTTCAATTTTTCCGAAGCGCAATCCATTAGTTTGGTCGGCACTTTGACTTTTCTATATGAAAATGACTTCGTAGTAACAAATATCTGCGACACTGACAATCGCGAATTGTTTCCATACAGACCATATGTCTGTTGAAAAGACAATCATTTTTCGTCGCCTTTACTATTTTCTTGTCACTATTACAATTTTTTTAGAAACTGTAGCCGATAAAAAATGTCGTCTAAAAATGGTTATTTTGACAGTTATATTTTTGGTGGAAAAAAGTATTTTTAAATATTTTATATTTTTCATTTTTCTCTATTTTACAGCATCTAGAGATAGCGTTCTATGGACCAAGTCTTTCTTACTCATGAAACCCTATCAACAAATGCCTTACATAACATCATCTGCAGTAAAAAAAAGTTAGCGGGACGTTTTAATTATATTTTTTTAACCTGTCGAATTGCTGGAGGTATTTTGCTTTTAAAAACCACGTAAGCACTAACGTTCAAAGGGCACCAGTCTGTGTGCGTCCTCTGGGCGAGGAGAAATCACTTCGATCACCCTCCTCTCTCCATAACCCTCAACTGCACATCAGCCCAGCAACAGAGTTGGTTTTGCGATTGTTTTCAGGGAGGTACAAAAATCTCAGAGACCGCACTAATAAATTACTATTAAGGTAATAATAATATGGACCATAAATCCGCTATTACGTAATGTCGGAGGGGATGTTACCCCTAAGGTAGGTGTCCGTCGGTATGCGATTCCCATGGGGGCTGCAACCCCCACGACGAAGAAGGCTCTGCCGCCCCGGGAAGGCCGTACCGGGAGGGTCGCTGGGGGAGGGGGTGTTCGATTTACTACTTTTTAACGACCCCATTGTCTAAAGGGAAAAGGCAGGGCTGCCAACGTACAGTACTCCCGGCTGGGAAATCGCGTTCGCAGGAGAGCCAACAATAAAGCTACAAAAAATAAATGTTACGCCCTAGCTGAACAGGTAATAAAAATTGTTGCTTCAATTAGCTCCGTTCCTGTCTATAATTTTTTTCGGCTTTATTGATTTCGTTTAAAAGCACTTATCCTCGCATCAACTGTTTCGGAGAACAAAATATTTTGGTTATTTTAAGCTGAATCTGCTACGAATCGGTCAAGCGGTGGAAAGGATTCTGCGATGGTAATCTATCAAAGCGCAAGCAAATGTATCAGCTACACTCTAAAGACTGATCAGTAGAAATCTGCTGAAATCTACTGATTCTTTCAAAATTGAACCACTGATTCACTTCAGTGGTTCAGTTTTGATTGAAAACTGGTGGATATCTACAGAGAATAGATTTCCACTGATTCAAGTTTAGAGTTATATAACTTTGTAAAATATCTTGGCAAGAACCAAAACTAATATCTCGGATAAGTGCTCATTCAATTAACGAAAAGCAAAGGCAAAACTGTATCAACGTTTCCATTTTTTTTGGGGGGGGCAGGCTCAACTTGCTTGCACAGATAAGTTTAGCAGCTCATAAAAAACAACAAAGTACTTTCGCATAACGACTAATCACTTTCCGTTTTTTTTAGAACCCCCCCCCCTTTTTTTTGAGATCTGAGGAAAGTTGCGATATTACATCTGCAGACGTTGTCCATTCATGAACATCTTACTTTCAGACAGTTGAGCGAAAAAAGGTCTTCTCCCTGAGACAATTCCAGTGAGCTCATTAGCCCCAACGAAGTCCATGTGATATCTCCATCGATTGTGAATAACTTGATCTCGACATTCAGGACGGGGCGGGGGTGGGAGGCGCAGACCAATAAAATTCTTAGTTTAAGATCGCCTTCCGTTCGCGTCGTCCTTGGCTTCGTGGCCTCCTCGTTAGCGCCGGCGCCCTCAAAATGATCGCCCCCCCCCCCCGAGGAGCTGATAAGGGCGCATATTCCACCCTGTCATGTGTCTGTAATCGACCAAACGTTTAATTACGTCGGGCTGGCTAACGGTTACGCGAGTGCCTTAATATGAAAAGCGCTGAAAACAATTTTCAGCCTCATCTTATCCGGAACAGATCGGAAGGCTTAACGCGAACATCCGTTTAATTGCGCCGAGGTAATTAAATTTTTGGTGCGATACGCTTATTTGAAAATTGTTTCTAGTGAACTAATGGTTTACCGAGCAGGTAATTTCGATTCAGATCGTTTTCCGTTTCTAGGTCAAAAACTGCAAATAAGTCGTCTTTTCCCGCTCAAAAATAAAGGTTCTGACAGAAAATAATTCACTGAGAAAAGTGAGTTAGTAAAGTTTCCTAAAAATAAGTAAAAAGAGCGACAGCCAAACTTGCTAGTAAACGCTGACAGTCTTGCTGGTAAACGTTACCTTTACAGAGCACAGTTAACAGTAACGTTTACTGGCAAATCTTGTAAGCAGGCTGACTAGCCGACGTGGCTGTCGGATTTTCTACTAATTTTTAGTAATATTCACCAACTCAGTTTTCTCCATGATTATAGTTCACTCAAAATCAGACGTCGTGTCATTCTCCAATTCGATGTGAGAAGTGAGTTTTAGAAATGTTCTTCCTATTTTAGAGTTTCTAAGAGACTATATTTTTTAGCTCTATGTGGAAAGCAACAAACCGAACTTAGTAATAATTTGCTCATG
>Ga0058701_10000906_pt1 | contig 20239 bp, 15 predicted proteins | sample AgamicOrMae_FD_97039 | JGI IMG/M metagenome (GOLD analysis project Ga0058701, IMG submission 97039) | Agave microbial communities from Guanajuato, Mexico - Or.Ma.e | ecosystem: Host-associated > Plants > Phyllosphere > Phylloplane/Leaf | place: Guanajuato, Mexico | collected 2012-06-04
CATTTGATCGATTTTTCAAACGTGCATTTTTACTTGGTCGATTGCTAATTGGAGGGATCGGAATAGCGGGTCAGCGGGTCAGTTTTTGGTTACACCTGTCCGCTATTGCTTACTAATTTATTATGGTTCCAACAAATTTCGACACAGGTATCATAACACTTTGCTTAGTGTAGAAAACTTGGATGATACTAATATATTTATGACGTAAAATAATGCTAACAAAGGCTAAACTTAGATGCGTCCCTGAGTTGCTTCGATGAAAAGTAGCCACATATATGGTGATAAAAATCCCCAGAGACTATGACCTTCCTATTTCCCGCCATAAAACATTTCTTGTTATATTTTTGCTGATTTTTTTTCTCTCAATTTTATTTTGGAAAAACTTACGACTTAATGATGAAAGACCTCTGCAAAAATAACGCGTTCGACAATGGTATCAAACAATAGCTCGAGATGTGTTACCTCTTTGCAGTTTTACAGATCGAAATGGCGCACTTGAGCCTTCCTCTATCTCTATCGAAAGCTGGAAAGTCAAGCGATCTCTTCACCGATTGCGCGTCTTGTTCCCTTCCCCCGATGCGAGTTGTGGCAACAGCAACACCCTGACATGAGTAACGCGCCGCCGATGGAGTGTGAAACACAAAACTCGAAATTCGCGACTGGGAAATGACTGATGCCAGATTGTTATTGAGTGATGCTCGAATCGTTTATTTTCAAAAGTGCTCAGCTGGTCGAATCACACGAAATGCAACAGGATAAGAGGCATTATTTATGTTGGGTCGACTGCCAAGCGATATCGCTCATTCTGTCTCGAATGGTGGTCTCGCGCGTCGTCGACTATTAATAGTGCGTTTACGACAAAAACTAGAGCGTTTTGTCTTTTTTCAGGCGGATGCTACTCCATAGAATGGCGTATTGAAGGATAAGCCCACACTCGGGGATGAGTGATCGCTTCAAATTGGAATTCCTTCTCTAAACATTTGCCACCCGAAGTAGAAACCCCGATTAATTGCCCTATCAACTCATGGAAATCAGCTTGCGTTGAACGAAATGAAAGGTGATAATACATTCAAACCAGAAGTTGTATTCATTACTGTCAGTAAATTGTAGCCCATTTATTTTTTTTAAGTAAAGAACGGAAGAATTTTATTTTATCACTTGTTTTGGTAGTGATATATTGACTTTTAGTGACTATTTCAAAACATGCAATACCTGATGTATATCACTGTTTTCAAACACCTAAACACACTCAAAGTGATAAGTTAACAGTTTAAAAACTATAGCTTCCTTTATAGGTATTCCTGATGTTTGAAATGTTTTTTACAAGTATTTTTTTAGAAACACGCTGAAAAGTTGCAATTTAAATTACGTGCAAACAATTTGGTTTTCTTCGATTTGGCTTTTTCAAAATTAATTGTATCCGCTATTTTGTGACATCTGAGTTCTCGCAAACAAAGGTAGTTCAGTTCTAAAACTGACATATTTTCTGATTTGTTCATTTTTTTAAATATTTTAATTCATTGTATTTTACCAGCGCTCTCATTTAGCCACTTATCCAGTAAATGATCATCGTAAATGCATTACCTCAATGCGAACATTTTTTTTTTCAATTATAAAGCAGAGCGCAAAAAGCTCTCTAACAAACCATACAGTCGCAAAGAAGAAAACAACAAAACAAAACTGTACTCTAGAGCCAGTTTGCCCCTTCGTCCCGCATACAACTTGCGGTAACAAACTTATTAAATATTTAACCGACATGGTACCTCTCTAGTACTCACCCTCAAAAACAACTGTCTTGCAGCTGTGTCGAGTTGGGCTTCCTCCTCGGTAATAAACAGGCTGAAAATTACATCCTAGCCTCGAGCAGGTCAGGTACCCTTGACGCAAATCCTCTTTGCCGTCTCCACCTGATCCTTATCAGGACAATGGCGACCGGCTGGGTTACCACCCCATGGGGTTAGGGGTTACCTCCTTATAAGGAATTGTGAGAAGCAGGTGTCTTGCCGGACGGAATGTTCGGTCGCACACTTGATGCCGGTTTTGCTGGGCGGGTAGGGCAGCCGACGTGAGGCACCCGGATAATCGAGTAATGAAATACGTGCCTGCACTTTCGCTCTTGTGTACACTTGCGTGATTACCGACCCCGTAAATTCGCCTTTCTTCATTTATGCTAACTGAAACGTGTGTTCGCTCATCTCAAACCCTTGATGCGCGAAATTGTCCAAGACGTACTCAGATGAGATGAATACCTGTTTTGGGTGCCTCCCCAATTTCAAAGGCTGCTTACATCAACTCGCGTTTTTGCCATTTTCTGAATAAGTTGACTGGAGCAAAGTCTGACGCATCAACCCTTAACCCACCTTGAACTTGCTGAATTCCAAAATACCGGGCCATAATTTGTGGCCAAAACTCTAATTCTTCTATACTTGAATACTGAATACAATTCGGTATAATAAAAAAAAGAACTAAAAAAATGTATCGAAAATTATACTGTACTGTGATCGTATGCAACAATAATGTATGTTGTCGAAAAACTGTTGAAAGAACGGACTGTCTATTTACTCGAGGGTCCATTTAAAACACATTCAAGCCTTTTTACGTGCGTTGAAGTCTCCCCTATAAAACTGCGTTATCATTAGCGGAGCATTAATGCAAATGCATATCGGATAAATAGCAACACCCCTTTTTTTTACAACATCCCCAGTTTTTTGGGTGGAATGTTTTTTTTAGGTTTAAATGTGTGTTGATCTCAAATAATGAAGAATATAAGCATAGTAGAAACAAAAAAAATGTCAAACTTTCCTTTCCTTACAATGTGTTAACAGGCGTGAAAACCTCTATTATTAATTTTTTCTTTGTTGCAGGTGAGTATTATACTACCGACACCACTCCTGTTTCTTGCGCTGTAACTACCATCAGTCCGTATGTATTCAACTTGTACAACGTACTCCTCATAGACACAAAATTTCTGTTTTGGATAGCGTTATATCTGCTTTGTATAAAGATAAAACGTGTGTAGCACTTTCAGTAGGTTACTTATTCAGGCAATGTAATAGGCAGCTGTACCAAACGGAAGGGCTCTGCGTGAGCTATCGATAAGTAGCGCTGTTGATAGCTCTTGAAAAAATATTCGACCCATTATGCCTCTTTTCATATCTAAAACAGGTGCCTATAAAACAGGTAGTATGGTTTTCACCTTTGGCAGGGCGATGAACTATCGAAACACTCTTGAAATAACACAGTAAAACCTATCATGTGTTATTTTAGGTGTGAAGGTAAAACAGTGGAGAAGCGTAATTAGGTTATTTTTCAACATATATCTTTCAGCAAATTTATCAATGAAAAGGTCTCGTCGAGAGCTCTTTATTGATATTGTTGAAAGGGATATCTGCTAAAATAAGTAAATTACGCTCTTCGCGTGTTTTACCTTCATATCTAAGACAAGGTATAAAATTATCTAAAACAGGAGATAGTTTCTACTATAAACAAAGTTACCAATGCGAATTATTAGCTACTGTAACAAAAATATTCGCTGTCACTGTATGAACAAACGTCTTCGCTGCAGCAGCGAATTATTATTTTTCCGTTGGGCTTAAACTGTTAGCAGCTATTAAGTTATAGCTTGAAGCATGACTAAAAAAGTCATTATTCACTTCCAATTACAAAAGCACACATTAGTAAATCGGGTATCTCAATCATATTGACGAGCAAGGGCGCCTCTATTTTGGGAAGTGCCCAGCAGCCCCGCCCTCTCGCGGCCCTTCCCCATATTTAAAGGGCAAAATGACAGGCAGCATGTGAGACGCTGCTTTGGCGGCGGTCCCTATGGCGCTTCACCAGGGGCTCCACCGCGCCATAGCGGGCCGTCACCCCGATGGGGGTACCATCCTAGGATCGCGATAATTGACGACAGCTATTATTATCAGTCTCGGACAGCATCGATTGGTGTTATGGTGCCAGATATGCTTTATTTAGGCTGCTTCAGTGCTTTCCGTTTTGTTATCAGCTTAATTGAGCAATTTGAAGCAGAGGTTCAGCTGGAATTGACGGACTTTCATTTGTGAGCTCAGCTTTTATGCTCGAAGTATTTTTAGTATTTTCTTTAAATTAATCACGAAGATTGTTTTTTTTTTCATTTGAATATGCCTGTTTCCTGTTTTGAATATGACTAAATAATACATTTAAGAATTTTGCAGGAGGTTGTTTTAAGATTAGAGATTAAGGTTAAAGTGGGGAACACCGCTACGTGAACCCGAGATCTTTTCTTTAAAAAAAATGGTCACGAGAGTCCTTGTCGCATATGACTTGGTGTACATAATAAAAAATTCCTTTGGAGGTAAATTTTGTACTATTTTATAACTTTGTGACAATCAGTTAATTTGGAACGCTTCCTTTCTATCTTAACTAGAGCTCCTCTGCTTGAGAATTTTCCTTTTAAACTATAAATGTGTAGCCTTCGAAAGAAAATTCTGGAACTGGCCTGGTCGTTTTTGACTCGAACTGTCCGAGATTGCTTCATCTAATGAACGAAATGGTGGATTTGACTAATATTTGGCTTGAGACTGCATTTTTTGAACTCATTTTGTGATTTGGAGAAAATGTGGACAGAAGCCTTTCTAATTTTGTTGTTTGAACGCAGTTTCGTTCCAAAACTATCATGGGTTTGTGAACGCGCTATTGTTAACTGCTAAGTTTTAACTGACAGAAAAGCCCATCGTAATTTTATTACGTTAGATCTAGTGATATGCGGTACTACCTACTCTTAAATTAAACCTGTTTCTCATAAAAAAGTAGGCCTAGCAAGATGCTACAGAGTGACTTTTAGAGTTTGTATAAACCTTGAACTTTGAACCATATTTCAATTGAACTTAAAAGTTAAAAATTTTATGAAATTGTAATTAATATTTGTGCTTGTGTGGCAAAAAAATGTCAATCTTAATTACAAAATCATATCCTGCTTGGATACAAAATAGTCGTGCTAAGAAATATTTCCATCTGTTGCATATTCTCTTTCCCTCTGTTTTATGGCGGCATTGTCATTGAATATATTTTGCCCACGATGATTACACTTATCTCTGGAATACGCCAAACATAGAAAATCTTAGCTAAGATCTCGCGTTTAAATTGCTTTCATTATAACTCATGTGAAGGGCGGACAGATTCCTGAGGCAGAGTAAGGCCTTTATGAAGCCCATATGGGAATGCTATGATAAGCATGTCGCCGCTAATGAGGTTGAGAACCCACGTGATTTCCTACATTACCGACTGTTGAGTGACTCAGCGGCTGAATAAAACTAAAATTAACTCGAGCTTCCCTAGAATCATCTCGCTTTATTGTTTTTGTTGGTTTAGACTAGTCACACGCTGGGACAGACGTCCCCTAAAAAATCAAACTTGTATCGATGGGAACACATTCCCCTGTTTGAAAAATTAATCAGATAAAGGGGTTGGCTTAATTGACTTTTATATCGGGGATGACAAGGCTCGTTTTTAGGTTTTATTTCGGGGGTAAGTTATTTATAGTAATCATTACATCATAAGTAATACTATCGTAATGTGCTGGATCTAGTGGTGGCTGGAATAATTACAAATTATTATTTGATTCCAAAAGTGCAAAAAATACTAGTAAATGAAAATAACTTTTTTAAAATATAATTGCCAAAAATTATTTGGCTCTAAACTTTTTGTCTCACTTGATAAAGAGTAACGCCTTTTTTGGTGAGTCTCGTGAAAGTGACATGTGCCTCCCTTCGCTACCATTTCGCTCGGCTGCACCTAAGCGTGATGCCGCTTCTTGGCGACAGTTACCGTAGAGAAGTGAGCTCACCGGACTTTGTGATCGTTAGGCTATGTTATCCTAGGTTCAGGTTGTGCCTTGTCCCTCGCATTGCTCCGCATCGCGACGAAAGACCAAAACTCCCAGGTCAAATCTACCGTGTGGGCCTTCTTAAGATGACTTGTCAAAACAAAATGTTGATTGAAAACCGGACCAGCACCGTTGCAACCGGCCAGAACTCACACTAACAAAGTATCAGTAATCTCAATTTCATGCCTCTTCTTCTCAAAAATTAGTTACAAGATCTGGCGCTGCTTTGGAATGTGAGAAAAAATGTATTCTTAAAAGAAACACGTCACAATAGAAAGGGGAAAGAAACAAATAACGTTTCGCTTTCAAGTAGAGACAAATTGTACCCCTGTGTTTAACCGGGCAGTCTCTGAACTCACTCGGAGAGGGGAGGCTGCATGCACGGGCGATTCCTGATTTAAACTAATTCATTCAATGCGGTACGTCAAAAACAGTCCAAAACAGCCAAACAAATTCGTCAGTGGAAGGAAAGATTTGCCGAGGGTGGACATAAATACTGACCCAGGAATTGCAAAGGGTTGTAACAGCCAGGTTAAGGCTGTCGTTAGCTTAAACTTTCGTAGATGTATGCATTTATGCAGTTTTTTTTGCGTTCCGTTTACGAAGGGGGTTTGTTTATCTTGCGTACAGGTATTGGAGGGATTTTGCTGATTTTGGGACAATGATCGTCAAATAACCATGAAGTTCAGGATGCAATTCTGTTATACAGTAAAAGTACGCTTTAGTGGATGTTAATTTTCCTTATTGATGAGTAGTTACCAAATAAAAAAGGCGGAAAGACTTGGTATCAGACGACCTATGTTTTAACACGACATATCAATATGGTATATGTGAGGGATGGTTTTGGTGTGCGTGAAGTGTGTTGGTGTTATTGGTTAATGCTGCTTAGGTTTGCTTATGTTAGATTAGATTCCGTTAGGATCACAAAGGCAAGCTTCGGTTCGTAAGGTCGACCAAGGTAAGTTTGGGCTGGAAAAGATAAGGTTGGTTTCGGTAAAGGTACGTTGCGGTACCTTCGGCTGGCCAAGCTATGGTTTGTTTGATGGATAGAGTAGCTTTCGGTAGATTAGGCTACTCTCAAAACACGCTTTAGAGATGTCCCGAAGGATTGAATATTTTACATTGTAAATAAAAAATCTTTGACGTATTTAACGTCGAAACACAGATAACTAGCGTGGAAAATAGACGCGTTCTAACACTCGCGAAAATTGGGAGGTATATACTGGCGTGCAGTTATTTGCTCGGCCACTCGCACTGAATCATGCACGGCTTACGCTAAGTTTGTTTGGCTAATTAAGGGCGTGGTTGTAGGTGCGACACCAATTAAGAGCCATGCCAGAATCAAACTCCGGTGGGCGAAGGATAATTTTACCTTCTCGAAAAGAGAAGCAAATCATAAGCAAGCTGATTTATCGCAGGTGAATTAAGTTTAAATTTAGCTGCAGATGGCCGCCATGCTCCAGTTGCTCTGTGACCGTGCCAAGCCACCAAACTTGAAACTTCCAGATGACGTCGACGCCGCTGCAGAGAGCCTGACAAGCCGAAGACACCGCTGTCGCTTTCAATAGACCTGACCGGAACCCTCAATGTATTTCCTTTCTTTTTTTTTACCAAAGAGGGATTCGTCACAATATTTTGTTTACGAGACGCGTCCATTAATCTAACGGTACTGACAAATAGTTCACGTTGACTGGGTCACGTGAGGTGTTGGTCCAAAAAAAATTTGGTTTTCTCTCCTAATAATGGTCGACACTTTCAGCGTGACTGTCGTCTTAGGATCATCGTTTCCTCTTCGGAGAACGAAAGCGAAATGCTGCTGTTGACATTAGGTTTCCGTTATGGCATTCTTCACTTTGGCAAGCGTCAGTGAGAGTCTTTAGCATGTCGATGCTTCCAGCAGGAACAGTTTTTTTGCCAAGATCTTGGGCTGTTTAAACGGAAACGTAAAATGTTTTCTCAACGTTTCTGAAATAGACGACGTGTTTTTGAGCAGGCGTCCAATGGACTTTTACGCATTGAATGTCACCTCGATGCTCCCGATATGACAAACGACCAGTTTAAAATTCTTGTTTCAATGATCGATTAATTAAGTGAGTGCGTTTAAAAAACTCGATCAAATTTTATATTTATATACGTCGCACTTGATCGGTATTTGAAACATACCCTTTTGCTTTATCGATTTCTGCAACACACGCTTCCTCTTGATCGAGTGTTCTTTGGAGGGAACAACTTCTTCATGATGTCAGTATTACTTGAAAATAACTGGTTTACAGGACTACCATTAGAAGACTCTCTTAAACTCATAGCTCAAGAAAGGCTGCTCCGGTAGCAGACGATTGAATACCCTTCATTGTTGGTTCAAATCCAGAAATGCCTTTACTGTCGTCAATAAATATTCCTCTTACCTTGTGGTCAATATCAGCTGGTTCATCGTGAACAACCATGCTGCTACCAGAGATATTCATGGTGTGGATATTGCTCTAGTCTAAGCCTCTATCGGAGATAATGATCCTTTCCTGAAGAAGAATCAGATTATCAGAGAGGAATCTGAAGAAGATTTGGAACTGCCGAGACTGGATGCTCTTAAGAGAAGGTTCTGTCCTCACCTAAGTCCAGGTGTTGCAGTAGCGTGTTACACGCCTCCTCAAATACTTGCGTGTTGCGCAGCTCAGCGGTGGACATCTCTCAAATGTCGCACCTGTGACGACCATTCATCTTGTGGCGACGCCTTGCGCCTTGCCAGGCCGGCGATGGCTGTGGGTGAAAGGCCCAGGTCCCTCGCCTTGTGGTTAATACGCATACACACTCAATTGGTGGCCGTCAAATGAGCGTCTTTCACGTTGACCGGTGTACAGATATGGATGGTTCTTTAAGTTGAGGCAGGTCTTTGTTTCGCCGGTGGAGGGGGTTCTCTGAAGGCGATGGAGCTCGGATGAATATGCTTAGGAGGCCATTGTGGCTGACGAGACGAATAGGATCTGCAGACGAGAGGAATGAGGAGGAAGATTCCTTCCATGAATGGACGCAGTTGAAGAACTGCACTTCTTTCCAACTCATTGTCAGCACAAGCACTTTTTGGTGGAAGAATTAGAGGAGATTTGGATCGTTTCAGAGCAGGATCGCAACATAGCCTCATGAAGTGTTTGACGTGTGGATTTCTTGTTAAACTTGAAACTTTGAAAGATGCATATTCTTTCTCTTTGCGCGTACTGTTGATTTTTAAGGTTGCATTTTTAGCCTTTTGGTCGTCACCGAGTGGAGGAAAAGGACTCTTTTGCTTTATCTGGCTGTCACAAGTACACTGAATAGTGTTTCCTCCGCCGCATGTTTTCTCAGAATCATTTTCTAATAATGAGAAAAAAAGTGCCAGAGACCCATTCCCCACCTCATAAAGTGCAGACTCACGGGAAATATTGGAATAAATCTGTCGAAAAATAATAACAATACGGCCATTAAATGACGCGTTGATGAGTGCATTATACTGGTAGCACCCGATTTCAGCCCCCAAACTTTCATTTTATTCTGTCGCAATTTGTCTCCGCTTTATCGCCCAGCAAACAGCCGCTGGCTGACAAAAAGAAAGCGATGTCCAATCAGAACAGACTATCGAGAAATACCAATCAAGAAGGAACACGTATCTTTGAAAAATGACGTTCTCGATGACTGGGAAAAAAAGTCAGCCAACAAAACTTACTGTCTGTTACTATTTTGCTGCTGAATCATACATGCGCGTTTTTTTTGTCACTTGTATTTTTTTCGATTGACTTGTTGACGTGTGATTCCCACCTCGGAAGTGTGTCAGAAAAATGACCCGTCGGACTTAACAGATGTTGGCTGGTTGGAATCCATCAACTTTCGCGTGCGCAAGTCCAGAAGCAGACTGGAGTTTTTGACCTCTCGATAATCCCGATTGATGTGTTTTTCTGTTTCGGAAGTGATGAGTTCTGTTGCTCCAACTACATTAGGGACTATTTTCCCTGGTGGCTCAACCTACTTTCGTCCAGTTGTTTCAGAGCAACGATTTTTCGGTATAAGTTGACTCTTGGAAACGACCGAGTAATTTATTCTGCCAGGTATTATTTCACAACCCGCTCGTGTAGTCTACAGGTTCCTTTTTTTTTGTTTCGATTAGGTTAGAGCCAGTTTTGGGTTAAGTTTAGTTGGGTTGGGCTAGTTTTATTGGGGGTTACCACCGTAAAGTTAGGTCAGGTTACATACAGTCAGAGATAACTCCCTTTCATCTCGACCCAAAAAAAGTGCCTCGATTCGAATTGCATGTCCATCACCCGCTTTGTAAGAAAACCCTCATCCGCATCCTGGCTAGGTACTTTGACCATCCGCAGCCGCGGCGATCAACACCTCCTCCTCTTAAAAGGGGTCAGCCCTCAAAGCGGCCCCATCGGCGCCCCTCCGACAGATATTTTTGTTTCCGTCAACGACGTCGGCGTCGGTAGTGGCACACGCCCGGCGCGGCGGCGCGGAGAGAGGTGGGGACGGGGACCCCGATGACACGTCATTTCGCGAAGACACCGCGCCAGTAGGAAGGCGTTCCGAAACGCAGGCCGCCGCCTGCACCAGCTCATTATTATTTCATGTGACAGGATAACGAGGAGCCGCACAGGTTTATCAGCGGTGATGACGGCCGATAATGAGACGGGCCTGTCAAAGAAATGGGTCTTTGCGCCGTTTCTTATTTTCAACTACTTTCGGAATTCCCGACTGACGCTGTAAATGCCGTAAAACTAACTCCTGAATCACTCATTAGGGTTATTTAAATCTCATACAGCCCGACCGCTTTACAGTAGGACTTATTGCTTGTTAAAACCAGATTTTTTTTCGAGTTAAATGATTCGGTGTAGAAAAATGCAAACGTGAACATTTTTTTTGAATTTATTTATTTTTGCAAATGCATAAACACACTTGAGAATAATTTATCCGAGAATTTATCTTAATTAGAAAAAATGGACTTGCTCGCACAACACGTCTGCGGTTGTGTTTTTTCCCCCACTTTTTGTTATTTTCCCCTAATTGTTATTATTGATCATTTTTCGGCCCCTTTTTCTCTAGTTTTCAAAGCAGTATGTCAATATATGGAGATTTTTGTGTTGTGAGGAGCTATGCAGAACATTCGGCATAAATAGATTACGCATGAAGTCAACTTGATAATACTGCTGCACTTACTTGCATGCCTGATTTTTTCCTCGGCCTAATTAAGCGTACAGCACCTTTTATAATTATTCAAAAAGAAATAAAACTCCCATTCAGTTGCTTTTAGAGAGACTTCAAGAAACGCCATACCGTCTCTTAGTTCATTTCTTCTAATTATTTGTTTAAGTAAAAGCAATAACAGCTTTGTATTTTTCGGCTTGACTTAGACAATGTCACATTATTTTAGAAGTACTCAAAAAGACCTTACCAAAATGAGTTGGCCTTTGTATGATAAGGTTGAAATTGTTTTAGGTAGTAATAATTATATTTGTTAAAAGTGAAATAATGTAGGTTGATGAGGTTCAGCTTGTGCAGTATTGCTCTTTTAGTGATGATAAAAAAATCTGGAAACAAAGTTTTCCTAGAAACATTGTGAATGAATAAAGTGAGTTTCCCAGTTTCGAATGGAGTTTTCCTCTACCGTACTCGTAACAAAGCTATGCCGTCAGGATGTGGGATAGAACCGAATCCGGCGCCACAGCCCCCGGAGTCTGGGGCCCGACCGAAACCTTCCCGATTACAGTGAAATCTGACGGCTGAATGAGCATTTGAAGGAAGCCTATAAAATTGATATTTTGAATGACGGCTCTCCCTTTTTGGTGTCCTGCCTCGCACACTTGTGAGCCCAGCCAATATCCGGTCAAACCCGAGAATATTCGACAACGCGCCTCAAAAGTGGTCCTTTTCCTATCGGGTTTCCGACCACGCTGACAACTCTCTGGCTGTGTTGTATTGTGGGGGCGAATTCGGAGATTATACGCTCGCTGTCGAAGCAGTATTAAATTGACCTACTTTTGAGTATACGGAAACGTCATTTTTTCAAGTTGTTGAAATTGTTTAAGCAAATACAACAAGATAATTTCAAAGCATTAGCATTAAACGATTTGTGCCTAGAGGAAGTTTGAAAAAAATAATTTAAGGGAATAATCAAAACGTTTTGAATCAAAATATTGCAAAATGGTGTTTTTTTGAAACGATCAAATTTTTTCTTTAGGCTAATTTACATGTACGTTTTTACTCAAAATAAGTGATTTTGGGGAGCATTTTGCATAAAGGTTGATATTTTTGATGGGTCGATGACAGCCCAGTGGGCAAAAATCGGTTAATTAACCCTTAAATGAAGGGAATGGCCTTTCTGGAGCCACGAAGTGTGTGATTTATGTACACTCAACTTTTTTTTGGCAATTTAATTTTTGTAGGAACGACGGATCAGTTGCTTGCAACAACCAGTCAGTTCAGATTGCGTATAATTGGTGGTCGTTTATATAAGATAAGTTTGGATTAGGAGGCATCACAATGTTCTGCATATCTGCGAATTCTCTGCGTCTGATTGAAAGACTTCCAGTTCTACAAACATAGAAGTAAAAAAAAGAAAAATGTTTTTTTCGGGCTACGTTTGAAATCTCGATTAATGCAACTTTCTCCTGCAGCTTCAGCATGTACAAATGCACAGGAGCCGAACATGGAGATTGTGGGGAGTACTGGTAGAAGTGTCCCTGCCGCCAGGATCTCACGCAACTCCGCCGAAATCGGAGAAGCAAAATTAATGACACTGCAGCCGTCTGTGTGGTCTTACCGCCGCTTTGCGTAGCGTTACGTAGCGTCGCGAAGCGTTACGAAGCGGCGATGGCGCGGAGCCATACTCCATGTCCACCAAACCAACTGACCGGAGCAGCTCCAGCGCGGCGGCAAGAAACAGACACTTGGAGGGACGACAGCCAGATCTTATATAGTCTGGAGCGAGAGTGTAGAGGAATCGATATAGAGAATCTCTCAGTTTTTGCCCGGAACCGCATGTGGGATTGCTCTCCACGTTTTAACCTCGTTTTTTTTCTTTTTTTTTGCCGAAGTTAGGTTTTGTCCCTCTATTTTGTCTCCATATGTTTTTCTTCTGCTTACAGTTAAACGTTTTGCCACTGTATCCGTCTAATCACACATGACTTCTAATCATAATTGTATTGATGAATAAAATATCGTGTTTGGCCGCATTTTGAATTTTTAAGATCGAGGGAAAGTTTGTATGTTTGGTTTTGTTTGATTTTCGCTCCGTATTCATAGCATTTATAAAAGATGAGGTTTGTTAGTATTGATTTTTCTCTCTTTCTTTTTTCTTTTTTTCTTCTTTTATGGACATAAAAGTTTTGCTGGAATATTTTAGTTTCTAGAAATTGGATTTTTTAATAAAACGTCATCTACAATCTTTTGAAAAAATGTGCAACAAAATAAAACAAAAATTCATAATCAAAAACATAAATGAAATAATGAATACTTTTCTGTATACGTCTCTGGCAATGAGGTGCTCGCGGCATTTTCATTTATTTGCCCTGAGTCGATTCTTACTGAGTCCGTTTAAATATTCCGTAAAAGGGCTTAAAAGCGGCTGTTTTTAATGAGGTCTTCCCCGGAGCCATGGGAGGTGCGGCGGCGCCTGCTTGATATGCTCGGAAGGGCTCGGTAACGCAGTTTTGAAATGACGACAAATTTCCGAAGGAAATGATATCCCAATCGTAGTTCTCTCGCCACGGAGTGAATTTTAATTACCGGCTGGATGGGTATTTTTTGATGTCGAGCGTTCCTGCCCAAAATCTAGTTCGGTCGGTTACTTAACACGAATCTGTAATGAGACCACACACAGAGAAACGCATAGGGCGTCCCTTCCACCACTGTAATATCATGTTTAAGTGCTGGGGTAACAACTACTTTAAATTCCGGCGTGCTACACGATTTCCATTGTATGATTCTATTCCTCAAGTTTAGTGTGATTCCCGTTATGATTGATGTGATATTGTATCCCTCCAATGAAATAACAGCAACGGATCATTTTAGTTAAAAGAAGAAAATTGTTAAGAATGCTGAATTTGCAAAAATCAAGTCTTGTGACGATGAGGAAGAGCACCCGTTATTCCAAGAGAGGTTTCTTGTTGCGACAAAAGTATTTGTTAAATTAGGGACAACATATATATTTTGTTTTTTTCGACGCAAAATCTATTTGTTTCTCACACAAAGTTCACAAATGAACTTTGGGTTAACGTGACTTAGGGTTCAAGTTAAGTTAATCGTAACTTAGCCCACTTTTTTTTAGGAGGGGGGGCAGATCACCTATTGATCTCAGATTGCAGGAATCAACCTCATTGTGCTTTCTTACCCTGTAGATGTGCACTAAAAGTTGCCATTTTAGTGTTTATCTGTACCGAGCTCACGTTAGGTTGGTTTCATCGCGTATCTTGACAAGCTAAGATAAAATTTAACTAAGGTTAAGTGCAGCAACATAATCCAAATTCGTTCATGAATTATCTCTATGTAATTCAGGAAATATGGAAATCCACATAATTAAACGTTATCAGAGGTTTTTCCACTATCGAAGGATAACGCGAGGAATTTTGATTTCCTTTAATTGCGCTTATTTAAGTGGTGCGCCTCTTATTTCGTCAACAGCCTCTTTGAACCGCGGAAAGCGTAACTTTCTGAATGACAGCCAGCAGCGGGACACTGTTATTCCTTTTGACATGTCTCGTATTGCTAGTCTCCAACTTGTCAACACTCGGACGAAATGAAGCAAACCGCATATTGCAATGAATTTCGACCACCTTTATAAGGATGAAAGTTTTGTTCAGAATCCTTGCTTTGCGAATTCTTGGTGTGTTTGGCCAAATTGCTTTCTGTAAGTTCAAGAAAAGTCCAATGACCCAAGCTTTCCATGAGTGGTCTTCGACACAATATGTAATCCACAATTTATTGTTTCCAACTTGTGCCTCGTACGGACTTCATTGGGACATCGTATTGAGGTCAAAAATCATTCGCCTTTTTATGTTCTCAAAATAACAACCCTCTGGTAGCGTCATTGTCGTCCGGAAGATTCTCGGAGTTCGGACCGTCATTGTTGTGACCTCGTCAGACAAGGCTTAATGATGGTTTTAATAATATTTTGGTTCTAATGGAAGTTGAAACAGTAAATTATTATGGAAATCAGATTTTCTTCCGGAAATTCAAAGATCAATTAGAAACTTTGCTCAGTATCTGGATGTAATTTTTGTGAATGGCATAAACTTCTGCGCAGTATATTTAGGGTGGCAGCACTCAAAAAATTTCAGATAGGAACGAAGCATAAGGCACAAGTCACTATATTTAACCAAACCTAAGTTAACCTAACCTACGTGCTCATGTGCCGTTAATCTCATTGGAAGATTGAACAAGAATGAAAGAAAGAACGCAAGCATTAAAGCTAATATTTCCGACACGAAAAAGGCGTAAACAGCATTGCTAGCTGTTATTCCGGATATGATTTCCACGTAATCTTGTGTACCGCAAAGCTACTTACCTCACCGCATAGCAGCAACATTGATCTGGAATTAAGTACTAAACTTTGTCGAAAGCTAGCAGTGTAAAAAGAACAGCACGTCTTTTACGATTCCTGCTGGAACGACTGGAAGGTTATGAAAGTAATTAGGAAGTACCGAAAGTTTTGACGCCGCCTTACGGCTATTTTAACACCGGTACTTTGCCGCTCCGAAAGTCAACCATAGCAGTGCTGGCTCGGGTCGGGATACTAAATGCGTTTATTCGCCCGCCTCCGTTGCGGGTTCACTGCCATTGCGGTTCGATTGTTACAGCAGCACTTATTTGTCAAATGACCGTCTTTTTCCACCAATGACTGATGAGATGCTAGCGGATTTTATGTCAGCTAATAAGGACCTAGTGCTAGTGCTTCTGAGTAGAGACGCGCCAGAATAATGAGATAGGTTGTTCCTTGGGGTAGACGGAGTCATCATCGACGTCTTCTCGAACTACAAGTGTCCTACAAATTCATTTTCTGATAAATCTGATATATCTTCATTCATTATTCGCTTAGCGTTCACTTTAATTTAGAAGAACATGAATATATTTCAGCTCGAAATATTAGTAGCGCTATGGCAAACTTGAGGTAGTATTCCAACCGACAGAAATATCCTCATCCTAGGCTGGTATCGGGAATAACTTTACGGTATGAAATTATTTAACTCCATTGTATGAGAACACAAAGTTCACGAGTTACAAAGTCGCCTCTCACATGAGCAACATGTTTATTTTTTTGAAAGTTTGAATTTGTATGATCTGCGATGGACGAAATATATAACAGGCGTCTTACCTATAGTACGCTTGAAGTAGAAAGGAATATACTTTAGCCAATCGTTACAAAAAGTACGGTACCCAAGGCCTTCAAAGTTTTGCAAGTTTGATTTAGCCAGGCAAGTCTTATTCTACGTAATAAAGTGTTTGTACCAACGTTTTAAAGTATGACGTTTTGAAGTTAATCAAAATTCGCATTTATTATTCCTTAGGACATCTTAGGAGCATTGTACTTTGTAACCAAGCCGCTCTCTTTTATCGCGATATTGTAAATAGAACAACACGCGTTCATCCCCAAAAATATGACCTTCGCCTCCGTCTCCTTAAATAATTATCTTATTCCTTCAGCATTTTGCCTGAAGGAACAGAACACAACGCATTCCATCCAACAAATTGAATACCTCGTTAATTATAGGTTTCTCTTGGAGGATCTTTCAGCGAGTACCAATTATTCATTTCTTACGATATTTGCACAGCCTTCGAAAACTCATGTTAACGCTGAGGCTGCGATTGAGTAAAAACATAGAATATTTATTTTAGGAGGACGTTGAGGAGGTTTGCCAATATTGTTGGTTTTTGGTGAACAAAACAAAAGTCTGATTGGAAACGTAACACCCGTTAGCTTTTCCGCGGCGTCGGTTTTGACGAATTAAATCGTACTTTTATCTCGTCTATGGGATCGTTATTAGTCTTTTATATTCCAGCGTTGAAATAAAAGAAGAGAAAAGTCTAATTTATTGCTCGCAGTTTGCCCTGTTAAAATGATTTTTCTGTCGCCTTTTAATGTGCCCGTGAAACGAGATTTACGTTATCGTATTTGACCAATTGTACTGCTGATAAAATGTCTGACGTATTCATGACTACTGTTTGAACTCGTATGAAAACCGCTCACAAACAGTAATAATATACCATTGAACTTTGTGTTAACTTATAAAATACTTTTAGAAATTAGATATTTTAGATAGGAAACCTCGGTAGTTATGAACAGCTATTGGACATGACTGTTGAACAGTGTTGGTGACAAGCTACAATCTTACTTCTAATGTATTATCGATTCTGGTTAGTTCCATGCAATAAACGATTATTGCCGTCATTTTCGTCATAACTTTTGACTTTTCCATGAAAGGGTGGTACGTACATGCCGACGTGTTTGCCCATAGCAGCAATCACCACATGTAGTGATGCCAACATAAAGTTCGAAGCAAAGTAATACTCATTGTGAGTTGTAAAATAGCGCCACTTGTGATGCGACTCTGAGGCTTGAATATAATATCCCCTCCGGTAATGGTCTTGTCATTTAATCCTTTCGGTCGGGATTTCCGCGAAGGACTGGCTCCATCGTGACAAATCGGAATTGGCAAGAGCGTCGGGGACAGTCTTTTGTCCGGCAAACAGATGCACCTCTTTGTGTGGTCAATAAAGGTGACGGCTGTCCGGTTGAACCAACACCCAAACATATTTTGTTTTCCTTTTTTTTCCTGTTTTGCGTTCGCCCTGTGTACTTTCTCCTCAAGCCGCTCCATTGGAAGGAGCAACCGTCACCACCAACGCGACGCCCGCGGGGCTGGAAGGCATTCCTCACACCAAACATGTCACTCGGAAAAACGCATATCGAGCGCAAGTGCGCAAACATCCCGGGCTTCGCACGTCCAACTCCGGAAAAAAACAACAAATATATATCGCGGGCGCCGCGCCGAGACCACCCGGGGTCGCGCAGGCGATGTGGTAAACGCGACCCAGAAGCTCTTCGTCGAAACCGGTCCAAGGATTCTGACAGGAGTGAAGCTGCGTGAAGCACGCTAGGAGGTAATAGTGACCTTCTATGTGTGGCCCTCGACACCTAGATCACGCTTCCCTATGCACAGATCCCAAATATTAAATGAAAAGATCTTTGCCCGCCCGTCCGGAACTGGCAACGTTTGTATTCGTAATAGTTGGGGCGTCATGCAGCCACCGGTCAATGTACTTTCAAAGGCTCCGTGTTTTAAGAGGGATTCAATTCACACCACATAGCCTGCGGAAGTGAGGTGGGATGAGATTGACCCGAAATGAATGGAAAAGCCAAATCATCTTGGCTCCTCACGTTCTACTCCTTAACTTGCTATCTTTTGTTGGACCACCAAAACTGATCGCTGATGTAATGAATTGGACCAACTCCGCTCTGTGAATTTGAAAGTTTGAAATATCCACGTCTTGTGTTCTTCCTACAGTAGCCCAAGCGGACCGAAGCCAAAAGGAACGAAGCCAACCTATTAGTCGTCAAGCGTGATTCCTCCTACTTCCTCGGTGGCATAAACTTCAACCGAGAATCAAGCGGCATCAGGCTTGGAAACCATCGAAAACTGCGCGAGCCAAGTGGGGCAAAAAGCCTTCCCGAGCACAGCGATTTCTTAGCAACTAAAAGGAAACCTACGCGATTTCATGTCAGCAATACCCACGTAATTAAAGGTTGAACGAGGGTCAAGGTGGATCAGGATCACAGAGGTAGAAAATCCATCCTTTAAATCTGAGAGTGAATGAAGTGGCACGCCCTCGTATGACTTGGTCTAACCGTGAACTTCTCTTGTTATTTTTTTTTTTGCTAGTTGCAAATATGAGCGTTACTCCAACATATATGTTCGTCTTTAGCATCATCCAGTCTTTCTCCCTATGCATCGTCGATAGGAGTCCTTATTCTGGCTCTTTACAATTGCACTAAACCCTGGCTGTCTTCGGTGGCCTCGGAGATTCTTTGCCATCCCAACACCTTGCTCCCTTGAAAAATTCGCTGGCCTGGGGCTAAACATATTGGACTCCCAATCAGTAAGAGACGTGTCCGTAGCACTAATTCTTGTAAGAAATCGTCATACGCCTTCCCGAAGTATAACTTGATTGGTCCCGCACGTTCATCGGCGTGAAGGTTATGCCTGTCAGAAGTGTCGAAGCGTCGGTTACTCCTAAGAATTATGGTGAACGGGCCAGCTCGCGAGGCGAGCATCACTCATGGTATTTTCTTCATGATTGGAAACGGTTGTCGTCGGCTAAGGAAAGGTTACCGTCGGTCAAAGGACCAGACCTCAAGTACCCAGAGCGATACCCCAACGAGCTCTTTGGTAACCCGCCCGTGAGGCACTGCTGACTTCCAAACAATCGTTTGAATGTGCTTTAGCCTCCATACGCTTTCACCGCGCGTAGCTACGACAAACTGGACGACATTCCCACGCATTCCCGGAATTCAGCACCAAGATGTGTAAAGGCAAGCATCCCAAAACGATGACGTACATGAAAAACATTTTTCAGACAAGAGTTTGTGTCAAAACTATAAACGGCTGAGAAGAAATATGAAGGTTAAGTTGCAAGCCTTGCGCGCTACGCTTCATAACTCCGCTCGATTGGGCAACGAAAGGTGGAAGACAATAGATGAGAAATTCAGCCTTTCAAATTTACAGTGTATGTAGCCTACGTATGCTGGCCGTTATTCGTCGTGTTTCCCTAAAACCGTTTACCGGTGTTCCTCTCCAGGAGTCCGATGCAAACTATGGAAATCTCATAGCAGATGCAGCTGACGTCTGGAGTTTCGTTTGTCAGGGTTTTAGCGGCGAATCGATACGATAGCTTCTTCTTGAAGATCCTTGTAATATGAGGAGTCCACTATTGATGGTCCGCCCACAGCACGCGACCATCTCAGCAAAATCGCTCTCGAAAAACATATGTAGGCTGTGAGGACTGAGAATTTTATATTTTTTTCTCCCTTCGTTTGCGGACATGATCCGGTTGGCTGAATTCCTCTATTAATTCCCTAACTTTTCAACAGTCTAAAATGTAGGATGGGTAACATGTTCATTAAGGTGTTTATACAGGATTACATCAGGACAGGGCAGTATATTTTTTCGTACACATCACTTTCATGTGGATGATAGCGTGCAACCTGCAGCACGAGATACTGAGGTTATCATGAAAGAATCGTATGAACATACTTTTTAGGTGTTACATTAATACGTAAGAATACAGAATTGAGTTTTTAATAATCTAGAGTGGTGCCAAGAAGTGCTCTGTTTTAATGGTTCGGTCATTGCGCGC
>Ga0058701_10000908_pt1 | contig 20238 bp, 9 predicted proteins | sample AgamicOrMae_FD_97039 | JGI IMG/M metagenome (GOLD analysis project Ga0058701, IMG submission 97039) | Agave microbial communities from Guanajuato, Mexico - Or.Ma.e | ecosystem: Host-associated > Plants > Phyllosphere > Phylloplane/Leaf | place: Guanajuato, Mexico | collected 2012-06-04
CGGCAGCTCCGAAAAATGGCGCTAAAACTGTTGAATTATGATTGATAGCGTCTGATTGAGATTAGATGGGGATCGAAAAAACTGTTTCCAGTGGAGATTGGAGTTCCAGAAACAATTTAGAAAAGTTTGACGACAATTCCCCGATTCGTTATTTTTAAAAACTTGAAAAACAGCTGCATTATGTAGAAAAGTGAGTCAAATCAGCAACTTCATTATTTTTTAACGAAAGAAATAATTTTTTACCGAGGTGAAAATAAAATGCGGAGAGCAGCTCGTGTAAATAATTGTCGAAAGCGACAATTTTCAGATTTTTAAAACGCGTTTCGAATTTTTGGATAAACTTGACTAATCGGAAGCGCTGGAATATCCTTAATACTCTTCATTGTCCCGGACAGGTGTGATCAGTCTGCTATGGGTCAAGTGCCTTAGCTACTGGGGTTTTGTTCCAAAACTGTAAAAGCTCTTTACCGGCATAACACAGAGGTTGATGTTGATACGGTCTCCTACCAGTTATGAACTTCACACTACTTCTGCTAGGAGTCTCGTTGCCAAGTCGGACATAGGGACAAAAAACACAACCTGACGTACAATAAGCCTAACGGTGATCAAGCCTGATGTCGCTTAATTCTCGGTGGCAAGCTCCTGCTTCTGATATGTAGGCAGCATCGGAGTAGGCGATGACAGCAGAGTGTGAGCAAAGCTAGGAACGAAGTACTACCATGCAGAGAGAAAAATACACTCAACTCCTGTTATACCTATAACTTTGAATTACGGAGTTGTATATCATACCTATCATAAAAAATTGTATCGGAGCAAAAAGGAAATCCAAGCTTGAAAGGTGAGAGAATCAGCGTTGAAAGGTCGCTTTTTCTAACCTAGTTGCCTTGTTTTTTACGAAAGAAAACAACAACAGATGGTTGAAGGCATGCAAAAATGAGACGCGAATCCCATAGCGCCCAAGGAGGAAGGAGCGGGAGAGAAATCTCCTGTGCGCGTCAGCTTGGGCTTCGGCTCGGCGATCAATCATGAGCATCGGCCAACATCGGCCAGCCATCGCCCTCCGCGCCGCACACTTCGCACTGATGCAGACGTCCCGACATCTTCCACTTTCTCTTTGCTCCCTTAACAGCATCATTTGCGCTCCCCTCGATCCTCATGGTGCCCAGGTGTGACCCGTACTCACCCACCTACCATTCTGTAACCAAAAAAGTACGGAACCGAATGTATTGTCAGAGGCTGCATATTTTACCTCTCATCCCACCATCCCGTCTGCAAGCTAAACCATACAGTAGGACTTATAATGAAGTAACATATGGTACCTTCATGACTACTTAGTGTTAAGGGTGAATCCTCTTTAGTCAACTCTCGTCCAGGACAGGCATAATAGGATTTTTAACTCAAACAGTCGCGTAAAATGTGTAAGGTATTTTTTTTTAAATCCTTTTTGAGAAATATGAATATATTCAAATATTATTTTTTTTGGCTTAGAACACGTAAAGTATCCAAAAACTTTGTCGTTAAATAGAGTCCACAAGAGCGAACTCGGATGGAATGGGTTCGTAAAAGCAAAGTCTAACATACCCGTGGTTTTCAGTGACGTTCCTATGACCCCGTCATTTTCAAGAGCGTACCGATGAACCCGTATTTTTTTGACGAAAGCATTATGCGCCTCTTTCGTCGTTAGCCAAAATTGTACATGTTGGCCAATCTACCTCATCAATGACTGTGGCTGTAGGATAAACTTTGGCCCAAGTGAAGCACTCTTCAAAACGTGATGGGCCAAGCAATGAAAGTTTGGCTAGCGACGATAATGGACCATTTTCTATTGGCTGATATCTACGGCTTTGTTGAAGCGCTCCTAAAAACTATTGGTTGGTTTAAGTGCCTCTGAAACTACGGCTTTGTTGAACGGAAGTACTGGACATGTCATTTTCGACAATAACCAATCATCAGAAGAGATCAGACATTACTGGTGTGAGTCCTCTTCTTTAGAAATGCCAATGCTCTTTTTCGTTGGTGCGTTACAGGAGTGATGCTTCATAGCCGATCGTTAACCCTTTAGACTAGGTGCGTGTTTATCGCAGCTTTGTGATCCTTCTGACCTCTTACCAATGTTATCGCAATGGTCTGGCCCTGTCTTCGGATTCAGAAAAAAAGGAATTAATAGCCCTCATTTTTTTAATTGACTTCTGGACATGTCCAGAAGACGTGACTTTTCTTTGGGCAAAGGTTGTCTCAATGGTGATTGACTTTGATATTCCACCTAACTTTAAACGTTACCCATCGTTACAAAAAAAACAACACAAAAAAAACAGGTCTAGGAGTTAGCATTTGCCAATCAATACACCACAAGGTCCCCCTTCTCAACATCAATTGCATAAGACAGCAATAACGGTACGAAGAAGAAGAAATGTACCCAAACCTAGAATCTACACGATATGTCGCCGTTCATTTCACGGCATCAGTATCCTGACGTCTTGAGGAAAACAGCGTTTGGCTTACAAAGCATCAACCAAACCGACCAGTCGTAATTAAAAGTGGGAGGAATTTAATAGGACCTAGGATAACCTGACCAGCATTGTTTTATTTCGATCTTTTCCATATTGTTCTAAAAGGATGAATGTTCTCACACAAGAGATAAAAATATTGCAACTTACAAATCGAGAGTGCAAGCCGCAAAGTAGCAGATTTCGGAATCCACAATCAATAAGCTAATGTTCGGACATGCTTAGTTCCTTCACATTGCCAACGTATTTCGTTATTGTTGAAACATGTAAGGCAACCATGCTCTCATTTTCTTAATGTTATTTCTTCGTTTGGATGCAATGACCGAATCGGTCCTCTTATTATTGTTTCAGGAATGTTTTCTTCCCAGTAGCATGGGTGCATGGGTTTACATGAGATTTGTTTGACAAACCAGGACTAGATGTAGACATCGCTAGAGTGCTATTGAAATGAAGGTTGATTTATATCTATGACCGTTCGCACAGTGCCACCTCAAAGAACGGAGCATGTGGTGAACATTCACAGCTAGAACATATGTCGGCTCCCAATGCAAACATTTAACAAGGACACAGTTTGATTAAAAAAGTTCCTGTCTTCAATGAAAGTTTTACTGTCACTTACGGAGACAAAGGAACAAGGAATTATTGTATGATAGAAATGACGCAGTTTGCGAAATGTTGTCACCATAATATTAAAGAAAGGAGGCCGGTTTATCGATGGAGGAGCTGCGAGTCCCCTAAAACAATGGTAGTCAGCTGTGTAGTGCAACTTTTCCCGTCTCGAAAGCAGTATGTTGTGGGAAGTTTGGAAGGCAGACGCTCAAGGTCTTTTGCGGTCAAGGGAAACTGACCTTCACCATGAAAACAATAATACAATTCTTTCTGAAAGCTCCAGAGCATTTTTAGCAAGAATATTTCATTTCGGATCCGTGCCGCCGTCGCGTGAATAGCAGATGCGTCGACGCGTTTTAAATAGGAAGTCACGGATTTGCGGGTGTATTTAGGCTTGGATTCGCGCGGTTAAAAGAACGTTCCTTTGCCCTTTCTTTTCATTGTTATTTATTTGAGTGCGCCGGGTTTGTGGAAACGCTTCTGGTTTGGTGAATAGCTGTGAACTTAAGGATTGCATTTTCTACACATTGTGTTTTGCGTTTTGCAGCCAAGTCGTTCGGAGCAACAGTAAAAGGGTATACGGCATACCGCACTTAAAATAGCTTGTATAAACTGAAATGGAACTTATCCAAAAGTTTCTTGTCAAGTATGATGCCGCTTAGCTCTCAGCGGTAAACTCCTCAGTTTCAAGTAAAAAGAGGTATGTCTCGGCTAACGTCAGTTTAGCCGAGAGATATCTACGTCCCTTACTCGGATTTTAATTTTACCTATGTAGCAGGCAAGCGGCTTGCTGACGATAGATTGAGCTAGGCAAGGTTAGTTTGGGTGCTCTTTATCGCTTTCACTGTACGTTTTGACGACATCCGGTAGAGCCTTATAGAGGAACACAAAACGAAGTTCTTCGAAGGCAGAACAAGATACAACGTATGCAATTCATAGAGTATTCTTATAAAGCCTTAAATCTCTTTTAATTAGAAAATATTCATGAGACACTGGCCTATCAAGAAACTGCGATATAAATGAGACCATGCTTTGATATGCGGAGAAAGAGCACGCAAATTGTGCGCGTAAGCAAGATAAGTGAACACAATGGATTACGTGTGAGTTCTCTTTTGTCAGCTTTCTCTCCGTTTTGAGTTAGACCGTTAATTACACATTAATTACGAGTATTGATCTCTTGAATTGTGGATTACCGAAAGAATGCCCTTTCTCTCTTCGCACTTCATAAATTAGTGCTAAGTTTTAAGTCGGATTGTGTGCACATTTTTCGTATATGCTGTCTGCTTTAAACTTTCTCAGCACCGTGAAGGTGTTGTGATCTTTGCTTATCGGGTAGCGAACAAGAGTTCTTGTCACAGAAACTGCTATTTGGTTTCTCTGTATCATGACTAATCTGGCACAAAGTATACCACCTTTTATGGCATTTTCCTGTCGTGTAGTTAAAGTTATTAGATCATCGGCAGTGCCTAAATTTTAGGTGAACAAGCACAGGTCAGTGATGTTTTATTGGGTATTGGAGATGTCTTAGCGTGGAAAAAAAATAATAGTCCTAGCTGCAAAAGAAAAGAAAAAAAGAAAGTCTGTAATGTAGCTTTAGATTACTATTCCTAAAGTGATAAGGAGAAATTCAAAATTTCGATTAATACGTGGCCGACTGCTGGTACTTTTACATACGGCTTTTTGGAAAGAAAACGTTAGGCATGGTGGAGGACACAAAGGCCCATTTACATTGTTAGTTTTGGTTAAGCTACGCAAGGCTTCCTAAACATGAGTTTAGCAAAGTAATGAAGAAAACTCCAAATCTGCTCTTGTAAATTTTGACCAACAGGAATCAAAGTCAGAGTTGCAGAACCCGAGAATGGTCAAAACACAACCAGGACAACAGCCAGAAACAACCAATTCCAAGTCAAAAACAATTGATTCAATCAACAGGGTGTGTTTTGGATATCGAGCCAAGATATTGAAAAATGGCACTGATCCGAAGATTGTCATCATCGGTTGAAAAAAAAAAGAGCGTTTTAATATGACGGGATCACGAAATGAGAAAATACGACACAGAAGGATCACGGTCAACAGATGTGGAAAAAAGTCATCTGCATTGCGAACGCTTCAGCGACGACGACCTTTGTCGATTTGGGTACTCCTAAAGCTGATGAACGAAAAATAAATCGTCCTCAAACTTCAAAGGGAAAATAAAAAGCAAAATATGTTACTCCTTGAAGGCCAGGTTTCAACTTCACGTAATTATTGTCACTGTTCGATACCGGTAACGAATTTTTATTACGAGGACTTTCAGTATAAATTTTCCCAGTAGGGAGTGAAAATGATTGAAAGCGTTTAATGTCGGTCAGTAGGCACGTGCTAGTACACTTTCTCGCATTGCTCATCTCCTTCGCGAAGGTTCACACACCGCACTCTGTTCTTGCGTCGCGCGTACATTGATACAATCATGACGATGCACTTCACCGCACTCTTTACTTTTAAGGTTGCATTTTCAACCTTATAGACGTTAAGCAGAGTGGAGCGATAGCGGAGCGAGGCAAAAGCCACGTAACCTAACTTAACCCAGGGCTACCTAATTAAACGGTCGCCAAGCCTGAGGCCGCTTAATTCTCGGCGGCCGATTTAAGGGCCGCCGAGAAGTAAGCGGCATCAGGCTTTGCGACAGCGGAGCGATAGCGAAGCGAGGCACAAGTGACTCTATCTAATCTTAGTAAGCGGCAAGGGGCTTGGTTATAATAGGTTAAGTTAGATTGGATGCCTCTTGCCTCGCTCCGATGTCGTTTTAATCGATTTGACGACGAAAGGTTGAATCAAAAGGTCAAACAGTTCCCTTAAAGAATTAGAGTTCAAACTAATTGCATTCACTGTCAATTTGAAATAATGCATTTACCACCTCTGTATTACCTCGCGTATCTAATCGGAGCGGATTGAGAGATGGGAAAGGCACAGAGCATATATCATATCGTTGCCAGTCGTCTTACCGCCAGCTGAGGTAAGGGTAGGTGCACGTTGCGACGATTCACTATCATTTTGTTCGGCTGTTAACATGACTGATACTTCTTACTTTCCGGTAGTATATGCCTTTCTACTAGAGGTAATATGCATCAAGCTTGTCAACGGCGAGGTAAGGACACTTGGTGTTCGGGGAGGTTAAAACAAGTTACTAGTTTTCGCTTTGTTGCTGCTTCGCAGCCGCCCCGCTTCGATTTGCGGTGAAAACAAGGCTGAAACAAGAACAGAGAGAAGATAGAACGAAACCTTGCATAGATATGATTTATAGTATATTTACCGAGCAAAAAGCAGTTCAATTGCAGCCCGATGCACCTAATAAGCAAAAAAGCCACCTTAATAATATTCCGAACAAGCTGCTCTATTACAAAATATATTTTTTTTTATGACAAGCTTAGGGAAGAGTAATATAAAGCTCACGCAAGTTTTTTCTTTTTTATTTTAAAGAAATACTCGCTTTTCTTGTAAACGTCTATTTGCGGACAAGAACGTCCGGATAGAGATGTAGTGTCCGACGAATCTGGTTTGGACCATCACTGGGTTGAGCTGAAGGGGTGAGCGTGAAGGACGAGTTCAAGTGCTAACCTAGCGTCGCTTATTAACTGCTTTAGCCGAATAACCTTACATTTTACAGCCCAACCATAAATAACAGCCAAACCTGACCTAAACTAACCTGCCTACCTAACCTAGCCAACCTATCCAAGCGGTTATGAGCACGTCACAACCCCTATTCAAGCTTCGCGCTAACCTCTGGTCAGGATCACTCAACCAACATGCTGATCCAAACTGTCGTAGAACAGATCACTCGAAGGGCGATCTTCAAGACGGTGTTATGCAAGAGCTTACTTGTAAACGTCCATGTAAAATATAGGAAGATAATCATCTGGGACAAAAAAGAAAAGAGGGCAGTCAGTATATGTGCATTATAATAAACGAAAACTGTGAAGGTCGACGCATTATACGAAAATACAAGGGAAAAATTGTGTATGATAGGCTCATCATACAGTATTTAAGACCGTAGAGACCGCGTTAAAATTCAGAAAAGGAACTGAGAATTATTTATCTTTGCTTTACGAGTATAATCCTTACTGCACTTTACCACGGCGCATGGGAAGTGCGCGTAAAGCGGCCCAACTGTTCGTTCACGTCCGTTCGTTCTTACTTATTCCGCGAAAACGGATGAACATGTTTGTGCTTGTTAGTGCATTGTAAACACGGCCCCTGTGACGATATCACGTAGGGTTGATTTCAGTGAGTCAGGTTTTCAGAAGTGTGAGTACAGTCCAGCCCTGCATGCTCTGATTATTCTTTACCCAGGTGCGCGTGAACCCTCAAGTTCCTCGACCTCTCCATCCTCAAATTCATTCACAAATCCCACCCACATCATTTTTTTCCGTTTATGATCCACTGTCAGCCTATACCACTTCAAAGGAGTAGTACTCAATACAGAATGAATGCAGACACCCATTACCAGCCCTTTGCATCTTTTAATTAGTTTCGCTCGGCTCTCGTATGAAAAATGCAGGACATATGTACTTACAGTCGTTTGTGTTGTGGACATAATGATGCGCAGTACATTTGTTAGCTACTTGTGCGGGCTCTTTGCTCAAATTAAGGATCAAAAACGGTAGGAAGCAGCTCGGTTAACGGATGGACGAGGCATGCCATGTAGCAAAGAAACATTGCTCTCCTTTCCCTTAACGTATTAGCCTAAAAACGTTGGTTCATCAATTTGAATATTTTATTGAATCCTTTCGTCCATATGAATGTTTTGGGTGAATTCTGTACGTTGCGATGGACAGCGACGAAAAAAAGGTGTAATGCTTGGGATTATATTTTTTTTCTAATTATTCAATATTTGGAATACAGAAGAGGACGAAAGGGAAACGGATGTCGGTTTTCCTGAAAAGAGGCATCTTACTGAAGGTCTGAATGCCTCTTAAGTTAATGTTGGGTACCACAACGTCCAAATCGGGAATTTTAATTTCGCTCTAACTTTTCCTGAAATAGTTTAAAATCTGCGAGGAGTATACTTTTATTCTATTACTTGCAGTTCGCTCTATCAGCCAAACGCTTGTATCCCATAATCACAACTTTGACTACAGTTCCTCTTACTATTTTTTGGCGAAAGAAAGTGAGCAATACGAAATTAACACCCCCCCGTTTTTAAGTTTAGTTTTTTTTTCTTTTTTTGAGAAAGTAGATAACATTATAACAAAAAAGCTTGCCAGGTTTATCAAGAGACGAAAGTATACATCGTTAAGATCACTTTAACTTCCGATTTCGTAACGAAGATTTGTTTGATATGATGACTTAAACCGTGACAGAACTTAAGACCGATTCAAGCAACAAGTTAGTGATACATTTACAGTTCACGTCATGCCTCTGTTTCAGCAATTAAGATCTTTTTTTTTTCGTTTCTGCCATAAAAAAGGAGTTAGTTTTATTGAACTGATCTCCTAGCGAGAATTTTCTCTTTTTCTTATTTGATATTCCTAAGAGTCATCCAGAGTAATGAAAACAATAAGTACATTTTTTCTTATTTCATATTGATGAATATGAACTGTCCACTTTCTCTTATAGGCGTACCACCACTGCACGAAATCGCACAATTCATCTTACCAATATTCTTCGGTGAAAATTTTGTGACATTTGTGAGAGCATTTTCTAGTTTGTACCGATTTGCACGACCAAATTTTCATAAGTAACTCGTTTCATCGACTATTGTTGTCACTAAAAAGCGATGCATCCATAAAAACGCACCTACAAAGAATGCAAAATCACAAGAGGTAGATACCTCTGGAGTTACTGTAGCTATGACGATGCAGATTCGATTGGGAGCCAAAGAAAGTTGTTTACTCTGTAAATCATTTCTTTTTACTCCCGCCGAAGAAGGTCCAACCTGAAATATTTTTGGACAAGAATTTTTATTTGAAAACGAGTTTGAGAGGATGGTTTCCTCCGATGAACTTGACCCAGTAACCGCGACCTTGAATAGTGACCTTGAAATGTTACAGTGCCCTCGCGTCGAGTCGGAATGGAGCTGAGCTGGCCACTGGTATGCTTTGCTGCAGCCACAGAATTCAATCCGCAGGTGAGCGTGCTTCTCCGAACTTTCCCATTCTATTCGAAGATATTTCCTTATCGACAAAAATCTTTTGGTTGATGCAAAAATGTGGCACTCGTGTAACCTTGAATTATGTAATGTCTGACACAATAATACAGATTTTTTCTGTCTACCAAACTGAAAGAATACTGTGGTAATTATATATGTGAACATCAAAAAGTTCACTCGAAGGTGCCGGGTATTACAATAGATTTACTGCTAGTCACATCATGCCTTTTTCGTTTAGTGTAATGAGTTTTGAATATTCAAGTACATAATTTATCCGTATCATAACGTGCTTTTTCTGCCCTTTATCGGGAAGAAAATCCATGCTATTTTTTATGTTATTTTATTCTTCAAATATATATTATAAAAGTGTCATGAAAGACAGTCTGGCCAATAGAAGCGAAAAACGGGCTTTTAAAAGAAACTTCTGTGATTGATCTGTGTTTGCTGGCAGTTGACCTATTTTTGAGGAACAATTCATAAAACACTAATCTTTAAAAACAATTGATGAAGTAATGTTTTGCAACATCAACTTATTGTACTGAGAAGTTTAAGAATGTTGGAAAGAAAAAGGGCTGAGTAGAGTTGCATTCCTTCCTTTTACTACAAATCAATAACAGACATATTTTCTTCGTCGCTACTCCGTAATATTTTCTTTTGATGGTTCACATTCCATTGTCTCGCCGTATTTCACTTATTTCCACCCGTTTCCCGATAGTATCGCCCCGTTAGAACCCTGCTGCGTGGTCAATTTCAGAAAGTGCGCTGATTCAAACATGACTTGGACCTGTCCGTGGCTGGGACAATGCGCTCGTTTAGATATTCAATACATGATTTGTTACGTTCCAAGGAAAATAGACAATGACAAGTCTTGAGCGCCACAACTTTGATTAGACAGATCTCGTTGATTTCTTGCATTGGGACTCTGCAAAGACATATGTTGGTGGGGAATCTTAAAGAGTCGAGTTCAACACACTCCCAACTTTTTCATAGTTTGGTCATCCCCACAATCCCCTGCCTGTTTCACCTTCCTAAAGAGTCTTCCTTTATTTCTCTTGAGTATTGGATGGAAAGGAAATTATTCATCTCACTTCAAATATGCGAGACGGTTAACATGGGTTAAGACAAAAAATATGATTAGCAAACCTTTTGTCATGTACCATGATTCCATATGAACGATTCCAGAGCAATATAAAAAAAGCTGCTGTGTTTATTAGAAGATTTCAGTTTCGTTTTCCCTTTCTCAAACGGGGCAGGGTTTGAAGGGGGCGGTTGCATGGCATATTCTACTCTCATGCAGTAGATCTCAGGGTTTTAGTCAAGTGTTGCTGTACTCAACATTTTTTTTCGAGTTTTAACATTCCTGTAAGATATTTGTTAAAAGAAGAAAAAATTTTGCGTACTGATTGCTTCATCTTGGTATCTTTCTGTTTTGTCTATATCGGGTGAGATTTTAAACCTTCATGTAGTGGACACCATGAGGTAAAAGACCGTCCTCGTGGAATGGGAAATACGAGGGAAATTTTATAAAGGCAGAGGTTTTGAGGGTGAACTTGAAAGAGTGTGTATTTGGTTAATTTCAGCAAGGGAGGAGAAAATCTTTTCATTCTTTTCATTCACCAATTCTTACTACTGATCTTCAAATACGATAAGAGCTGCAACAAAAGTGGCAGTGCTGCATTTTCAACTCTAGATAATTTACCGGTGTGGAAACGACTAAGGTAAAGGGGTCAATATTGCGGTCATAAAGCGAATTCCGGAGCCGTTCTTGCTTTAAAAAAAAAAGTTTGCAATATTCATAATGTGCGTATTATTTTTCAAGCTGCATCTCGATTCAAGGAAGGTACAGAAAAAGGGAAATAATGTGTTCAGCTCAGTTTGATTTCTTCGAGTCGAGTTCATGGTAAAAGTATTGAAATGATTTACACTATGAAGATAAATAACGAGAGCAATTTGATTTTCCACTTTATGAGGTTTCCTTCGCGGGTGGTATTATAAATTAGTATTGGCCTATTTTCGTATAACTTTCGAACCCAGACGGCACAACCTAGTGAAGTTAATCAAGATGCTCCAAATCACTTTGGTCAATCGAAGAATTCCAACTGAGTTCCAATTCATAATGACGCGCCAAGGCACCGATATTCCTGGTGCGGTCGTTCTGCAGAACGCCTGCTTGCTAGAAGCCTCCCATCCCATTGCCAGAGGGCAGTCCAGCTAAGGACGCTGCACTCAGGAATGTTTCACATGGAAGTCTGACACTTTTAGGCTGATTCGTTACATTTGGTGGTCCGTTCATTTTATGGGAAATGAGTTCACTGTATAGGTCAGACTAGAACCGTTACACACTGTATTCCCATCAACACTGGAAACCCCTTTATTTTAGCCGCAAAGTTCGTGATTGTTGGACTCTGAAATCAAGACTTTCTCCAGTTTTTGATTATAATCGCAGGAACATATTTTGAAATGATTTGGGGTGTCAGTACTTCACTCTTAGACTGACATCCCTCCAAAACCTTATGTCCATGATTTCGAATGTTTTCGCCTTTTTATGGAGGCAGTTGATTCAAAAATTTTCTGAGCAAGTTTCACAAAAGTTTACTTTGAACCTACGCCATAAGAATAAAGAAGGACCTGAATTGGCACATGCGACCCTTTCACAGCATGCCTTTTAAGACTTCACATTTGACAGATTCGAGCGCATAGGCCACAGTTTCAATTTCACAGATCGTCACAGTGAGTCAAGAATGATGGTAAGCCAAATAGTTTTGATGTGATAATTTGTAAATGTGACGCGGTTGAAGTGCCTAAAGGTTCGAAGAAGTCGAGAGAAATTGACCGCAGCCGGACATACAAAAACAATAGAATGAGATTGACGTTGTAAAAACGAAATGCTCCAGCGAACAATTCTTAATTGTGAATGTCTCCCAAGCAGAGCTGCGCTGCTCACGTTCACACCAATTAATGTTTTCCCTCATTTTTTTTAATAGCAGTTCAAAAGAAAGACAAACTAAGTACTTGGATTTACACTTTCTCCTTATTTTTTAATCAGCCGTACCTGGAGAAGTGATCGTAATGATTGATACTTCAAATCAATTTCAACACGACCATGTAGCGTGCCATAAATGACGACAATTTTAAAGAAAAATAAAATTTTAGATTTATTAATTAACAATGTATTGGGACAAATCGATTAACTATTACTGACCACATATTCAAAGGGTATTCGGCAAGTTCAAATGAAGATGAAACCTTTCAACAATGAGGCCACTCTCACTCTGTTATCTTCAAAGATTATATGGTGCCGGAAAGTTTTCTTCTCACCGCATAGCATTAAAGAGTTGACTTGGAATATTCCCTTAGCAAAATATACATCACTAAGGAAAATCATGTTAAGCATTTCAATATTAAATACGAGTACACTTGAAACTTACGGAAAGTTAAGCTTCGGGGCCTCAGTATACTACGAAAAAGAGCAAGCAATTTAAATAAGCTTTTCTGTGTCCCAAACAGCATCTTTCACGAAAATTCCCCAGTCCAAACATTTCGTTCAACTTAAAAAAAGGTGAGAAAAACAATGTAAATAATTGTTTATTGCTTTATTGTATTATTTTTCCAAGTAAAATAAAAACCAATGACATTTGAAACTTTTATATTTAGGATTATTAACCTTTCCTAGCAAGCATAGAGAATCCATTTTTGCTAAGAAGGCTTGGGGGAGGTTATTTTCAACGATAATTTAATCATTTATTAAAAATACAGGTAAAGATACTAAGAGGTTCGCAGGAAGTATATAGTAATGAGATTTGAAATCTATTGAGTTGTTTTTTTTTCCTTCTACAGGAAATGATCTTTTAGGGGGAAAAGGTACCGTACACCTTTTTTTTTAACTTTGTCAGAAACTACCTCTTTCCAAGATTTCCTGCCTCTACTCACGAAACAATAAAATTATGTACTACAAAATGGAACCGTTTATCTTCCCTAGCGAGCACAATTGGATAACTTCTTCGCCAACGTTAAGGCAATCCTCCAACTTTGGGTGACTGATGAACTTCTTTTTAAATCCAACGACGTAATAGCTTTGTCCCCTAGTAGATGGACTTCGTCATGGCTGGGCTTCAGTACCGCACAGAAATTTACGAGAGTCCTACGACAATAGCAAAATGACTGCGCCCCCCATCCTTTTCGAAATGAAGCGCCTTTTTTAAATCCCCGTGGCTGTTACTATCTTTTTCCAGGCCTCATGATAAAACGAAGTTCTTGTAGTTAATCATTAACTCACTTTTCCACCGCGCTGCCCGTAACACAAAAATGTCATTACAGATGCTCTTTTTGTCGATTCTCAATTAGGGTAAGGTAATGCATACCCAAATTTCAGAACTTAATGATCAAAATGTCATCCTTAAGTAATCGTATTCAGTCCAAAATAGTATCACATTGAAAATTTTTCATAACGATTGTCGATTCAAACATATTAAAAAAAATAACATGGACACCATCTGAAGTTGGCATCCACGACACTAGATGTTTTTCCATTAATATCAGTGCTTAAATAAGATAAACCTCTACATTAAAGGTAGGGATTCTACTAATATACACTGACGTTTCTAGGTTGGTGATTAACTCTATTTTTATTAAAACGGACGTGGAAATCAAAATAGGCAATTAAACAACACGGATTCCCTACGGATCCCTGAACATTGGAAATAGAAGACTGATAAAAAAAAATCCACAAAAGAAAAACACGTCAACCAAGCTATTTGGAATTTTCGAAAAAAAAAGAATGTCTCATCGTTTTCCTCTTTTTCACTTTAAAACGCAATGATTGCGCTTTTTTATTTTTCATTTCTTACCCTTCTTTTATTAAAATCAACCTCCACTGATACCACAAAGCTCAAGTTCAAAATGTTACGATTGAAAAAAGCTGTAATTGAGGGCCCATTGTATGAGAGTTCTCACAACAATATTTTTTACATATGTACACCAACTTTCAACGAAACTAACACTCATATTTTCGTGTGAAAAGTGAAATAAAACAGCAAATTATATTTGAGAGAAAAGATGAAAGCTATATCCATAATTGGCATTCTTGAAGAGGAATCGTCTTTGATTTCGTTATTAATATACCTTATCATAATGAACTGTAGGATATCATAAGCTTAAAATATGCGCGTTAGCATCTATTATTTCTAGTAAGCTTGGCGGCGTTAGTGCCTTTCTTTGTTATGTAGGTTATATCTCGTTCCGTGTTTAACGAAGTGGTACGCAAACTCAAGTTCCTCAAAAGTGGTTCAAGACCTAATGATTGGGAAAGAGTTCGTAAGACTCCCAATCCATTGAAAGGACTTCTGGATTCTTATTTTTCTTGTTTTATCAAAGGTACTTTTCACACGAAAACATTGATTAATCAGATATGCTGCAATATCGTTTGTAGCTTTTCCTTAGAAACTTTTGAGATCATTCGAACAGTTGAGACGCTACGAAAAATGTATGAATTGATCCAAACTGCACTCGAAGATGCACGCAATCGCGTCTAACAAGACAATGTTTACCTATGAATTAGGGCACATAGTTCCCAAATATTCATGAAACGCACCTGATTAGTCGATTTTTTCTTTTTTTTTTCGTTTTTTTCCTTTGTAACGAAGAGAAAAAGTGGGAGACAAGGTGCCTGCAGACGTACTTGGAGGTCGTTAAAACGGGTCACAACGGCCGGACTGTACGTTTCAGGACATTGGTCACTTTTCGATTTGGTCAGCTCTCTTTGCGAGGTTGTCCCTTTTTGGGTAAAATGAAATATTTTAGTCACCCTGTATATTTGTAACTTCTTACAAGGGCTTGGTTCTTCCGCGCGAAATCGTGTACTGAACTTTTATAACATTACTGTTGCTTTCAAACGTACTAGGGAAATGTAAAACTAAAACTGGAACTTGTGCGAAATAATTTCTAGCCTTTTTAAGAATCATTGTTAAAGTAACATAAAATAGCAAAACCTACGATAACGGTCCATGGATGTGTTTTTTTTTTTCATAGTGATGTACGGTAGTACTTAATGTCATTGTATTTACTTGCCCATAATTATTGTAAAAGTGCACTTCTGCCACAGTATCCCACAAAAATAGATCACCTCATAAATGTGGTTACCAATAAGTTGGTTTGGAGACAAAATTCTTTCCTTTCTACTTTCGCACATTGCACGTAGACTTGTACTTTTTTTTCTTTTTTCGTGGCGTGGACGAGTGTACCCTTTGCCACGTAAACAACTTAAAAAAATTATTGTGTACTAATTGTCGTAAAAAAATGGACCAATAAAAAAGTCCTTCGTTGTATTGTATGACGTTGAGTTTATTTGACTGCATTGCATTTAACTTTTTTTTAATCCTCTTTTGGAAAAATGTATGAGTCAAATACTTACGCAATTTGAAAATTTAATGCTCTGACCCAACTTGAATAAACTCGCCAATATTCTCAACAATTACATATAGATTTTTAAAAAAATATAAAAAATCAGGGTCAGTTTAAAGTATAACGTCACTTGATAAAGGAAAACGTGGCGTTACATGGTTTTGGCCTCTACTGCGGGACATTTTACAGTCGTTAAGATAAAAAAAGTAATTACGATATCACTTTACGACGAAGAGAACAAGACCCCCCCACCCTTTCTCCAGATGGTAGAAAGTGACCATTAACTAGCCGAAGAGTAGAACACTAGAATAATGAGTCCCATATTCCTAGTTTACCTAGACAAACTCGAGCAGTACTTGGAAAACACTTCTATTTCTTTTAGCTGTAATTTTATTTGACAGAAAATAGTCGTGATTGTTCTCACACCCATGATCGACGAGAAAGTGGTCTTTGCCCTACACCAATGCCCCCCCTCCCGCCTGGGGCAAACAAGTATTTGACAGAAAGGTGAAGTTATATGACAATAGGTGTTCGCTTATTGAGTAATCTTTTATTTTTGCTGCGGGATTAAAATTAAATTACTGTCGCTTCGTAATATTTCATTACTTCAATCATCTGTGAGACGGCACAGTGCCAAAAACACTGATAACCATTACAAAAATGTTACACTAGTTTTGACAATTTGAGAGTCAAATATCCATTCAATCAGACATTTATGTAAAGGTGCTTTGATTCCGGACTGTAGGGTCATAAAATGATGTGTTTGTTCTTTAAAAAAAATACTTGGGCAAGAAAGTTTTCCTTCAGGAAACCTTCAAGGCATTTGTTTACATCATTTTGGTGTATCAATAGCAACATTTCACCTTATTCATGTTGTCACCAAAAATATATCCTTTCGCAATTTTCCCATTTTTTTCCTGGACGTATACCAATCTTTTCCTTTAATTGTTGGTACGTAAACACCAAAATATCGAACACCAATTTGAACCTCAGGAATTTTACTTATTTGTTTTGTTGCGAGTCTGTGTGAGAAAATACACAAAATAGAAACTATCGACAACGGTAGCCGATTGGAATCAATTTATATTAGGAAACCCGTGTCCAGAACTAAACCGTTACCCTTTTGAAAAAAAATTCATGTTGTTAAGTAAATTTGACAATATTGCGCATGTTAGAAGGACAGAGTCTGTCATTTAGTTTCTGAGAACTCTTCAATCACCTGGGTCTAAGCATTCCCTTTGGCTCAGCGATAACGTATGAAATCAAATTCTCTGAACTGGACTGATTGCAATTATATTACAGGCATGTCAAACGTTGACGCTAGTGTAAACGCTTAGAATGAAGCGCACTTTTTATTATAAATCAAAATTGTGATGAGTGACGAAACCTTGGAGTTAGTACTGTGCCCAGTGATCAACGTTTTGTTTTCTGGGCGTTTTTTTTTTCTGTGCGGTTCTAAGAGCCAATGTTAGTTAAAATTTCAAAATTGAAATCATGTATTTTAGGGAGTTGTATCTCGCGAAACGATGACTGACTGTTATGGAACGTCACTGACAAGCCTATCAGTTCTGTTTGACACTTGTGTCATAACAGGTTGACATTATATTTCCTCTTTGTCGCCGGGGCCTCTGTTTCGTCTCCGGTCTCGGCATGAATAATACATCATGGACAAAGCAGACTTTTCAACCATTGTGATGCTGGAAATCGGCACAATATTCAGGTGTTCGTGGCTTTTGTTTTCCAAGCTTTTAAGAACAGGGTTATTGAACGCTTTACTGTGTGAATGTCTTATTTATTTAATAAATTCTTAACCAAATGAGGTCTTGTGCATTTCACAGTGATTAGACTTGATCAGTTATACACTGCGAGGCATGCAACGAGAATAACAAAAGAGAAATATTTTATTAATTAATTAGGTTAGGGTAGACCTAAATATATTTTTTTTGATTAAGGAGAAAAAAAACCTCTAGTTTTGATTCTAATTTTACTTCACTCGAAATACTGATTTCAGTGCACGATTTGTCAACCATTTTCACCGTGCCATTCTAGTTTGTAATAATTTCATCTGATTATGTATTGTTTCTTTTAAAAATACGTGTTAAATCAAAGAAGAGTTTCCTCTATGCACCTGATATACTCTACCTGTGTATTCTTCCTCCACAAAGCTCGAGGAAGTATCCTCATTAAAAAAAATCTTTAATCAATTTGACAATGTTTCAATTATTGAAATGACGTTTTTGTATATAACCACAGTGAAAGAGTTGGAAGCTGCCCGGTCGCATACACAGAGCGAACTGCAATACTTGAGTTCTTACTTATATTACGCAACATAAAAAAAAACTAGTCCGTTTCTCTCCAATGCTTCAAGAGGCCAACCCCTATCTCTTTCTCGTTGGGGGCAACTTCTCTATTGCAAAAAGGTCTATTTCTTTTTTTATTTTTTAATCTTTGAAGAGGAAAAAAATTAAAAACCACTCTATAGGTGGGAAAAGCATTGCAATGTTAAATATTTTTTCTTGCATGGAAAAAAAGCTCTGATGGGAAGTGGTTTCCAGCGAAAAATCTCATATTTGTGGAAGGACGATTCCAAATGAAGGAATCGTATTATTTTAGGGATATTTCACACAGACAGCATCATGAAGGAATAGTTTATTGTCTTTCAGAAGAGATTGTCTTGAAAGACAATTTAGAACATTATTTTCTTGTCAAAATAACGCTTCGTAAGTTATCGTTTTTTTATTGAATGTTATGTAGCTTCGAAATTTGTGGCTTGTGAATTGTACGTACAACGTTTTGGGGGTTGAATTGTCTATGTTTTATGATCCGTTGTCGTCAAGTCACTGACATCGTGGCGATGATGGCTTCAGATGACCGCGAAACTTAGGTTTTCATCAGGGAGATCAAGGTTAAGTTAACAGGAAATATATATTTATAAAATATTAAGATATGATACGCTGTGGAAAAAGTTGTAGCCAGTTAAGTATGATCTCCGTGATACCAGTGGACCAACTTCGGACGGCCCTTTACCCTTTCTCCATTTTTAATAGGCCTACCTGTATTAAAATCATTTCCTTGTATAGGCTTGACAAAATGACCCTTGTCTTTTTTCGTGTGCAGCATAATTGTTGTTTACGTGTAGACGGCCTTGGCTTCTTGTCCTCCTTTTGGTGAATGAGAGAGAGGGAAGCAGACACCGTTACGGTTCCTCCGATACTTTCCTGCTCTGGGTGAGGGACAGATAGAGAGGAAGACGAAAAGTATATAAGCGTCCGTTCCAACAAGCTTTCCTCTCTTGGCGTCGCGTCGCAGTGCTGGAGCGTACAGTCGAGATGCGAAGTCATGTCACCTCTTCGCGGCTGGCAAATTTTGGCTTTTGGAAATTGTGTTGGTGATACTAATACAAGCTCGTGCTTAATGAGTTCATTACAATGATATTATCAACAAATTTTCAGAAACAAAAGTTCCTGGATTTTAATGCGACACGACCGAGTATCCACTGATAACCACTGTATATAGTGGGTCACAAAAGTAATGACACCTGCTTCCATAAGAAAATCGTGGGAGCAGGGGTTATGACCTTTGTGACCCACTGTAGAGTTCCGTCCAACCTCAGCTTGATATGCACGAACGCAGTATTCAGTATTTCGCTATTTTTTGGAGTTTAGATGCATTCGATTCGGAAATAGTTTGACATAACTTTGCATGTAGGGTGCGCATTAGATTGCTCTCGAGCTGAGCAAGTTAAAAATATCATTATTGTGAACCACTACTCAAAAAAACTAGTTGTGTTTAAAAATAGAGGTAGCTTGATATCGGCAACACTATTCCAATGCCAATCGTCTCTACTTTCTTAAGTACCGTATCCATGTACGCAGCTGACAGCAAGAGTAGAGCCAAAATTACACATAGAGACATTGCGGCATTCACTTTCTATGTGAGGCTAATTCATTTATCTTATTAAATTTTGATAATTACATTTTGCTCAACTATCACCACGTAACGTCGCATCGTGAGTACCATTCATCATCCAGCGATGCGGTACGACAGCAACGCAAGAATGTAGTGGACGAAATCCGCCGTAAGTTAACCTAACAGCTGCTTTTTATTACTTACATTTTAGTTGCAGCAGCTTGCTTCTGAAAAGAAAGCGGCATCAGGACGGCAGCTGGACGAATGATTCAGAACAAGGCACCTAGCCTAGGAGGCGTAAAGGCCTAACAACAATAGTTTAGCGAAGGCTTTGCTTGCGAGGGTGCCTCATTTCTCTCCTCGAGTAGCTCCGAAAAAAAGGGCAGCTGAGAAAACAAAATTTTAAAAACTGTGATTTAACAATTTAGAATCTGGCACCGTCGGATCTGGCACACGAAACTACCAAACCCTGACACTCGTAGCGCTGGTAAGTAAGAACTTTGATATACTTTGTATATGCCTTTAGGGAAGCAATATCATGTGTATTTGGCATTGCATATATTCAGGGCTGTATTTAAGGGGAGATTTTGAGGGTCAACCCCCCTCCGGGAACCGTGAGAAAAAAAAGGATGAGAGGTCAAGTATTTTTTCGGTTGTTTTTAAGTTTTTCAAATATATAGCTAGAGA
>Ga0058701_10000909_pt1 | contig 20231 bp, 17 predicted proteins | sample AgamicOrMae_FD_97039 | JGI IMG/M metagenome (GOLD analysis project Ga0058701, IMG submission 97039) | Agave microbial communities from Guanajuato, Mexico - Or.Ma.e | ecosystem: Host-associated > Plants > Phyllosphere > Phylloplane/Leaf | place: Guanajuato, Mexico | collected 2012-06-04
CAGATGACAAGTCGTGCAGCATAATGTGCCCTCACAAGCGCCAGAGCCATCAATATCCACATTGTTATCTATCACAGCGTCATATAGTGATTTGCCCTCACTGGCTTTTACATTTACTCTCGATCCATCCGGCTTCAGGAAGGTAACGTTGATCTTGCAATCCTCTGGCGTCGCTTTGCTCTCATGTACTGAGCATTTTGATGAATTGAACAATTTGCTCCCATATAGACGACCGAATCTTCCAACCCCTAGTCTCACAGCAGCCAATGATGTGGATCCGATGACGTTCGTTATCATTCAAGGGTACAATATATTTCAGCAATCTTGATACTTGAATGTAGCATGGGATGAGGAAATGATCTGGGACAGCATCATAGTTTCAGAACACCGAACCTCTGAAGATTATTGCTCAGGGCCTAACAAAGAGAGCGAGTGAGTGAAAGTTATTCTAGTAGAGCGAGCAGCGTGCACCAAGTTTGTTGACTAGATTTCTGCTGGCGGACCTGCTTGTGATTTTGATAAGTACGAAAATAGTGCAAACTAGCTGGCTACCAGCGGCTTTGCCTGCTGTAGCCAGCAGGCTAAAGCATAGAAATTTGGTCAAAGTTTTCGATTTCAATTAGATAGATAGATAGATAGATAGATATAGATATATAATCACGCGGCGTGCATGCGCGATGATTACACTTGTTCTCCGTGTCCGCTGGTATCCTCGGTGCGTAGTAAATTGAGTTTATATTTTCTGTGTGGCTTTAAGCTTCATGAATCAAGGTATTTCCTAACAAAGGTTGGCACAAAACACGAAGTCAAGAAATTGTGGCCAAATTGCACGGGTTCATGTTGCTGAGGAGGTTCAGCGTCACCCTTACAGAAATGCTACATGACTTCAGCTAAATTTTAGGATCTGCCTTATTATTACTATACTATCTGCCAGATTCACAATGTATTAGACACATATACACATGAATTTGTATTAAACAGGTTCAAAGGTCCCAATCAAATCAAATACCAAATATTGGTCGGTTGTGCAACAAGTTGTGAAAGATGTTCGCCATAATTTTGCTTATAATCATACTAGCCCTATGCGGATACGGGTTTTCGCGAATCGATTGTCATGTTTACTTGTGGTTTCTCGATAGATTCTTCATGGGTCCTACTTACACTGCCCATCTCCGAGGTCAGGTCGTTTGGATAACGGGAGCATCCTCGGGAATAGGCGAATATATAGCATATGAGTTTGCTAAGAGAGGCGCTAACCTCGTTCTGAGCGGAACAAACCAATCACGCTTGGATGCGGTCAAGTCCAAATGCGTGGAACTCAATCCAAGTCTTGGTGTCAACGATGTCTTAGTTGTTCAGTTTGATATCTCAGATTACATAAGACATCGCGCATGCTTAGAGAGAGTCATAGCGCATTTTCAACGGATAGACATACTCGTCAACAACGCAGGCAGATCACAAAGGGCCGCATTTGAGGACATTGATATAAAGGTTGATGAAGACATGTTTAGAGTGAATGTCTTCGGCCCGATCAGCCTAACTAGAGCTGTAGTAAATCATTGGAAACAAACGAATTACAAGGGCCAAGTGGTTGTTACGAGCAGTGTGGCTGGCATTCTCCCGGCGCCCTACTCATGCACCTATAGCGCCAGTAAATTTGCATTGCATGGCTACTTTGAGACTCTACGAATTGAAGCATATCAATACTGTAAGGTGACTATTCTATGTCCAGGTCCAGTCTTCTCACGGATCTTGGAGACAGCCTACACGGATCAGCCAGGCATACAAGCCAACCGGACACATTCCCCTGATGCAAAAAGGATGTCGACTGAACGTTGTGCCAGTTTATGCTTGACGGCAATTGTGAATAGAGTTAATGTCGCTTGGATCTCCATCCAACCAGTCTTGGCGAGTTGCTATCTAGCCCAGTATTGCCCTAGTCTATTGGTCTTAATATTCACTAAGTTCATGTCGGAAGAAAAGCTAAAAGCTATACGCGAAGGAGAATGAATACATTCCTTGAATTGCTTCGTTCTGCTGCCTTATAGTAACCTTACAATTAAAGATCACAAATTTCAGATGGGTGAAAAAAACTCTAGTATACATCTCCTGCAAGTTACCTGTAAATACAGTTGACACCGCTGGGAGTGACACATTTATTATTCTTCTTCTTCCCGGGCGTGAGTGAAGATTGACTGCTGACAATATCCAAGATACACGACTAAGCTGATTAGCGGAGGCTGAATATCAGCTTAAGGAATTCCTCATATTGAATAGTTATGATTCTGTGTCATTTTCAACACAAGCGGCGTTAGTGACGATTGATGCGACGACTATGAGTATGGTGGACAAGATGGCAAGACACTTACCCGTCTGAGTCCGTATCGTGGTGACGGAAGGCGGCCGTGATGGTCTGAAGGGAAACGCAAATCTGGATGAAGTCGTCAAAGTATATCCGACCTACTGGCAGGGAGAGTGAGATGGTTGTAATTGCGATGTGAAGAAACCAGATTTTACCAGATATATGGTAAGGAAAGCGTGTTCAGGGATGGGGATTATTCGAGCAGTTCCGCAGGGTTGGGACAAGCAAGGCAAAGAAAAGATAGCTAATGTGAGAAAAGCTGAAGCCTACTTAGTGGTGTTCGACCTAGTGACCATTGATATTCAGTTACTTACCTTGGCCCCCTTTTACGAATCTCGCCATCATAAGATCGTAAAATCCATCGCTTAGTTGATATCCAAAAGTGGTGAGCGCCTGCTTCAATTCTTCTTTACTGATGTAACTCGATTTGTCCTTGTCAAAAGAGGTGAAGCACTGCCTCCAATCCTCAATGTATTTCCATAACTGTTTGAATTCATCGTAATTGAGCTGGCCCTTATGGTCGCGATCGAACATGGCGACCATTAATTTAACCGTCTCAGAATTGAAAGGCTCCCATGTACCATTGGACAAGCAGGCCTGTAGTTCGGTGGCGCTAATTGCATTACTTTTATCCTTGTCAACTTGTTGGAAGACTCGTTTTAAGAATGCTTCATCCACTGGCGGTGCGGCCATGTTCCTAACTATCTGCTATGATGCTACCGGCCTTGTGGAGAGTCCCTATCTAATTGAGGTGGTGTTCAGATGGCTAACTAGGGATGGCAGACAATCAGGATCTTTCTAAAAATACCAAGAAGGGTTTGTTTCACGTGTGCTCCATTGAGGGTGAAGGAATTTGGTTATCGGATCGCTGCGAGCCTTCACTCAAATCCGCGCACACACTCATCTGCCCGAAGCAAACCTCAGCAAGTGATGCGCTTTTTTGGTTAGGCCTGTAGCAAGCTGAATGACAGCAGCGACATTAGACAAGCTGATTGTGCTGCGTAGAGGAACTCTTCATGCGTCTCTGGCTGACCCGCTATGTGCCCCCAAAGATCTTTGAACCGGTGGAATTTCCAACTTTATACCTATAGGAGGGCACTGTACCGAGACAACCTTTCCTCACTTGCACCAATGTTAGAGGTTTCGAATCAGTCCACTCGATCGTAGGTCTCACTAATCCATTATCAGATCCATTGTAACACAGCCGGTATCTCAAATCATTGATTTCACTCGATAGAATACCGATCATCGGTTCAACCATGCATGGAAATTGTGACTTCCGTTGTGATGATTGTACCCGCGTGTCACAGTATGTTCTCCAGCCGAAATTACCCTCCTTATCAAGATAGTTAGACTAAGAACAAGCTCCCCGGCTTCTGTGTTGAGTATGAGTTGCAACAAAAAGCACACAATGGCACGCAAGCTTGCTAGTGTCTGATGCCGCCGCTGCTGGAACGTGCTAATGGTTTACTTGTTGCAGTTGATCAGATTCCAATATTCTAAGGTCACAAAAATTGTTTCAGCAAGAGGAATATCGTTGGGGAATCACCCCTTTCCATGATAGTTCTATCAATCTTGGGGATTAAGATCAAAATTGACCAATAGAATGTCGAGCAACTACAAACTAGATCACGAAGAAGGAGCGGTCTATGCACAGGTTAAAACGCCAGGCGCATCAGGTAATAATGGCAACAATACTCAAGCCCGAAAATCCAACAACTTAGAAGTGCCTTGTCGAGAGACTTTTCGCACAAGAACTGGCTCAATGGTTAGTTTCAACACGAAATGCGAGCTATTTGAGATTGATCTAGAGCGAGAGAAGGACAAACATCCGCGCAAGCCACCTGCTGTGTTCTCTTTGCGTTACTATGTCATGTTCTTAGCGCTCTTCAGTCCATTTGTCGTCACCTACTCGAGAACGATCATAAATTTTGCCATAATTGACATGATAAATCCGATCGTTTCCGAGACACCTGAAAATCGAACTGCTAGATCGGATGTTGTGACGGACAATACGACCCCTTCGACCCAAGTTATCGCCCTAGAACAGCCTCAAGTTACAAAGTCTTACTTCGACAATGATAACTCATGCCCGGTGAGCGATGAGCAGCGCCATCGATTGGATGACTTCGTCAAAGAGAGTAAGAGAAGGGCCAGCCAGAATATTGGAGAAAAATTCGATTGGGACGAGTCTAGTCAAGGCATGCTGAAGGGGGCCTATCCATTCGGGCACGCACTGCTTCAAGTGGTTAGCAGTCGGCTATCAGAAACGTATGGTTCACATCGTATCATGAGCGCTAGCTCTTTGATGATAGCTATCGCCTGTCTTGCTGCGCCCTCCCTAGCCTCACTTCACTACGTACTGATGCTGATAGATTTATTTGTCTTAGGTATTTTGGGTAGTTTCATGACACCAGCTCTGATAACTCTATTCTCGAATTGGTTAACTCCCAGTGAGAGGTCAATTATGCTATCATTTTATCTGGTCTCATCTCGTCTTGGCTACGCTTTGAGTGCGGCCCTTTGTGGACTTTTGATGAATGCTCAAATATCTTGGCGCTATTTGTTCTACACTGCTAGTGGGACAAGCATTTGCTTTTCTGTAATATTCTTCCTAATTGCTCGCAGTAAACCTCACGAGCATCCATTTATCAAAGATGATGAGTTGAAATACCTTGCATCAAAAAACACACTCGTCAGAGAGGCCCTGAGAGAACGGGAAAAGAAGAAACTGGGTGAAAAGTCAGGCACGAAGGAAGTTGCGATGAGTGTCATAGAAAGGAAGCAAGATGGCTCGATTGATCTATCAGCGCCTAGAGAGATTGTGGAAAAGAGCAAATCAAAGAAACCTGGGGCACCTTGGGGGGCGATTTTCACCAGCTCAGCCGTCTGGGCTTTCGTTGTGACCAAATTTTGCGTCAAATTGGCTGGCGATACGGTCCAAACTGAACTACCGGTATATTTCAGTCGTGTCATGCACATATCGCCCAAATTCAATGGCATTATCAACGCGAGTAACTATGTTATCTTCTGCATAAGTTGCCTGGCAGTTGGAACCCTCGCCAGATATGCAAGCAAGAATCACCCTTTCGGGTGGAGTAAAACGGCTGTGAGAAAGTTGTTCCAATGTAGTGCCTCATTTGGAGTGAGTATGATACTCATATTGCTGTCGATGACAATCTGTCAAGATAAAATCACAGTTATACTACTCATGCTCTTCTTTTTCGTCACTACCTTTGCCACCGGTGGAGAGGCCCAGATTCCCTTGGATATATCAGAGCGCTATGCTGGAACAATCCATGCCATAGGTAGCTCATTGGCCGTTTCCGGAGCGATTGAACCAGTGTTGGTTGGGCTCATCCTGAAAAAGCATGCAGCCGACCGTTATAGGTGGCGATTTGTCTGGATGGGAGCAAGCGCTATAGCCTTCATTGGTGGGCTGGTGTTTTTGATTTATGGAGAAGCAACTATCCAAGCATTCGATAAGATACATTCTGATGAGGAAGAGGAGGAGAAAAAGAAGAAAGAAAAGAATGAGGAAGGTAAAAAAAGAGAAAATGGGCCGGGTAAGAAAGAGATGCAAAAAAAAGCAAAGGTTGGCCACATCAACAAGTCTTTTGTTGCTGAGACAGGAAGAGCTGATCCACTTGAAACTGATCAATCTGGAGAACACGAACGAGAACAAGACGAAAATTCAAGTCGGGAATACAACGAAAGCAGACAGATTTGATTTCGAGCGGTGTCTATCACTTCCTATGATGTTCACTTCAGGACATTAATCATGAGATTCACAGTTATTAATTTTATTATTAATTTAATTTATAGTCATAGTTATGAGTATAAGATCCTTGTGGATAATAGAAATCACTACGATATGTAGTTTGTTCGGCCTGGCCGTATCGTCATAATAAGATTTGATGAGTTTGCCACCATCATATCTGTCACTTGATCTAAAGTCTTTCCATGCATCACTTGGATACCATTCACCTCGAGAACCTCGTCATTCACAGCCAATAAACCAGTGCTCTCTGCAAGACCACCGGGCACAAGGCGACTTATAAAGACACCCGTAACAAGTTCCACTTGTCCTTGAGCATTCATCCGTTTGTAAGTACCGTCACGGATATAAAAGCCCAGCGGTTTATCTGAGCCGTGTTTGACAATCCTGACTCTTCTACAAGTTTTTGGCACAGTGTCTACATCAATAATTGAGGAAACCTGACGAAAGTCTTCTGGTACTCCAATTGATGGTCTAAGGCTATTCTGATCACCGGATGCTGATGATGTGATAAAATTTGAGAATGCTTTAAAATTTTGGCTTTTCTTGTATTTCCCCGTCAGATTGCCGTTGTAATATCCTAAGAATACTCCTTTTTTTTCAATAAATATCTTTAGATAAGGACGCTTGGTGAGTGGTCGAGTGTAATAGTTGTTGTGATTGTAGTTATGATAATTGGCATGATTTGTGAAAGTAGGAAAACTGTTGAAGCTGTTACAGTTAGAGTTGTCATTATTGTTGTTGTTACAATAGGTGCCTCTAGAATTGTTCACGTGAATGTATTTGGCTGATTTTATTGCTTTTGCTAAATTGTCGTCGTTGTTGATTGGCAATAGGAAGTCATCGGGATCTGTGTAAAATAAAACAAATGGTATGTCTTTCAATTGGTGCATAGATTCGATCTTTTTATAGAATGTGTCGAAGTCTTGAACATGATTGCAACTGAGTGCGTACCTCCTGTACTCTACACCGATCTTGCTCTTGATGGATACGTAATCGAAATTCAACATGTTGAATGCAGTTGCTTTTTGCTACGAATAACTAGTGGACATCGACTTGGACTTAAACTAATACACTTTTGTTCAAGACATCGATATTGATTTAAAATATAAGCTATTTTAATTTAAGTGAAACCAACCAATGAAAGTTTGGCACAATAATGATATAACCATCGGTGTGATCCGGTCAGAGATAGATCTGCAAACTGCAATGAGTGACCAGCTTTTTATTGTCTTGCGCAGAGCGTCCTCGACAATCAGTCCGAGCAGACAACTTGGGTGCATGGAGGACAAGAATGTTTGCGCGACGGCGCGTGCTTCCACGCTGTGAGTCATTTCAAAACAAACAAATAACCAAGTTGAATACTTGCCGACTATCAACATGTGCTTCAATAATCAATCATCTCTAGCAACATAATGATCACTCAAGGGATTTTAAAGCATGTGACCTTTGCCAATATTAGGCGATCAGCCACAAAATCACACTTATCATGTCGAAGGCACGTGTCCACATCTAAACAATCGGCATTTGCTGGTGTTCGCAATACTCTAGGTGAGAAATTTGGATATTACTCTGCCAGCCTGGCCGTCGCCATGTTTGGCGCCTCATTTGCTGCCGTTCCTCTCTATAGAATCTACTGCCAGGCTACGGGGAAAGGAGGTCAAGCAGTCGCCGAAAAAGAAAACAAGATCATTGATTTGAAAGTTGACAAATCCCGATCAATTACAGTCAGATTCGATGCCAAGACGCACTCATCCACGGATTGGAAATTCTCTCCTGTCCAAGACAAAGTCGTGGTACACCCTGGTGAGACAGCACTAGCGTTTTACCGGGTCAAAAATCCTTTGGATGAACCTGTGATAGGAGTAGCGACATATACTGTCCTCCCATATGAGGCAGGCGCCTACTTCAATAAGATCCAATGCTTTTGCTTTGAAGAGCAACTTTTGAAGCCTCATGAAGACGTGTTTATGCCAGTTCTATTCTACCTTGATCCCAGTTACAGTAAGGATCCTGTACTTGGAGGTACAAATGATCTAACTCTCTCATACACCTTTTTTCGATCTAAAAATGGCGAGATACTAGAGCTGGATGAGCCTATTGAACTCAGGAAGCATAACTAAGGAGTTACAAACGCGCATGATTATCTTCAGACTTTTGTCCAGGATACAACGATGGGTTACCCAAACCGTAGGATTATCTTGCAGAGCTAAAGAATTGACGGGTGACTCGAAATCCGATTTGATCATGGTATCTAGTCTTTCTCGCCAGATCGTTTTTACAAGATGTCTCCATCACATTCATTGGACATGAGGCTTGACCTATAGGCGAGGAATAAACTAAACCACTTCATGTTCAACTCTGGATCGAATCGTATAGGAACCTAGAGATGCTTTCGATGCACGTTCACCCTCTATCAGGGGAGGTAAATAATAATCTAGGGATGTACGAGAGTTTATTAGGTTGATATCTGAGCCAAATTAATTGACGTATGCATGCCCTCTAGAATTTTAGACGAGTTACGAGTATCTATTGCCTCATATACATCCTGGAAGCTTGAGATTATAATCACTTGTTAAATATCTGAAATTAACAGATAGCCAATAATCATATCATCTAGAGCGTTTACTCGTGTCTAGAGATTTAAGACCAAACCAACAAGCCCAGTTCCAAACGGTCTGATTTAAGAAATGTGAATTGTACCAATGTTGTAGACCATGTGACCAGTAACCAGTTGTTTCACTAGATCGGCCGATGGTTGAGATGGCTGCTTTGGCAAATGTATCGCTGCTAGGCGTGAACACGTTCGCTGAACTGAGCACCTTACTCCAGCCTACCATTTTAGTTGCAATATAAGATGGTATGAGTGTTTGTACTTCAATGCCATACGATTTATATTCGTATTCCAATGATTTACTGAATGATTCAACAAACTTCTTCGATGCCGAGTAAACACCCATAGTTGGCATGGGGTACATTGCAGCCATCGACGACATGTTAATTATCAGACCCTTCTTCCGCTTGCACATTCCTGGCAAGACGCAACGGGTAACCATGAGAACACCGGCAATATTAACGGTGCAGTGTTGCCAGATTGAAGATTCGGGTTGATCGAGAAAACGATTGGGCGAGGGTAGCATGACACCTGCATTGTTGAATAGGATTCCTATGTCCCTCTCCATTCCCTTGATTTGGGTGGCGACTTCCTTGTACGTTTCCGAGGTTGCTGTTGACAAATCGGCACAGATTAAGACTATTCTATCCTCTGGGACAAACTTTTTGAGCTCTCGTTTCACTTTGTCGAGCTTTTCCTGGTTACGGCCCAACAATATCAATGAATGGCCCCTTCTGGCAAATTCGCGTGCATAGCTTAGCCCAATTCCGTCGGTGGCTCCAGTGATCATGACCCACTGGCCGTAGCGTTTCTTGAGATCCGTTGTCCATAATCTTGACCAGAAATGAACCCTAATGCCTGTTGTTGGAATGAAAGTTAAAGGATTTAGTCTCTGTTTTAACTGGATTAAGTAATGTCAAATCAAACTGTTTGATGACAGGCGATATCACCCCACCCTCTTGAATGATGTATTTACCTGAAAATATTTCACAAGCTAAGCCAAGGAAGCGTTTTGAAAACCATAGGAAGCCAACAAGCGTGAAGGTGTCAACGGCAAACTTCAAATCTGGATCGATTTGTCTAACAAGACCAAATAGATAACCCATGACTGCCCAATTCTTTCTTACTCTTTCAGGTAGTGGCAACATACTGAATGAGTGAGATTTGAAAGCCTAAGAGAGGAGTCTTTTTTTCTCACAAACCTTATCGGGAGGCAGTCCAAAGTTGGAGAAAAGAAATTGGCTAAGATTTTCTAGCACTTGCGCTATTGTTGCCTCCTTGTGTTGGCGCTCACTACAATCCCCCCACCGCACCAATGCCACTTTTATTTGGTGATGCCGACTCTTGTCTCGCTCCTTATTTCTCCCTCCTTGCCAACCTTGTAGCTGGCGCTGCCACTCTCCTCCGGCAGCCACTGCCACTCGCTTGTCAAATGGCAAGTGACTGAAAGTTTTTCCCCACAAGCTGGTGGAAAAGATTTGTGGGCGTCGTCTGGTCAATGGCTAGGCCGACCTACAAAGTTCTCTGTTATCACTGTTGGACAAATAGAAAAGTAAAATTGTTTTCTGCTCAAACTTGCCAATGCCTTTTCTTTGTTTTATCACACCGCTGTGACCGTTTCTTCAGGATAACTTTATATCTCTACTACCGATCTGTGTGTCCACTCTGGCCGGCTGGCTAGCAGGACTGAGAGACACTTGTTGTTAGAATTTCTTGACTTTGGGACACGCGTACGCCTAGAGATGGGCTGACCAAGAAGGCAGGCGAAGAAGAAGAAGAAGGAGAAGAAGAAGAAAAAGAAAAAGTTGAAGAGGAGAAGGGCGTGCAGTAAGGCAAGCTAGCAAGGAGGCCTGGCCAATGGCCAGAATCGGCGTGGCTTCGTTGCGCTTTCCTTCTCGTCAGCTTGAAAGAACGCACACTTTGCACAACTGGCGACTGGCTCGCCAAGATCGAACAGTCTTTTGCCCGGCCAAGTTCCAGAGTCTTGGCGTTCGTTTGAGCGACTTGTTGCTCGTAGTTGAGCTCATGGCCAGCCACAATCAGTGTTTGCTCAAAGTGCAAGCACCCGTGCCGGTTAGCTAGCTTGCATGCTAGCGAGGTCCAACTCTGAAGGCAGTCAGGTTTTTGCCGAAACACGAGGGGACTAAACTTTTCCCCTTTCCGAGCCTGCCCACCTCAAGCTAGTCAAGCATCGAACTAGATCTAGCCTGGAAGTTTACTCTTCGAGTTTCCTCTCTCTCTCTCTCTCTCTCTCTCTCTCTCTCAAATTCACCCTCAACAACCCTCGCAACTGGCGCCACCAAGTGCCAGAGAATTTAGAAGAATATAGTTGGCTGGATAGTCTTTCAAGCATTGTAATAAACTCTCTCGCAGCTTTGCGTGAACTGGGCACAAGTCCGAGGCTATACAAACTAAGGGACAATGAACAATAGCCTTCCAACCCTCTGACGTTTGTTCCTTGTAACGATTTTGATGGTGTCTTTCCAGAAGCAATAGCGATTACATTTGGCATTGTTTATCCTCATCATCATTGTTTCTGTCCAGGTCACATTGACTCGCTGAAGATGCTGATTTTCCGGCTCTCAGGAGAGACTGTTTTTCTAGCTCCTTCCGAAGAGCTACCAGATGAATGCTCGTTACATTGTTTTGCGTTTGATTAGTTCCCATTGCCACGCATCAAAACGAAATAGGCGGAGACAATCTCAAGGTATTCTCTCTATCACAGTGGACTAAGTCAATCGGAGGGGAGATTTTTCCTAAAATATCAATGTAATTCTCTTGGACTCCAGTGCCATTGTAGTCTCATAACAGTGTCAATCCAAACAATTTTGTTTCTCGCCAATTTGAATTCTACTTTTCAAACAATTCTAACGGCCGGAAACGAAAAATGGCGAACTTAACGATTTCCTGTGGCTCAATGAGAACTTTCTCAGTGCCAAATTCGGCGCCGAAGATTAGTCATTGTTGTCTTTGGTATTGTGACAGAGCAGCTCACAGGTAGCTAGAAGTGAAAAACCCCAATGGGTTGCAGCGAGTGTAGCTCTCTACACCAAACATCAGCACACCTATACTTAGAGTGCTGTTTATAATACGCCTAATTAGTGAGTTGTTCTCTGGTGATACCGCTGCTTTAAAGGAGCGAGTGTGTCATTTCTCCAAAATCGGCGTACACTACAACTCTGACTGAGCTACAATTGTTATTTAGGCACATTTCAACACTGGCGGCGCATGAGCGTGCCTTGACGGTCTTTCCGTGCTGGATTCCCCAGGGAGAAGGATCACTTGTTGCTCCTTTCGTCCAAGGTTCATGGCAGAGACTTCTAGTGAGAGAGGCAAAATGGACTAGGAGGAGCTAGCCATAGAACGGGAGAAGTGAGAGTGACTTCTGCACAAGCAAGACGAGCTTCTTTGAAAGTCTGGAGTTTGTGTTAGACAGTAATGCGCGAACAATTTCGAAATGAGGGGGTAGATCAGACGTCTGAGCAAGGGTCTATTAGCTCGATGGAGGTTTGTTGAACAAGTCGATTAGCATTTGGCGGTGTTGTTGCACTGGAAAGAGCTCACTCCAAGCCAGAGATGATCCCGCTCGGGCCCATTTCTATTTAGGACTACTTTTAACTTTGGTGGCAGAAACCAAGATCTAAGGACAATGTTGGATCGAAGTTGCTGAAGATTGCAATAGAAGGGGAAAGGGGGGGAGGAAATTTATAGATTTTAACAGAGAATATGCCTACTGACTTCAGACAGGCACTTCTTAGCGTTTGTTTAAACGCGTATATGTCTCTCTCTCTCTTTACTGTTCAAGTTGAAGGTGAGGGCTAACTGGCGTTGGCAGTGACGCTGCTGGTTGCTTGTTTATGTTTGAGCCCATGACTGCGGTTGCCGTATGGCAACGGTGGATGTGGCGGGCCAAAGTAAGAAGTCTTTTGCACTTGTTGCTGGCGCTTAGCTTGCTGGCCAGCCGGCTGGCCAGCAGCCAAATGAGAGTACTCGTCATAGCCGTGCAATTGTGGACTTACGCGCTGCCCGCTCGTGCACGAGCAAAACACGCCCGAGGCAGTCGCCATGTCTGTCTCTAAAGCGGCTTGCTCGGCCAGCAGACTAAAAGTTTGTGTCCAGACTGGCTAGCTGTAAGCTCGCCCTTAGCCATGGGCGAAGAAAGCCAGCAACGGGCGCCAGCAGCAGCAAGTTCATTGCAACTTTGACAACTGGCAAGGTCAACTTCAATTTGACCACCACCATTGGAGCAACTTTCTCTTTTCTCGCCCCCTCTCCTCGTCTCGCCCATCCCCATCCCAATCCCAATAGCAAGCTAGAGCAAGCGAAAGTATATCTCTGTCCTGTGCCAATAGAGCACCACATCCGACTGGCTGGACTGCTCTCGACGAGCAGCCGTTTTGCCGCCTATCTGGCAGACTTGCTGCCCTTTGGCTGGTTGTGCAAACAAATTGGCTCAAACAGGCAAACAAATTCGAAAGGCAACAAAACAGACTTGCTGGGGAGCGACTGCGACGGTGGCTGGTGACATTAGATCGGTTATTATGGATGATTTTCCAGTATCAGAGGCGGCCAAGTGGTTTATGTACCGAGCAATGACGAAAGGCGCACATGATCGTTGTGTTTTCCTCGCTGTTGTTCCAGAGCAAACTTGTCTCTCTCTGTTTCAAGCGCAAACCGCTGGAACCATCCAGATCCAGTGTTTGGACAAATGGGGGCAAAATGTCCACTTTGGGCTCCTCTCTTGCTTGGAATTGTCATGGCCAGTGATCGATTTGTGACTCGGGGAACTTTCGCCCGCCACTTTGGGAACTTTCGTCTGTTTGGCTACCAGTTGAGTTGAATGGGAAAATGGTGAATTGGGAAAATGGGAATATCCAAACAAAGCTCAGTTCATCGATCTTTCAGCAGCTTGCAGGATTTTCCGTCCACCGTTTTCCAGGAGCACAACATTGGCTGCACACAGAAGCGAGTGTCGCCCAAATGAGTCGCCCAAATGACAATCCTCCACAAGTAGCTGTCTCAGTCCCCCTGATTTGCACATAAGCAGGGCCATAATGTGAGTGAGCATTCAAGTGTGCCTATGTGTGCGGAATTTCACTTACCGCTTGGATGATCCTCGCGGACCATGTTGCATCTGGTAAGCTGGTGCAGCTGGGAGGCGATAGTCTGGACAGAGTTGCAGATTGATCAAGATGGGCACATCCTCCACTCGATCAGGTGGTGGTGGTAGAGAACAGGACTGGCTTTCGTTTGGGCCAACTTCGTCGCACTTGGCCCGGCCGCACGGCGACCAATTAGGAAGCAGACGAGTTTCAGCGCCGTCGCCTTAGAGCCACCGGTTGTTGTTGTTGTCGTCGTGAATGTTTGTGGCGCTGTTGCAATTAGGTCACATACTACGCAGGAAAAGCGAGAGCCAGTCTGTGTTGGCGAGCGAGCAAACATGCACACATACAGCCCAAGGAACGGGCGGCGGCGGAAAGCGCAGTCTTACAACTAACTTGGTGCCAGTCTCCTTTTTTCCTCTCTCTCTCTCTCTCTCTTCTCAGTCTCTGTTTCGAGTCACAAGGAAAATGAAAATTATCTCAAACAAACACACATTTCACATACACAGAACACCTAGCGCTTGCCTCTGACGAGCAGTTGGCTGCGAACAGCGATCGGCATAGGCCAAGCGGGCGGAGCAGCGGCGCCAGCCAATAGGGCAACCAGCTTGTAGAGCTAACGCGCAAGCGCAAACAACTCAAACGCGCGCCAATAATGTGGGAGAAAGTGAAAATTAACATAGTCCATTGCTATATTTAATGCCGTTGAAAGATAGATAACCCCACTCCTCGAACGCCTGCTCAGAGCTCCTCGATCTTGTGTGTTCACCACTCACTTGTCGTTCACTTGTTCAACTTTAGAGCCAACTAAACGGTGGCACGCAGGGCAAATTGGGAGACCTTGCTGATAGTGGTAGCCAAAAATATCGATTTCTAGCACGCAGCCAGCACGTTGTTTGATCAACCAACTGCTGCTGTTGGCGCGCTCTCTCTTCACTCCTTTTCTCATCTCTTCTCTTCGATTGGGACGCTCATCTCAATCGAAGATGCTCGCTTTGGTGCCGATAGGACAATGATGTGGAATGGATAGTCTAGACAGAGCAGAGTCATAGGCGCAGCTCTCGAGACTAGAGACCAAGACAGCCCAATGGCTGACGAGAGTTTGCTCATCATCCAGCTCTTGATGTCCATCAGGTGGCGATCTTGATAAGCTACATCATGATTTGAGGCTTGCAAGAAGGTTCGCGCTCGAGTGGGCCATTTTCGAATGGTTCGGCTGGTTCGAATGGATCACCAGTGGAGGACATGGACCGCTAGACTGAACTGGGCAGCGATAGAGCTGGAGGAATTTGGAGATAGAGACAGTTAGCCGAGAGAAGAGCGAACGCTTTTGGTGCATGACGGTGGGCGGGCAAGCGTGCGTCCAGTCACAATGGGCTTAATGGGCAAGTCGTTTGAGATCGCTCGATGGTGAGATAGAAAGGAAGGGCAGCATTGTATGAGCGGTGATTCGAGGGTGATCATTAGTCTGGAGCATGATGACGAAGAAGCGAGAGATGGGAAACAAGAGGGTCCAGAGAGAGAGGGAGGGGGAAACGATGAGACAGATCATCTTGATGCTGCCGAATGTTGGAGATGGAGTGTTGTTGGATGACGGGTAGAAAATTTACCAACATTAATACATGGCGGAATAGTGTATATTTTCTTTTTCTCCCATTTCTCGCATACGAACCAATTAGAAAGAAAGCGGACGAGTTTGCGCGCGAGCGACTCACTCTCTCTCTCTCTCTTTCTCTTGGATCGGCTAGTTAGTTTGCTTTTGGTCGTTGTCGTCGTCGCTGTTGTTGTTGCTATTGGGTCACATACTACGCAGGTAAAACGACTCGGTGAAACTAAACTAAACATACACACGCACAGACAGATAGAAAGTTCTCTCTCTCTCTCTCTCTCTTTTTCTCATTCACTTTCTCCCTCCCTCTCAGTCTTAGTCTCTGTCTCTCCCACTTCACTCTCTCACTATTTTAGACAGACAACAAAAGCAACACGTAGCGACCGTCTCTCTCTCACTCAAGAAGCTCGCTGCGCATAGGGAAGGACGACAGGCAACCAGCGATGTGCCAACCAGAGGCAGATGCAGTCAAAAGTGAAAGTGAAAGTTTTACATCAGCAAACCATAGGCTCTTCTCCTAGCAGTTCCTCTCTAGTCCAAAACATTCAACACCCAGCCACAAGTCATCCAATCGGAAGTTCTAATATAAGAAAAAAAAATACATACATATATAGATAATATTGCATAGCTTAGTCTTCTGTTCGATTATTTTTTCAAAATAACATTCCTAACAATAACAACAAACTCAAGCTTCAAAGATGACCCGAGAAGACAAAGATTCAATGGTTGAGTTGTTATCTAAAATTCCTATAACAGAGACCAAGGGCTCTCTATTGAGCGCCATTGGTAGACTGCTGCGTGTTATTGACATAAGTGAAAGTTCCATCATGATACCAACATTGCTCAAGGATAAATGTGAATTTGATGCCTATGAAATGTTAACATTAGCCAAGGTGCTCAAAGCCTCCATTTTGGGCCACAATGATCTCGTTGAATTTTACATGTCAGAATCTAGCTCATCACAAACATCATCGTCATCATCTTCTTCCTCCTCTTCATCTTCGCCTCCAAGCTCATCATCATCATCATCGACATCGTCCTTGTCGTCAGCATCAGCTCATAATCATGCAAACACCATGAATGGCAACAACAAGATCAAACTGATGAGCAGCAATACGAATAATATTAATAATAATAATAATCATATTATCAATAATCATCACCAATATCATCATCAAACGAGTGATAACAACAATCTACACTTGTTATCCGCATCAACCTCATTGAGATCCTCCATAAGCTCAGATCAATCATCATCATTGGCTAGTCCTTATGGCACGCCCGTGCCTGTAACACTTCATCTGACTGCCAACAATCACTTGTCAACCAATGGATCAATCGGTAGCAACGTTAGCCATTACAGTCAGATTCATAATAATCACAATAATATCATCCTAAATGGTAGAAATCACCACCATAATCACCAAAATCATCACCACCATCATCAACATAATGCTGCACACAATCATAATCATCATTCAACGTCAGCAATCATCAAATTGGGAACTAATGGTGATCCAGATGCAACACTTAGGTTACTTTTGCAAATTGAACAATTGAAAACTTTCATCCCACAAGTTACAGGTCTATTTGAAAGTATTATTGAGCTTTACAAGAACTCAGTAGATACTATAGCCTATGCTAATCATTCGCACTAATGATAGTTTATGATAGAGGAACAATGCTAGATATTAGAGCTCCGCTGATGCTGGGTCAGTTCGTAGGATTCACAATTGGAGCTCAGGAGAGCGTTTCAGGCAAAGGAGTCAATCTTAGCCCATATCATGAGGAACGCGCAACGCTCACAACTAGTAGATGATGAATCGTAAAATAAAACATATATAAACCTCCGCCACCATCACCATCCTGAGGGTTCATGAACTAATGGCTTCTCTGCTTCAAACTACGGGTTTGAGAGAGCTTCAAGGGGTGGTGGAGGAGCATCTTATTCTTCCGGTGATGCAACCTGCCCACCGGCTATCAAGTTCCTGATGAGCATCCTTTACATTTCGAGAGTCCTATTCTCTCGCCTGAGGATACTCTACTTAAAGTTTTACGCTCTAGGCTTAGTCTCGGCGGCTATGGGCCTTGGCGAGAGAAATTCTTTCATCATTCTTTTGAGCTCGAATAGCTCCGAGTTATCAATTCTTAGAATAGTTTACTCTCACACCTAGAGCAACATGGATGTTCAAGCTATGACGAATGATCAACAGGAGAGAAGATTCGACACCCTGAGTCATGGGAGATCATCAACCAGATCCTGTAAGTCACGATGCGATGCAAAAGAAAGACTTGATTAATCGTTGAAAAGTATAGGAGATAAATTGATCCTAAATGGTTAGAGTGACCAAAGCGGCGAGCAGTGATCGCGAAGATGCTCACATGGTCTTCATTTAGGCGGGCCACACAGTCTGTCAGACAGTTGCAGTTCCGTGTGAAGCTTGCCAGCTCCATCCTGAACCGACTGAACGGAGCATATTGGTGGGGATGGCGTTTTTTTGCCACTCATTGATGCTGCAACACAGCAGACAACGTGTGCGCTTTCCACAATTTATCACTTTCTATCCAATCTAGCACCACCTGGGGTATCGCCAATTTCGAGTCTAGTCTTCAGTCAAGATTCATGACACATTAAATAGACACTTCGCCGGCTGCCCGAAGCTCTAGTAGAATCTCACAATGGAAGTGATGCACAATCTTATCGCGATAATCATGCTCCATCTTAATGGGAAACGAGCACTGGCCAAATATTATGATCCTAAATATGAGACCACACCATTCGAGCGTCAGATATATTCAAAAACCAAGAGTCAGAAAGCAAAAGATGATATATTCGTCATCGACAATGCCATGGTAGTTCACAGATACGTAGCTGAGCTACATATCTACGTTGTTGGAAATAGAAAGGAAAATCCACTTGTCTTAGAGAGGGTTCTGAATTGTCTCGTGGAAGTGACAAGCACTCTACTAAGCAAGGGGGCAGAGCAAAAGCCTCTAGTCGATCATCTAGATAAGTTCATCGTCATGTTTGATGAAGTATGTGATCAGGGAACAATCCTGGAGACGGACCCGAATCTGGTGCTCGATCGGGTTTGCTTGAAGAAAAACGTGGCTGAGCAATCTCTAGCCTCTGTTTTACAGAGCGCCTCGGATCAGATGAGGTTCCCCTGGATCTATAGAACGTGACTGGATATCGTTTTCATTGCAATAATTTATCACTAAAATTAACTGTTGGGACACGGAGTATTCCAAGGATTTATGTTGATTGAACAGAATAGAACATTATACCTTAGCGGTAAATTCTTGATATACCTGTTGTATAATCCCAAATTCATCGCATTTCTTGTGCCTGGGTTTGACATAATCGGTCTGATATCGATTGATTCGATACTTTTCTCGTATCTTTTCAAAGACCATCTCCCTTGTTTCTACTTTCTCTGCCCTCTCAAGTTCTCGGATTTTTCTGAGGGCATACTCTCGTGGGTCGAATTCCTCGGCGCGCCTAATCATGGTCAATAACTCTACCCGAAACGCTTTCTCCTTTGCGATCAAGCGCTTCAGTCTCGTTTTCATCAAGAGACACTTGTACTTCTTCCTGAACTTCCTGCGCTGATGTTTTTTCATCTTCTGTCGGCGAATAATCAATAAATGAGATCTCAAATGCCCTGTGGGCAACTTATATCGGTAATCTAGGTAACGCACTTTAGATCCCTTGGCGTGAAAGCACCGAGTTTGCGTCAAGCTCATGTCGCCTCTTTGCGGGGTGATGCTGATAAATGAGGGAGTATGGCATAAATTGGTTCTTAGTAATGATGGAGTTCTCTCGTTCGAACCACACGTATGTATTGCGTTGATCCGATCTGATACCAAGGGGCCTCCAATGAGCCGTTTAGCAGCCCCATCACTGGAGAAGGTGCGCCTCAAATGATGGGTCGGACTAGATAATACCCTTTTGATCAGATCACTCTGGAAAGGTAAGCTTGAGTTTGTGTATTGTCTAAGATTACACACAGTCTGAGCCGATCTGGCCGGCTGACAGATTAGTCTGGAAAATGTGTAACGAAACATGGTTCCAGATATCTGAATAATTATCTTTATTTGACTCACACGATGAATTTGAGGCCGCTATTGATTGCGAGCTCCGCGCTCACGCTCGTTTCTGCCATGTGTTTGTGTTGTGAACTTTCCTCACCAGCTGATGCTCGTTCCATCCTCGCCACCATCTCTATCCAAGGGACTCGATCTCAATCATGGATGAGAATGTCAGGAAACTCGAGATGGAGACCAAGAGTCTCCGACTGCTCAAGGAAATGTCACAAAAATGTTGCTCACATACTGTAGCCATCAAGTCTTTGCTGTCTGAATTTGATGACAGATTGGCCAGGCTAGAGAGGAACATCCAACCAGTTTACAAGAAAACTGGCAACCTACAATCAAAACAAGAGGATCTCCTGGGGACCTTGAATCAGTTGGAATATGTGATTCAGTATTATTCCGTTACGAACGAAGTCGATGAGATCATCCGGGCGAAACCTGCTAATCAGTTGGACTCGTACATGAAATGCCTGAAGAAGTTGAAGTCCGCGATACAATATTTCTCCCAGAACAATCCAGGCAGTCCAGAATACTTGAATGTCAGCTCGCTGTACAAGTGTGGCTGTGAGGAAATAGAGAAAGAGTTCAAGTCAACACTGTTACGATATAGCTCACCAGTTGCACCGATCGCACTAATCGACCTAATCAACGATGATCCTGTAGATTTGGAA
>Ga0058701_10000910_pt1 | contig 20229 bp, 10 predicted proteins | sample AgamicOrMae_FD_97039 | JGI IMG/M metagenome (GOLD analysis project Ga0058701, IMG submission 97039) | Agave microbial communities from Guanajuato, Mexico - Or.Ma.e | ecosystem: Host-associated > Plants > Phyllosphere > Phylloplane/Leaf | place: Guanajuato, Mexico | collected 2012-06-04
ATCTTAGCGAGATATATTTGCGTTCCATTATCAATCGTTATTAGTTTTTGGGGAAAATGTTTTATTCAAAATGTCGGAAATAAGTCGCACCTCTCATTCGTCCAATTTCATTCTGTAATCGCGAATAAATGAGCTGGGCTACCTCTTCTTCGCTTTGCCGTTACCCAAAAAGAAAGATCAATATCAGACTATTTACTATTCAATTCAAGCGACAATCATATCGTTATGGAAAACTCTGGAGTATGATTGGACATTTATTTCTACGCTTTGCATTATACATAGTGCAATGTCACAATCACGTGCGGGATACATACCCATAAAAAAATAAATTACTGCACCACAAATGCAACCTTAACCAATAACAGTACAAAGTCCGGACAAGAAATTACCCAGACATTAAAACACTAGAAATTAAAATAGCAATACGTAAAATATCTTCATCCTCACAAAAAAGCACAATGTCGAGGAATTTCAATTCTTGATTTCGACTTTAAATGAGATTGAAATTCAGGGATGATACGATCGATAGTTCTAATTTTTTCCATAAAAAGCAGATTATTTTAAAAGTACAGTTGACGGCATAAATGGCTGACGGCGGGAAGTTTTTATTTACCGTTTTTGAACAATGGCAACCAATGTTATCATAATCGATGGTGCCAACGACCGAAAGAGAAGTAAAATTAATACCAACATGTCATTTGTTTTGTATTTGAAACTCTGCTACCAACAAAAATCGGAAAATACAAAAACGTCCGCTGTCAGCCATTTATGCCCTCGTCTGACATCTCTGGATGCGACTCAACTTTTCTGATGCACATGTTTTTGCATTAACGCGAATTTTCAAAGTAATCTCTTCTCCATAATCTGCAGTTCTTATAAAGTAGGGTTTGTCAAAAGCGAGAAAATCAAAATCGGCGGACGCATTAAGTGTGCAGAATAAATTTTTCATAGGCAACACAAAGTGAGGCGAGTTTCAAAGCGAGGCGGCCGCCGACCGCCGGACGATTTGTAGAAGTATTTCCGCCGAACGTTGTCAAAACTTGGTCTCCAATTTCCATCCAAAGTCGAAATCCGCGCCTCCCTTTGCGCTTATTCGCACGAGGATGAAAAATTTATAGGCATAAATGCATGAGCAGCCGGTGTAATTCGGAATAAGGCTTTTTGATGTGAAGTGGCCAGCCACTGTGAGCTGCATGGCCAACTAGTTAGAATTGAGAAATCTCTTAAAACGCGAATCTCGCGCGCTTTTCGACAAACAATGATAAAAAGGTTTGGGCTTTAGCCCTTAATACGCGCCTAATCCCTTATGAAGACCATTTTTTTTTTGCATTCGGCCAAAGAATTTTTGCGATGTTCGCACTCCTTGTTTACGCTTCGGGTGGGATTAGGGAAAACATGAACAGAATCAATAATTATCAATTATTTTAGGCCTGCGGTTTCGATGAAGTATTCACAACCACTTTAACGGAATGATAAGCAAAAGTGGCTTATGACTAGAACACGAACTGATTTTTCCTTTACATCTTATTTCCAAAGTAACTAATAAAACTGCCAAGCCACCGATTATCACTTGTCAAAAAAAATCCTACGGCTAATTATTATTAGGACAGCGTTCTATTCCGTAGTTTATCCTACTCAGGAAATTTAATATTTATTCTTAAACGCTATTTTAATGTATCAATAGTACGTAAAATGTTTCATTAAAGGCTTCCGGTTACAAATTAAGTCGTAGGTCATTTAATCAGAGCATATTCATTGGCAAAAGAGACGGAAATTAAGGCGTCTTCCTAGTCCACCAATTCTCCATCGACTCCAGAGTAACCCGACGGGATAAACAAGATAATTATTTTAAAAAATCGTCGCTGAAGAAGCAGCGAAGGACTGAATCCGACGTTTATCTCCCAAGACATCGCAGATAGTTTGGAGTCAACATGCACTTTGTCGGAACAAAACACAAAATTTGCAGGGCACATTCACAAGGGGCGTGACACTGTTAAAGCGTTGACGCGAGAGCGTGTCTCTACCCCCCCTCAAACCGCGGTGTATATATACAGCCACTTGACACTATGTGCTGCCGAAATACTTGTTGGAAAACTGCTCCCCTCCCCCTCCTTTAACTTCCGCACTAAGTTTGCGAATTTGTGCGTTGATAGAATCCCATTTTCAGCAACCTTGATAAAGGACTTTACCGACCAAAACAAACTCAATTAGACTATTTGCGAAAGTTGAAGAAAAGAACTAATTGACTGTCAAAACTAAGACACTTGTTTCTAATCTTTTCACGCCGAAATGAGGTTCGGTGGCTGTGCTTTCTTCGTAAACTGTACTGCCAATTTTAACAGACCAAGATCCGTTCTGTTTTCGCAAGTCAGCTTATATAAGAGCTCTTCACATTGCAATCTTAAACTATTAAAACACGGAACTAAACAACTATACTTGAATTGATGAATACACGAAAAATTTAAGGAGGGCATTTCATAGCATGTAATTTACAGGATGTACTTATTATCCAGTATTTATAAGGGCTTTCCTAAACCTTTGTCCATAACGAAGTACTTTCAGGAACGTTATTTTTGTTTATTTTCACTGTAATATTCGTATTACACTTAAAAAATCGATCGTACCGTTAATAAATCTTGTCGATTCTAATAACATTCAGCTACCTCAAAAACTAATTCAAGCTCGATTTTAAAATAATTCACAAGTCTTTTCCTTATAACGACCATGTTGCAAGGTCTACAAACCACTCCATCACTATTCTTCTCGTAGACTATACCCGCATCACTTTCAGAACCTTTTAAGAAATATCATTAGTTGCAATGAAAATATTTGCTTGTTTTATAATTCCAGTAAAAAGATATAATATTTTTCTAATGAGTCATAAACTATGACCCCATCAACATCAACCTAGGCTTAATTGCTGATAAAAAAAAGTCGTAGTGTTCCTCTATGGCCAAAACACTTTTCCGTACGTGAGCCCAACCCGCTAGTCTGCACCCATTCAATCCTGACATCCATGCATCTTGGCATGGCATTTTCCGGGGTGGGTCGTTATCATTTCTCCCGTGGACTGCCGCCATCTCCGTGCAAAATAATCCAATCACTATGTATTGTCACTGCTTTATCCAAGCGATTGGCTTGAGCCGCGCTGTTGTCGTCGTTGCCTCGTAGGGGACGAATTTATAATTCACCCCAAATTACCGATTTCATCCCCCGAAAATTATCGTCAGCGGCCACAATTAGGAGCACTCTCGGCGATCGCGTGTACAATACCTGAAACAAGAAGAAGAAAAAAAATGTAATTGTGGGGAAAGGTGCGATAGCACGCTAATGAGTTGATTAAGCAGGGGGAGGGGGACTTAGCGCCTTCACTGCACCCCAACATCATCACATTTCACTACTGCACTGCTTACGATCATCATTCACCTCCTTTTAAAATGGAGATAATAACCGCTTGGAAAAAATTAAATACCCTCTCTCCTTAAATTTAAATATGTCCATGTCAGTATTCAAACCATGACCATGCCCTCCGTTGTAAAAACAAGTTTTGCATCATAAACCGGGTTTTCTAATTTAGCTCAATTTTCTTATTACCACCAAACACAAAATATAAATCATTTCAAACATACCTAATATAGAATAGAACGGTCTCGCGGACAATTCGGTTGATTTTAAATTTCCAAAATGTAAATATGGCTTAGTAATATTTATTTTAAAAAATATATATTTTTTCTTTTAAGATACCAAAAAAAAATAAGAAAGAATGAAAATATTGGAGCGTTTAAAAATAGGAATCTAAAAGTTAAGAGCAAAATTTGACGACAAAACCTTAAATTTCAATTTTTAAAAGATAATTTTGCGATGTATTTAGTAGATACTTTATTGTTTTTGACAAAAACCTACATGAAAAGAAAGCAGTCTAAATAAATACGACCTTGCAGTTGCTCGATACAAATGCAAATAAAAATATTTCGGGTTCTACTGAATAAATAGTGCACTATTGGTTAAAAATTGGTATAAATTCCAACCCACAAGAAAAATACTCCGCGTTGTAGACAAACGCATTATCAGGCGCGCAATGAAACGCAGTTAGATAATAATTGCACTGGAAGCGACACTGTACTTTGCACGCCGCACTTTTTGAGTGTATGCACGGCTATTAGTAAGAATAAACAAAGGACTGGATGATTACACGGCTACGTAATGAGGCGTACGAAAAAAGTAATTTACAAGATTTCGCCACAAAATAAAACACCGATATTAAATCATTCAAACACTTAGGTAGGCAATTAAATTCGGCCCATTTGTTGTGCTTTTAACACAACGTCGGGTTATCTGCGCCATTTTTCATTTCAGAAGCTGTTCATTTAGAGAATTAACGCAATAATATTTAGAGACGCAAAAAGAGCTTTTTCTTATTCACGGACTTGCAACAGCAATATATCTAAGGCCCTGGGAATGGAAGGCGGGCGGACGGCAAAGAGGAGGGCCGAGCGAAGCACCAAGTCTCGCGGATTTCCCAGGGTTAAAGACTCCAGCGTCGTCTTGCCTACATTTTTCTGTCCAGGAATCTGTAAAGTACGCTTCAAGCATATTCCAAGGGCCCAACTCAAATAGGTGCATGGCGGAGTCCAACACAATGGCAATGCTGCCAACTTTGGAAACTTAAAAGCCACTAATAGATCATTAAAATAAATTGAAATGTTGGATGTTTGTCAAGTTGGCAGCGGCGGCCTCGTTTTCAATTCCCTTTGCCTTCCCCGTTCATCCCCAAAAATGTTTTATTTAATCAAAAATGGAGCTTTCAAAAATGACTGAATTTTTTATTCATGCCTTGGCTAGCAGTTTCATTAAAAATAACATGTGATAAAGTCCGTGTGTTAATAGTCCTAATTTCACCATTCGCTGCATTTCTCGATACCTCTCGCAGCTCACTGATTGATACATCTAATTCCCGTGCTGATATCATACAAATAAATTTGCGCGCTTTTTCCTGAACACGATTATTTAGACAAGGAAACTTGGTCCTGAAACGTTGGAAGATTGTATGTTTGTCACAGAAAAACAACACAGTTTATCGCCATTCCGATGCAACTTTTTGTTCTGGGAATTTGTCGGAAGAGTGGCTGCACTGCCCTGCCGACTCGCGTGCTTCCCTGAGGGGTTCGGGGTCGGGGTCCGGCACAGCCCGGGACGACTCGACCCAGCCCGGCCCGAGCGCGCGGCATAAAAGATAGGGTCGCCAACACGCATGCTACCACAACAAAGGGCGACAGTCAAAATTTAACGGTTGCACTAGTAAATAAAAAGGTGTAAATAGGCTTCAAGAGATCATAAACCTTTCGTTGTCAGCTCATAATAATTGCAGTTGATATATTGCAAACTGCAAAACTGCCAGTAGGATTTAGCTCAACGAACCGCTTCCTAGTCCATCACGAATTCTGACCTTTCTGATTAAAACTTAACGATGTTAAAGCTTAGAAAAAAACAAAAAAACAACAACAAAAACAAACAAACAAAAACTTTAGGAATGTATAATGCAATTAAAAGAAAAAAAAGGAAAAAAGAGAAATAAACGGTTGAGGTCGCTTATTATGATGCTCACAGATCACTTAAGATAGCAAAACAAATTCGCATATTCCTGCTCATTCCTTTCGCAGGGAAAAAAAATGAGCTTATATGCACTTGTCTTAATTTTATTTCCCCGCGCAAGGAAAAATGTATACATACAAACGAACTCGCAAGAAACTATAAAGCCCTCCGAAAGGAGGCGGGCTTACAGATCGACTGGAGGAAACCTGATCTACATTAATCAGCTGATCGACTACAAACATCATCCGCACTCATATTTCCTTAAAGCAAGAATCTTACGGTTTATTCGAGAAATATAATTTGGTTTTTCTCGGAGAGTGAAGACTAAAAGTGAAATTGGCGAGAAAAGAAAAGTGACGTTTTTGTGTGGTATCAGAGATCAGTTGGTTTTCTTGCGGTGGAGACTTTGACATGTGGTCAAAGATAGAATGTATTGATGGAGCGGAGGCGTGGAAGAGGGGGTTAAGGCGAGGGGGAGGGTTGTGCGCCTGTCGAGGCCCTTGCCCTTGTTTGCAGATAGCCCAGCTCACAAGCTCTTCAGACCAGAAATCAAGTCAAGCTTTATATACACGTTTGGCCTTGATCAAGTTTAGAAAACAAACCGAGAGGGATATTTTCACAAACGTCGAATATACCACTTTCAACATGAAAGTTTAGGACATTCTGAATTGCCTAAATTACTCCATCACTTTTCAATCTAGAGCCTTTTTTTTCAATCAAATTCATTTTGACCGCCACACGTTCAGAAAAATCAAACAATCCGGAAAGTTTTTCTTGCTGTTTGCAGACGACTCCTAAAAAAATGCTATCTCGAAAACAAAATAATTATCCGAATTAAAAACCTTGCAGAGCAAACTCAGTATTCCAGCAAGTTGCAGGAGGCAGCAATCTTTAGTTGATGCGAAAACGGGAAATAAACGAAAAGAGAACCGGTGGGAAATGTACAGCCGTGAAAAAAAAAGATCAAACAGAGGCAGCGAATCAAAAAAGTTATAGTTTAGTTGCTCCAGCCACTTATTGAAGTTCATATACGTAATACACTTCAACCCCGACATTGGAATACAATGACAGCTTCATTGCTTTTTTACAACTCGTCAACACGTCTTTCTGAAAGATTAAATTGATAGTGTTTCGGGATTAAAATTGGATTTCGGTAGCCACGATACAAGCTTTAAATTGGCATCAATGCAATCGCAATAAGTTAGTCGGGAAAGTTCGGAGACCGTCGTGGTGCAAAATCGGTTTATCTATCAAATTCAGATCAGATGACCATATGATCACAGATATTCAACAAAAAACATGTCATTAAAGGGAGTGAAATAAACAATAAAATATTTTTTTAATAGGTATTATGTAAAAAAATATCTTTTTTTTTGTTTCACTAAGTTAGCCGAGTGCTGCATGCAAAAAGTGTATATCTTAGGTGGTCGACCACGATCAACGTAAATAAGCATTACGAGGGGTGTTTGGTGAGCAAAGTTAAAATTCTCAAAATGCAGGGCTAATTTTCCTCTGTCCTATGTTACGCGTGTCACGCAGAGTAGAACACAGAGAAGGTCATAATCGTAAACCTTAATTAGGCGAAGCACACTCTTCTGCTGTACTTTTTATTAAAAATGCTATTTCAACCAGATGTTTTGACTGACTATTCCATGTGACCCTCCCAGGACTTTCAACTTTTCCTTAGTGTTGCGTCACATCAGAGGAGGCCTGCGCCTTCTCGCAAAAAGAAAATGTTCTCAATGCACGTTATTCGCATGCTATCCCGGAAAATCTAGATTAATTTGATTCAACCCAAAGGAAATGTAAGATAGCGGAACAAGGCAAAATGCACCTAAAATGAAATAGAGCGATCAAGAATGATCTAAACCAGCCTTCGCATCGTTTATATTCATTAGTAACAGGTTGAACCAGATTAGAATACATGATGTCAAAAGTACTAGCCCTTGAATTGGCAAAGTGCACATCCTCAGACCATTGTCTGCCGATTCCACCGAGACGATCCTTATTGTCAGTGAAATCGCGAGGTACCCCACAAAGGTACTATCCCCTATTGTCTTTTGATTGCAATATTGAAGTATTTGAAACATTTGTAATCCTTTTTGGGCCTTGATTGATATCATAAAAAGTGTAATATTAAAGGTCGAGTCTTGCTTTGAATCACCAACGACAAAATGTAGCTTCAAATATTTTACTCTACAGCAGACGCCAACATTTCCGTGGCCCTCACGACTATATGCTGAGAACAACTGAAATATTCAAGTCTTCCTTATCAATTTTTGAAGCATTATTTTTTAAAGAATCATAGCTACCATCAAACTGGAATGAAGAGAGTTATTCTCTCCTTTCGACTCAAAAAAAGTAAGAACTCCCTTTGTGCACGTTAACGGGCGGTTTTATCATCTCCACAGTTGTATTTCCGAGTTTTCTTTCTTGCCGGCGATTTCTCATTTCTTTCAGCTGAATAGAAATTATCCTCTTCACAATGATCCTTCCAGCCACAGATGATCACGAAATACAAGACACTTATTTAGAGAAAAAACACGATATGAAGCTACGCATCATAAAAAAAGAGGCCGGCGATAAATATAAAAATATCTCAATTGCAATCTTTTTGGCAGCTCGAATAAAAATAACGATGTCGAAATCATCGCGTCTCCTCTCTCTCACCACGTTAATGAACGCCTAAATCGTTTCTTCGGACGAAGGAAACGTCTCAAAAAACGGCTAAGGTCGCCACCAAGACGGAAAGAGAAAGAAAATAAGAAGAGTGAGACAGTTTCAGTATTTACAGATGTAACGCAGATAAAGTGCACGGAACGAAAAATACACCGAGTTTCGCACACAAATAAAATGTCCGCCAACACCCTGATAATTGCATCACAGGCCAAAGTTGCAATAATCACCTTGAAGGAAATAAGCTCATTTTCCTAAACTACTTGCACTGTGTACTTAGCTGTCTCTTAATAAGCTCGAGGAAAAAGCTTGTCTGGTCGTTCGTTGTTTAAGCAAAGACCTTTCAAATATTTGCCGAAAATCTACACTTCTTTTTATTTTATTTGGAGTGTCGAAGAGTTTAACTTATCATTAATTTTATTTGCGCTTTTCTAATTAAAACTTGTAAAACTGTCTATCACATTTTCAACTTCGAAGTCGCATGGTATAAAGTAAAAATATCAATTAACCCTTCTATTAACCGTACTGATATTAATTATATGTATCTGTAGCTGACCTCTATCCTTTCTCAAGTCAAAATTCATCATCTAATAAAAAGCAAATCGATAGCAATTAATCACCTTCCGCAGAAAGGGAAATAAAGCGAGGAAAAGACATGAAACTGAAAGTTCGCGACGGTTTCAAATCGAAACAAGAGACAAGCTGACTTGGTGCAAGACAAGACGAGGGGCGAAGAGAACTGCGCCGGCCATTTTGTCATTCCTAAGTACGGCTTACGTAGACTACGGACGCAGCCTATGGTAAGATTGCATCTTTAAATAATGAAATGAAGGTTTGTTTCCACGGCGTGTTTGCATGCAGCAACTAAGTATTTGCAAACGATTAGTCGGGACCTAATGGTACCTAGCGGAACTGAACAGTATCGCCATGGAATGCCCGTTTTCAATGCAAATGAGCACCTCCCCGTTGGCGAGTATCTCTTCCCAAAGAATTGGTCATCAACATTAATAATTTCTAATCGCGGGCTCATCTCCAACTTTGGATTCAATAACAACAGCATACAGTACGCAAGGGTACTTGCAAGTTGAACAATTAAAATCATAAACCCGTTTTGTTTTGTCCGAGTTCGGGCTGACTTGTGAGGGCCACGCGAAACATGCGATTGTTTTGGAAACAAGTGCCATTAACCGCACAAGTTCTCTGTTGAATAAAGCAGTTTAAATTTGGAAGGTGAAATTTCCACCACTCGTCGCCGAGCTGAGCGGCTCAGAAGAGAAGCGAGGCAAAGTGTGCATTTTAAATTAGGTTGGTTTGATTTATTAGCAACCTGCTGATTGCAGCGGTGTCGACCGAGGCACAAGGCTCCTGTAACCTAACCTAAATATGGTTGACCTAACAAAGATGTACCTCATATAAGCGGTTGTAAGTTGTTCTCCTCATTATTCGATGGAAGATTAAACCAGAGTGCGCTGAGAAAAGAGGGCTCAGTACAATTTACAAAAAAAAAGTAAAAATAGCTAAAAAGTGCGACAGCCAAAACTGGGCTTAAAAACGTTACCATTATACAGGGCTGTTTACAGTAACGTTTACTGGCAAATCTGGTAACGTTTACTATCCGAGTTGGCTGTCGCTTCTCTTGCTAATTTTTAGTAAACTTTACAAACCCACTTTATCGGTGTGGAAAAAAAAACACCAAAAAAAAACAAAACAAAAAAAAACGCAGAAAAATTCCACCATGGGAAGTTATTCCGAAGATGGCTTAAATAAGAAAAAATGTAAATAAATTCATTCCCCAGTTTAAACGGATGACATAAAATAAGTTTTGAGAATGAAGCAAAAAAAAAAAAATCATTAACGCATTCCATAGGTATACCATTCATTTGATGATTTACGCTTTGGAATAGGCTTGAAAAATGCCAATGCTCTCAACGCCTTAACTCTGCTCATATCAACAGTCGCATTTAATGGCAGACAGCGCTTCGTATCCTATTACCGAGGGAAAGATAGAGTATGTCCAAACAAATAACGCGTTTGTATTGCTAGCTGAGCGAAGGCCTTTAGTGGGTGCTTCAGTCTTAGTCATACCACAGCGAGGCCTGAGTGCCGGGGAACGAGGTCTGGTTGGCAAGGACTGGGCAGTGCGTCGTCACCAGGACCCGCAACACCGAAGGGATCGCGGGACTCCTAATAAAATTACAGGCTGGCCAGGACGATGCTTGGCTGAAAAATGCACGGCAACCTCAGACAACAAACCCAAAAAAAGGGGTATAGCCAAGGTCAACGAAATTCTTTTCTGTTTCCGCTCCATCAATCACACATATTCAAAAAAACATCTCCTGTCACCCCACCTAAAGGATCGGTCAAAAACTTAAAATAAAAACTAAAAAAAAATGACGAGCGGTCAATTTGATCACGGAGCGTCTGCAATGCTGTCATGATGAAATATATTTCTTATTATTAATAATTTAGGCCACATAATAGCAATCAGTTTTCTCCTTATGTTGGTAGAATTCATGATCGCTGATTTTGTGGTAAAGTTCTGAGGGTAGTCGGATTGGAATGAAGACATCATGTCCATAGTTTGAATTGTACTCGAACGTCCTGCGCGTGAAGTATTGTGAGCGGACGGACTGCAGCGTGGTGTTGCGCGGCGAGGCGCCTGTTTGCTCGGAGAGAAGTTCCTCAAACAAAGTGCCTGGAAGCCAGTATTGTGTTTCTATTAGTTTGTCGAGGTGTGGAGCGGCCGAGTCGAGCTCAAGTTTTCCGCCATGCACTTCCAATCCGCTTCGTCTAGCCACCGCACACACACACATCAGTGAATCAAACGAGCGACCTCACTGACCAAAAACCCGCATCCATTACGACTAGACGACAAAAGTGACCTCCACAAACAAAACAAAACCGCATTTCCTTTAAATAGACTTTAGCTTAGAGAATGTTCATCTCACGGACTACTTTTTCACTTCGGGGGCAAGAACCTCTGCATTCCTTCTGGCGTAAGCTGCTGGCCTTACATCAGAATGCCTTTTATGTTTGCATATCCAACCCTAGACACGACGTAGAGCAAAAAGCAACGAAAGTAATGTAGATAGTCTGTTTCCCCCAGCAGTCGACAAAAGCGGCATGCACCCCTGTCGTTGCAACCCGGGTCCTGCTGCAATCGGGAGGGTGCACTAAGGGCGTTACTGCTCAATTATTCTAGTCATAAATTGATATTCGAATCCGATCAGTCATCGTTATCACAAAACAACAGAGAGGGCGCCCCTCGCTGGGGAGGCGACAACCGACAACCGCGACTTTTCCACAATACACCAATCAGGCTACTACAGATCTTTGACTACAATGCAGACAGACGGCGCGGCGTGATATGGCTTTTGGGCAGAACCATGACGAGGCAAAATAACAAGTGGGTCAACAATCAAAACATATACACCTGAACACATACGCGATGTTTCACAAATCTCTGAGGCGTGTCAAAGTTAGGCGATGGATAATTCTCATGGTTCACTTGCAATCGCACATGTTGTTTTCCAAACGAGTCGTCGACGTCCTGTTAATGTCCGTCGCGTCCAACCTCAATACAGTATGCTCATTCCATTGAGTACTAGATTCCGTCTCTAAAGATTCTTCAAACGCGAAAAAATACTCTCTCCGCTCTCTTTCTGATTTTATGCCAACCGTAAATTGTATGTATTGTGTAAGCCTCTTCTTAAGCGTCACGGGTAACTTTTTTCAATTAATATATTCTGAGCTTGATTGGATTCTATTTTACTTGCAGGTTTATAAATGAAATAGAACTTCTAGCTGCAATATTGCTAATCTAACTGCAGTCACCCTATGTATCATTTTACTTATTTCCAATTATCGAAAAACATACATTTCCACGAATTAGGGCCAAATCTATATGCACAACGGTTTATTGGGATGACAACTTTCGATACTTGATCGACTTCGCTACGGCTGACAATCAACCAGTATAGAACAGCGGTACTGATACATTCGTGAACATGATGACCCCGAAATGCGTGGTTGTCTACGAAGTGCAAACATTTGAAAGCGATAAATCCCTTTGTAGGGATAACATGACCGACTATTAAGAACAGGCGGATAAAAACGTGCCGACACTGAGAAAGAGATTCCCTTTGATCCCAACTTGGTCGCCGGGTGCGGTGTGGTCACAGGCCAAGTGTGAGAAAGGTACAAACCGCAGGGGGTGCTTTCTAAACTCTGTCGGCAGCCCCTTCGGCAGGTTCGGGTGTCTCCGCTGCAAGCCCTGTTGCCACTTCCACTGCCCCGCTCCCAGCTGCGTGTGCCCCCGTAAGTTAACGGGTTTAGCGGCTCTAGCGGGGGCTAGCGGGCACCACCCACTTTCAGTGCAAGAACACACCTAAAGTCATCGCCGCTAAGACCGCCGTCATTTCGACCCCATCTGAGGTCGCTCCGGGGAGCTAACGGTCTAAATTTATGAGCCTACCCTCAGAACCCAGCAACACACTTCCTTTCAGGAGCTTTGATTCCTGTTTAAATGGGCCACTCTTTTCACGGAACACGATTGATTTCACTGACTTGGTTTGCATGAAGTGAACAAGGCAAGCAGGAAATATTGCTTGACCTAGGGTGATCCAGCATTCAATAAACATAGCCTGAATCAAGAAGCTCAAATTTCATCCTTTTTGCACTCCTCTATACTTTTCAAAGACAGCGAATTTCTTCGCATAATCCTTCGCTGATTATGCAGTTTACAGGGTATTATATAAGGTCTGGATTTGGTTATTTGTGCAAATATTGTCTCAGTTTATTTGTGCGTTCAAAGAAAGAACCGTTTTACTTCACAGGATTCTTAAATCTTAATCCATTTTACTTGAGGGAAATTACTTTTTGGGAAAACTTGTCAACAAATGCGATGCGGTGCCCGGACTGAGGGTGTCATTTCCATCGTTATGAGGAACTCCTAAAAAGAACGCGTTTCATAAAGATGGAGTCGGCAAACTTGTGAATGTCTGCCCTACCTGCTCAGACATCGCATTCCCCGCCCTGACGAAAGTCAATTCCGCTATGGCAGCATTTTGTGCATGTTACAAATCCCAATTAAAAACGTAGACACTAGTTTCATCTGATTCCCGACGGGGCTCCCGTGTTCGCCTCGCCGTGCGATGACGTCTCCTCAGCTCAAAATAATAACTTCCTTTCATTTCGATTGCCCATTCCCTCTTCTTCCGTCGTCTTTATTCCTTCCAATCCAAAACCGCAGCTTCCTTTAGTCAGAGAACGGTTTACTTTGTCTCCGCTTTCGTGGATCGAACACTCTTATTCAACCATGTGATTTTCATTCACTTGATTTTTTCCCTTCTGTATTTACTCTACATTTGAAAGATGCGCCCGGCTTCATTCACAGTCCCCCTCATCTTACTGGAGGCGAAACTCTGTCACTTCTCATGCGGTAATCTTTTAGCGGCGTTCCCTTATTTTCATGCGTTTGGTTCTGAAAGTCGCCTCGCCGCTGCGCGCCCTGCTCTTCTCGCTAGCACCACCGCCTCGATGCTCCCTCCCGCGCACTTCTATGGGTTACAAAAGTTTTCACATATTTCTAGCGCGAATGTATATGAAAGTCAAAGTAAGTAGATAGCGTACCGGCGGTTGGATCCTTTCACCTGCTCTTCCTTTGTCGTGGATTCGTTTGTCATTCTCAACGTCTTCGTCCGGGAAGTGGCACCAAAGGAAGATACACAAAAGTCTTTGCATCCAAAACGCTCTTGGATGAAACCACCGATTTCTCTGATCCGATAGCGTGTCAACTCAGCCCAGGCCAAATGATAAAGCTCGCCATCCCAATTCTTTTCCTTGTCGGCGAGAATCCACGAAGATAGAATTTCTTTACCATTGCCATCACTAAAACACACTAGAATCATCTTACGGACAGAATCGCTATCAAGACTGAGACAACACTGAAGGACTCCCGAACAAAATCGGCAAAGGACACGAAATAATGCGTACCTAATTCGTAATAATTTAAACTGAATATAAAATTCAGTAATTTCACATTTTCAAGTAGACTCTAGATTGTGGATAAAGTTTACTACCCCGAATGCAAACTCAGTGAGCAGCTGTCTTAGAACCTTTAAAGCAGCCACAAATGATTCTTGGCAACAAGAAGGTTTGTTAGCGAGATGCACGCACGCAGTTTCGGGTAAAAGTAACCTGCCCCGATAGGAAATAAGTACGAGGTGAAAGGGAACTCAGCTCACCAGTTTACCCAGTGACGACCGTGACAAGGGGAAAACATGTCGATCCAAAGTTAGGTTAAAACTCCTTCGGCAACATGTCAGGGCAATCTTCCCGGTCCACCGAATCAGCGCAGTACAGCGTCACAACACGGAAGGACTTGTTCTCGTGTCGACCCGACCTAACTCCACCCGAGCCGACGCACAGCGGAGGTGTTAATGCGAAGCGCCAACTTGACTTGCATATCGAGCGATGCTGCCGAACTTGCGCGTCCTCTTCCTGCTTCACTTTAATCCTCGTCACTTTCTCTCTCCTTGATAAAAAGTTCCCAGGCTCCAAAATAAGACAACGATTAATATTGGAGCTCGTTTTTCAAGGCCAACGGTCCATGACTCTTTAGTGAGAACTTAAGACACCTCAAGAATCCGCCGGCACCAGAGACGGGCCTGACTAACAATACGGATGAATGTAATCTGATTGTGATATAATGGAGCGTAAGTGACCTTGGCGTGTTAGTCTAACGGTACTGGCGCTCCCTCCGTAAACAAATTGGTCGATGCACTTGACACGTCTGGCAAAGACGTCCAACGGACCTTACAGTATCATCACCTTCGCAAAGGACGGGACAATGAGATAAGAGGGAGAGCGAGATATCAATCGGCGGGTGCGAGAGAAGGAAAGGGATGGCACGTCGCTCGCTTCCTACGTTTGGTCTCCGGGGGACCAAGATGAAAGGGTCTTTTGTGGCTCAAGGAGGGGCAGTCTTGGTGCCAACCGGCCGACTGAGAATCATACAACGCTGTTCCCAACGTAAAGAAAAAACAAAACAAGTGCGATCGTCCCACCGATGGACTAAAGAGAAACACTTAAAGAAGGAATCAATCCAGTGTCTCTTCTCGTGCGTTCACTTCTCATTATGTAAGCCGACCCAAATCGAACTTAATCGCTCTAGTTTCACTCCCAGTGCTTGGAAAGTTGGATGTAGAATTTTATCAGATCTTTGCGGTTTGAAGTACAGTGTTCTGGACTTCCGAAACTCGCCAACTTTTTGCATCACGCCAACCAAGCCCATTGATGTGGCCATTTTCTTTCAATCCTAATTAAAGCCCTTCGTTTAGAAGGCGTCTTTGAATATAATACAAGAAAAATGAGCCCTCCTGCATGATTTGTACCTTCCGCTTTTAATTCACAGCTTCCTCCCAATTTTTGTGAAGCGAAAGGAAATCTTCTCGAATCGGAGTGGAAATATTTACGTAATTTAAACTAAACGGTCTTATTTCTACCCCACAAACAGGATAAACATTACTTGTAAGATCCAGTCAAGATCATACGATGTTGAAAGCAAGACCAATAGCCAATCAAGGAGAAAAATCGAAAAAACACTGCGTTGGCGCTACTTTTTGAGGCGTGCGTTTTGTCCTGGGGTTGAGAGTAGTGATGGGCCGGAAGGGAAAGCTAGAGGAGTCGCCGTGGACCCGGCGCGCGCAATCAGATCCGAATTTGAAAGGAGCTGGGGTCCTCTCACAGTTCATTTCCTGCATCTTTAACAAGCTAGTACACCGAAAATATCGCGACCAGAGGGATTTCGAGAATGGGGCGCTGGCCGGCCCACAATAAACAGGATCAATCTAAAACGCATGAGAGTCGTGGGCTGATGGTCTCAAATCAATACATGGGTGTGAGAAATATCTCGCAACGGCGAACATCTCTGCTGACTCAAACTTTCTTTTTTGAGGACTTAGCCATCGATATAAGAAAATGCCACTGACAAGTGAGAAGCGTTGTGAACGTTGTAAAAAACAAAACAAAAAAACAACAACTTTTTACAAAAAATATACATGAAATCAGTGAAAAATCTGACTCTTGCAGCGAAAATTCAACTCGTTATCTTCCACATATAGCAAGTCGACCCTTCTTTTCGGGTCAGGTTTCTCTCATCACAGGACTATTATTCGATATCCTTCTTTTTACCAAACGGGTCAACTGATTGCGAAATGGCCGTGTAACAGTGATGCCGTGTTCAGCGATTTTTTAAAATTTAAAGGGGGTTAACTAGGAACTCGAAGATCTTGAATGATTCGGACTCCTCTCGAGGTGAGGAACCTGGTAGTTCCATATATTAGGTTAACTAGAAACAAAGTTCACCGCCTTTAAACTTGGAGTCACTGAATCTGGCAATCCTGCCGTACACAGACTGATTTCAGAGCTTCCTCAACGATGGTACTGAAAGATAATATGGCCGTCGCAAATGAGGTATGGCGGAAAATTCGCGGCTCTCGTGACAGGGTAGGGCTGAGATTAAGATGCCTATAAGGACAACTCAATCTCTGGGTCCGTGCCAAAGTGGATGCTATGATACATATGTTACTTGCGTTAGGACAAAGGGGGAGTGCGTAGTCACAGCGATCCCTTCTTGCATTTCTGCAACCACATACGTGTATCTTTATTTATAATCCGCCCATAAGGGTGATTTATTTTTCTGATGGGGAGGCAAATGTTAATGGGATGCTTAGGGTGGAAATGGGGGCTGGTTTCGGGAGGTAATGGCAGACGCGAGAAAAGGTAAGGTGATGAACGAGTAGCGCAAGAAATATAATAATTTATGCTCCCGAAAACCGAAAAGCCACTGGGCAATTGCCTCTCGAGCTCCGACAATTTATACTTTCTTCTCAAAACACGCAGTTTACATAAAAATACGCCCGTAAACAGCTGAATCTTACTACAATACTGTCTCAGATGAATCATCTGGTAATGAGGAATTCGTCTGAATGCTTCTTTAATCCAAGTCGGCCTGTATGGAATATTTTGCATTGCAGCGGCCAAACATTTTAGCACCACATTATGGCTCATTAGACAAATACAAAAAAAAGATGGACAAATCCATACATGTATTTGAAAAAGTCACATGGACATTGAACTTGGAGAAGAAAGCTAAAACAGATGAGCCTTCTCATGCACATGAAAAAGTAGATCTACCGCTTAAATTTGCCCAGCTATTGCTGCTTCAAAGTCAGCAACCAAAGTTCGGAGAATATATTTTTTAAAAAAGAATTTTCACTTTGCTTTCGCAGCAAAAAATTTCCTACACACACTGTATTGTTTCTATTTCAGAACGAGGAAAAGCATGAGAAAAGTACACACACCTGCTCCACTTCTTTCATGCGATAAGTACGCTCACTACAATATCCAAAGCATTTTCCGAAAAGGATTCTATTGGACTATCAAAAATGTATGAGTAGACATTCACGATGCCTCACGATTCACAATGCATCAGCAATATGTTCTTCATTTACTCTATTACCTAAAAAAATGTAGAAAAAATTCACGCACCCTCTATTTTGTGAAAAAAATCTATAAGGCGTATGTTGTAGGCACTTTCTTTTTTGTTTAGTCATGCTTTTCAAGTGCAAATTCCGTGGTGCCGACAAGTATATGCTAAGCCATGCACTTTTTTGGCAGTCACTGATAAACTGCTGCAGCGTGAGTAGGCAAGCGTACCGTACTGTAGACTACGGCGGCAAAGGTGCTCCGTACGTCGCATTCATCGCGTATGCTGTTTCAATCCGTCCCGAATATTGTATTAAGGTGAGGTATGTGACATTAATTAAACAGCGTGCTGCGCGTCTTGTCCTCTTAACTGCACTCGTCATTTCAGCAGCCCGTCATTTCAGCATCCCCTTCTACCCAAAAATCCTTTTCACCAACGAAAAATTTTCCCCTCAGCGCACTTAACAGCACTTCTGCAAACAAACATTCTTCGGCAATAAAATATAAATATTCGCCAGGAAATGAGAGAGGAGAGATCTAGATATTCACCAAAAAATCTTATACAGAGAAAATTTTAAAGACTTATGCACGATTATTTACAAAATACACCATTGCCATTTATAGTGTATCATTAATTAAACGAAATTCTAAAAAAGGGTCAAGCCCTTATCGCCAAATTCAACCCTTCTCCCTCATCTATCCCTTTCTATGCGAGAAGCCCCAATCCATTTTTTTATGATTCAAACTTTTTACCAAAATCAATGGAGTCTCTCTCATCTCCCGGTCTTCGCGGGGTCTCTAGAAAGATTTGTCGGTGAGTGAATAGGTGGGTAAAACTCAAAGTTCCTGCGGGTGTCAATACTCCGATGCTCGGCGTCGAGGAAGGGCGAGGCACGAGGTGGGCGCGGGAGTATCCGCACACACATGATCGCGAACATCTTGCATTTTGTCATCCGAAGAAAATTTTGAGCGACAAACGTCGAAACATTTCTACGAATGCACGGTATTCTATTACATTTTACTAAAATTAATTTTCTACAAAAATCTTCCAAAAAATTACAAAAAAGCACTTTTTTAGTCGATGGAAAACGGCCTTATATGAAATACACCCCTTGTACTATACAAACGATGTCAACGTTTTCCCTTTCATTTTCTTGAGACAGATGTTTGTGGTTGTTGGAAGAAGAGTGCTTCTTTATCAGGCGCGTGCCCGAACACGGAATTGGGGTGATCGCGCCGCGCGCGGCACATGTGTGCGAAGAACCGCGCCGTGCCGTGCCGCGTGCAATAAGCGGGCTCAAATTGCAATCACGTGTAAAGGAAGGCGAGGCAAGGCGTCCCGGTGATAAAAAGGGGGAGGATGACAAAGGAAGGAATATCTTCGAATGATTTCATTTTTCTGTTTCTTTTGGGGAGATAACGAAGGCGGTGAGGCCCAGAGGCGCGGCCCGGCGACGATTCACGGCGCGGCGGTGCGGTTTTATGTAGTGCAAATGTGAGGTGACACCGTCAAGAGGGTCGGGAAGTAAATGTTAATGCGCGACATCACGGCCTCGTTTCATGGCGCTCTCAACGAAAATATGACAATGGTGTCGGCGCACAAAGTATGAAAAACTTTCGCCCAAAGTGATCAGATCTCCGTGCACCAAATTGGCGACTTCGCTGCTTGGCGTTCAAAAAAGCTTGTTCCTTCCATACATTCTACCCTCATAGGCTGTTATACTCCAACTAAATAGGACAAGAATCTTGACTTTAAAGCGACCATGACGATCTTAAAAAACGTCCAGCCCAGAAATTATTTTTTCATGGATCTTTTAAAACTTATTCAGATGTTTTCGCTCAATGACGAGGGTTGTTCGATCTCCTTTTTTTGCCGGGTGGGCTACTTCACTTTCACCTGCCAGTAAGGTCATGGCGAAAAAAGGAAAAGGAACGAGCGGTGCGGCGTACTGGATACTTTTAGCAGCATTTTACTATTCTTTTCTAGCCTCTAGACGCGCCACTTCACTAGAGTATAGAATTTCTAAAGTACAGCGTAGAAGCGTTTCTGACAAAATACAACAGCTTTTAACCCGCGCCCTACAATACTTTATTGAAAGTACAGAACGGAGGGATCAAACGCCAAAGAAGTGTGTGAAGTGTCAGCTGCTACGGACGAAGCAGTGAAGGAAAGAGGAAAAAAAGAAAACGGAAAGGCATATCTGTTCGTAAAACTCGACAGTCCAGCTTCAGTGTTATGATTCTTTTAAGTCTAAAGCGTTGGAAAATGGCACGGCGAACTCTCGAGGAAAAGGAAAAGCCCGCTATCACAATTGTTACCTCTCATTGTTTCTCATGCACAAAACTATATTATAACCTTTTTTAATTTTTTGAACTGAGCTTTAAAGACAAAAAAAATGTTTATACGCCGGGTTTCTGACACTCGTGGACATCCTAATCCCCCTATGATATAGGAACTATTAAGTTATTCTA
>Ga0058701_10000911_pt1 | contig 20222 bp, 13 predicted proteins | sample AgamicOrMae_FD_97039 | JGI IMG/M metagenome (GOLD analysis project Ga0058701, IMG submission 97039) | Agave microbial communities from Guanajuato, Mexico - Or.Ma.e | ecosystem: Host-associated > Plants > Phyllosphere > Phylloplane/Leaf | place: Guanajuato, Mexico | collected 2012-06-04
GCGTTGTCAAGTGGACGAATAAGTCCACCCCCTGCAACCGCCCACACATGGGTGTATTGCGGTTGCCTACCTCGGAGTCAGCCCGGCGATTGGGTGATCCCGAGCGAAGGCAGGTAATCGCAACCGCAGCACACGTGGTGGCAGTTGCACCTAGCTTAATCCGAATCATTCAATTTTGATACATTGGAAATTTAACTTCTGAAAAAAAAATCACTGGCGCTATATCGACTTAATTTCAGTGAATTTTCACTGATTCTCGGAGACTCTCACTGATTCAAATTTAGAGTGCAAAGGTGGAGGAGGGGGCAAAAAAAATTGTTAAGACTTTGCGCGACTTGTCACGCGTAGAAAAATTACTATTATATCGGATGTCTCAATCGTTTTGTGCTCGCTTTTGTGCGCCTTCACAAAACGTTTGTCCAACAATATTAGCAGTCTACTTACCGCAACGGAGCAGAGCAAAACGGCGAACGACGCCAAGAAGAGTGTAGAGGGAACCATGGTGTCTCCAAATAAGTTTCTGCCGTCTATGGTGGCATGTGTCTTATAAATACTTTGTCCCTAGCACGAAATGCAGATATCTCGTCGTACTTTAGCCCTGTCTTAATATTAACCCGGCTCTTGTGTTTGTCTCGTGCACACTCAAACATTGTGATATCTCGTATGAACTGCTGTTGTGATGGGTTTGGGTTGATGACATGGTTTTACGTTGAAGCGATTTGACTTCAGTCATACCACCCGATGAAAACATCCGGGTGTCTGAAATACCCCATTCCTGTGTCCAGCAAGGAAAAGAAATGTCTCGTTTCTTGGCCTAACAATGTAAGTATGCCGTTTACTAGGCGCAAGGTTTACTACTAGGTGCCAAGAAAGAAGTTTTAGGTTCGGGTTGACGCATTAATCCGGACCACTTTACGAGTAGCCCTTACGGATGTGCTTGACCATTTCATACGTGTGTTGTGGCTTGTTTTGGGCTTCGTTATGTTGCGACCCGTCTTTCGTGTTATCATGCTCCCGTGGGGCTCCTGTCTACCGAGCTTGACCTATACAAGATCCGGATCTTGTATAGATCTATAGATCAGTATAGGTCATACCTATACTGATCGGGAAAGCTCGTAGGTCCAATAGCAGCAACAACCTGCAATTAAGGCTGACAAGTGGATGTTTTACAAGGCGTTTCGGTATAAGTGTGCCAAACGATAATGGGTGGTAGGGATCGCTAATGTATAAGAAGATTTTGTCAAAGGACCCTTGTACGGAAATGAACAGTTAGTTTGGCGTCCAGACGAATATGTAATGAGTTTTTTCATTTACCCATCGTTTTAGCTTTAAGAACTATCGCCCGAGAAAAGTGTCTTTATAATTTAGTTGTTCTGCATAGTTTCAGGAAACTCTCATTTTAGGACCTTTGTCATATCTCTGAGTTGTAAGATGGTAGAAGCCAAAGACAAAATGTAAACATTGTCCCATCGGAAGCTGCTTTCTCGTATCTCAGTTTCCTTATTAGATTAACGATACGCCTATGTCACCAACCCTCGCAACAATCCTAAAGCTGTCCTTTCCTTTTCCTTCTCCTCAGGTATTTTGTTAATAATTTATTCCTGCTTTTATACTATTGGGCGGAAGCTTCAATACCTACGACGTGGGAAAGCTGAGGAATCCCAAACCTTAAACTTGGCGCCATCCAGCGGCAGCCGCCCGAACTGACGGCCGTACGGCATGTAAAGGGTCGGCAGTTTGGACTGCTGCCGCTAGATGGCGCTAAAATCTGTTTTGGGATACTGCACAGTTTTCCCACGCCGTATAGCCGCCGTGGCCACCTTCCCTTCCTTCTCAGTACTCAGGAGTTTGAATTGGGAGTTCTTACGGGAGTCATCAATCTAGTTGACTCTGTTCACAGTCTACTGAATATATTCGAGCTCTAGCAATTCATCTAGCTTTTTTCCTCTTGTTATCAAACCTTTCCATAGAGGTCTCAATGGTGCCATATTTATCCGTGCCGCTGTCGTAGGGTGTTGAAGCTAAGTTGCCGTGTCCGTGCATTGGCATTCCCTCTGGAAAATGCAATATCTGTACATTTTTTGTGGGTCCATTTTAAATAACAAGAAACGAGGTAAGAAATCATATTGTGAACTCAAGCCTGGAATTTATCCTTAATAATTTTAGCGCAGACATGCCATATTAGTGCACATTAGTGCACAAGAAAAAATTGCTTATGTGTAGTGTATTCGAGGTGCGGTCGGAGATCTTTAGATGTTACTTGTAATAGGTTTTGTGCCATAAGAATTCCCAGTCTAAATTCCGATAGAGATTTTGATGAGGGTATTTCGATGTGCAATAGCAAATCCGACCGGAAATCCTATTCAAAATCCAATCAGAATACAAGAGCCATTCGGAAATCCGATTCGAAATCCGATCGAAAACGGGGGACTCTAAGACTCAAGTCGTAGCTTCCTGTTCGAAAGTAATGCTTTCCGATAAGATATTTTCCATTTTTTAATCGGAACTCCATGATTGGATTTTGGGTTTCACTGCATTGCGTCTACTTTCAATGGTATTGAATTCGACTACAGCTGAATTAATGGCATCGCTATCCACAGCGCTAAAAATTTATTAATTAGGGGTGGTGCGACCTCATGGTTTGTGCACGTTTCCTTAAAAATTTCCATTTAGTTGACGTGACGTTCCAAATAAAAGTATTTCAATAAGATTCACTGTCCATACAATCCATACGATTTAAAGTCCATTCCAATAAGATTTACAGCTCCACTCAAAGATCTTGTTGCTAACTCTTTTCATACCCTGCTTTCCATTCAAAGATAGACAAATGCCGAAAAATACATTTGGTTGCCTGTGCAAACTTAATTCTTTAAAAAAATAAATAAAAAAAATCAAACAAACAAACGCACCGCGAGGTTTGTTTTAGTTTAATATTCCTGTCTAAAGGTCCTGACCAAGCTACATCACTTGTAGTGGCAACCAAGTTGTCGGGACGAATTTAATGCAAATCTCAAGTGCTTGGGCCCTTGCACTTCGTCGAGAGTGCGCAGCAGTGCGTCAGAATGACAGAAACGTAGTGTGGTAAAAAAATATAAATGAAAGTAGAATTTTTGTCGTACACCTTTAATCAGCATCATGCACAACAATAAAAACGCCGCTGAAAATACACTCTGTGTGTATCGCAGAATACCGGTACTGTTTCCAGCATATTTTTTTTAAAAAAATGAATGAAACGCTTACTTTTTATCTCATAATTCTTGCAGAGCAGGAGATTTTTCAAAAACAAGTGTTAACCGTAGAATGAAGTGGGTCGCATCAAATCCGGAAATCACGGTCTTGGGTCGTGTGACCATACCCCCCATTTCTTCCTGATGATGTCCTTGATTTCCTCGATTTTATCGACTATCTTTTGGCCTGTTTCTGGTGGGGGCACTGGTTTCGGAAGGCCGTCGCCCAAGGGGCCGGGAATGGCCACACCACCGCCGCCTTGGCGTTGCTCGTTGATTCGCTCTCCAAGAATTTCGGCAAGGCAGTTTCCTGCGGCCCGTTTTGTTGAACTTTGTTCGATGCACTGAATGATTTTACCTCGGAATTCCTCCCTAAGAATGTCTCTGCGTCCACGATCGCCCTCTGCCTGTAAACAAACATTCCCTGTCTCTTACAAGTCATACACTGATTGCGAACAAAAGAATGGCCCTTTGGGATGTGGTGTACGACCTTTCTTGGGTTTGCATTTAACGCATAACAGCCCAAAGTATTTGGAGTGAAATTTAGCGTAAGAGGAATTAGAAGGATTTTTCCAAAATACGGAATTTGAAGCTTTGGAAAATGCCTAAATTATTAAATTTCAGGTTTCCAGAGGGGTGATATCTTTTAAATTGTAACAATACGGAACTGAAAAGATCCTCTAAAATATTTTTTTGTTTACGAACGGCATCGCTGGGCGGGAGTGTGTTAATGGCGTACTCAAGCAGTGGGCGAGTAAGTCCACCCCCTGCAACCGCCCGTACGAGGGTGTATTGCGGTTGCCCAGCTTGCAGTCAGCCTGGCGATTGGCTGATTCTGAGCGAAGGCAAGTAATCGCAACCGCAGCAGACGTGGTGGCGGATGCAGGGTATGAGCGAATTTATCTGTCCACCAGAGTGGACGAGTGTGGGCTGATTGTGAGGTTTGGTAAGCAAGCATTTTTGTGCGTCTTCACAAACCGTCTGTAAAAAAATATTGCGGGCGCGAACTTACCGCAACGGAGCAGAGGAAAACTGCGAATGCCGCCAAGAAGAGTGTAGAAGAAACCATTGTGTCTCCAGTTAAGGTCCTCAGTGGTGTCGTCTCTGGTGCACGTTTCTTCTTATAAATACTTTATCCCTCGCACGAGATGCAGACATTGCGTTGTGTTTAAGCCCTGTCTAAGAGTTTAGCCTGCTTTTTTATCTCTCGTGTACATTCAATAAACATTGTGAACTGCTATTGTCATGTGTTGGGGTTGATGACTTGGTTTTAGGTTAAGGATTGACGAGTTCAGTCAAGCAATCTCATGATCAAAATTTCCGCAACCCCAGTCTCGGACTGCTTGAAGAAGCATCAAGAACATTTTAAAAGAAACCTTGCTAATTTTTAAAATTCTTGAATGCAGTCAACTACATTTATAGCCGAAGCTCGGAAAATGCGCAAGACAAATCGTTAAAATACTGCTGCGATAGTTTTACTTACAGGCGGAGTTTTAATTGCAAACTCTGATTTAACAGCATCTACTATATTTACATTCTAGTCTAGTTTGGTTGTTTTCAAAAGTAAAAAAAAGGAACAATATAAATATTACACGATAGCTCTCCGTTTTTTTTTTTTCGTCTGGTAACTATCGATATCTCGAAAACTAGCCAAAATAAGATATAATCCGATGTAGAAATATTATGGTATACCTGATTCTTTTACTTGTAAAAACCAAAATTAACTTATATTTTTTATTGATGAAAAAAAAAGATTGATCTAAAACTGAATGATTTCCTATTCATACATGCAGGTTATATTTTTTTATATGAATTTGTCTCGGTCCATAAAATTTAAAAGTGCTTTCATGTTCCCGGGCTCAAACCACTAACAGAGTTCATGAATCCCCCCCTCCCCCCGGCTAAGGGGGTTACACTAGTGCATATGTACCCGCATACGCGGCCCCTGACTGCCAGGTATTGTGTATCCCCCCCCCCTATCAAAACTTTTTTGATATCGCAGCCGTTAAATGAGTAATACGCTGAAACCAACTTTCAAGATGGCGTCTGTGAGTTCCCTCTTAAATGCATCTTTTTTTGCTCGGAGCACCTACCTGTTCTGACGGTTACACCGAATTTGTTATAGTGTTGAAAATAACGTAAATCGCACTTTAGTCGTTGATATTTCCTTTTTTAATTACTGTGTTAAAAGTTTTAAAAAATGGAATTAGCGAATCCTGGCGCTAAGAAAACTGGCTTCCGCGTTCTGTACGCCATATTCGTTGGCGCCTTCATCGCCAATCATCTCATTCGACGTAATGCATGTTTTTCAAGGTACTTAATCCTTGCTTGCGGAATCGAATCTCTCCACGAAACCGAATCTGCTCTGGGCTTGCACGTGTAACTACATACCCACCCAGAGTCGTAATTACGGTCTTAAGGCTTGTCTTGGCCTGGCGCGGCGTTGTCAAATGTTCTTGAAATGTCCCCATTTGACTTTTTGACCTGAGCACTCCCTTTGCCTCATTGCGTGGGTGTTGCTTGAGCTCTGACGCAACCGAGCCGGACGCCTGTGTTTTTTTCTGGAAGAGGCGTGGCTGGAGTGCATGTAGTGCAAGTGAAACACCCAGCTCTACTGGGTCAAACTAATAATAGCCTAGTTCAGGGGACTTAATTGAATAGCTTTATTGGGGAAGGCGTACCCGTCTTGTTTGCAAAGTAAAACGTATTTTAACTGTTCTATTTTTGGGACGTTACTTGACCATATCTTGAAAAAGTCTGGGCGAGAACTTTCCATTGCTATAATTTTCTCTCCCTCGTTTTTTAAGATAGACACTCAAGAAGCAATGTTCGCGAGAAGTTTTCAATTATTGTGAGATGCATACAAAAACGGCATTTTATGAAACTTCATCAAAGTATTGCTTTTGAAGATATTTTCAGTTAGCAAATGGGCTTGATGATGTTTTTGAGCTTCACTGACGAAAATATAGGCTACCTCGTATTTCCATGTAACTAACGAAATCGCACACAGCTTTTTCAGAGGTCCTTCTTGTGGCTTATAGGTCATTCCGTTTTATCCATATGCCATCAACACTGTGAATTTTTAAAAATCAAGTTGTATTAATTTAGATTTTGAGGAATCGTTCATCAGTGAATGGGTAAGTACCCATTCACGGTCATCTTATACAAAAATTAACTCGTTCGAATTTCCCTCAGGCAACCTCAACTTTCAGGCCTGTACTTTAGTCGCCGTGTTCATACTTGAATATTTTCCTTGTGTTCCAAACATATTTCTCGGAGTAGATCTTTAAGACTGTATTGTCTGTTTTTGAAGAGGACCATCAGTGGTTTATGGGTTGAGCCTTGGTGGTTTACATTTGGATGATACCGAGTTCGGTCAGCGTCGTACCCTTTCGGAGAGGCTCGGAATCATAATGTTTGCGAATCGCTCAGCTATGCAATCGTATACGGGTAGCTATCATAAACGCCCATTTTTAAATACGCCAACGCCGCCGCTACAACCAATGTTCAAAACCGCCAAATTTCAAATCCGCCAACGCAGCTACCCACCTAACCTTTGACTTTGGCGGTTATGATTATTGGCGCTTATGGATACTGGCGGGTACGGCGTTGGCGGTTTTGAAATTTGGCGTTTTTTGGTACCGCCCCAATCATAAAAATCAACTCGGAATAAGACTTTCGGAGTTTGACGGCGTCTGCAGGAAGCTTGTTGAATGACAATGGTGAAGGTAGCGGCTTTGAAATGGGACTGCAAATCCATTACATAGGAAGGCGGAGACGCTCGGCGGAAATAGTTCGATCAGCTGAGCGGATAACGACCTTCGTTTGCTCCTTGCTCCTTGCCATCCCCCCCCCACCGCTCGGCGCGGCGTCTCCGAGCGGCGAGCGCGCACAACACAAACCCACACTAACTGTTTCCAATCAAACTGCAAAGAACTAGCGGCATGCTAGCGGTGACGCTCGAGATGCAAGATGTGCGAATAGAAATATCGATCTGTAATCTTCCAGCTGCGATCGACAGTCGATCTCTCGATAACTTCTCAAATCCACATTACGAATCATCGTTAACACGCCGCATACCTTTCCAGGAGCAGTAATCTTTAGGTAGAAGACCGGATTTTAAATGGGGCAGAGCAGGTGAGAATGGCTTTTTTAAAGCCATTCTCACCTGGGCAGAGTGTGAATAGTCACTTCGCATTTGTAATAAAGTGCTCAATGAGGGTGGACTAACAGATGAGAGATGCAACTTGAAAAAAGTTTTGGTTTGGACAAATGGTCCTGAACCATTCCGACATGAGAGCTTTGGAAGCTCTCATGATTCCGACCATGATTTTTAGAATGGCTATCCCTATGAATGCCCAATGCTTCAATGAATTTTGCCATTGAGGGGACGGATCGAAGGAGTCCACATGCATTTGTCTCGTTTCTAGGGCTGAGCTTGTTCATGCTATTGCATGTCGCCCAGGTCATACCCCGCCGACAACTTGTAACAAGGGCTCGATTTAGTCTGTAGCTTTAACTGTGACGAGAGTTGTTCCGTGCTCAACGAAGATTTAGTTATATCGATCGGAACCAAATTTCTTACATCTATCGAAAACACTGTTTTTCGGCGGTTGTTGATGTGTGAAGAAGGTCAGTAATGCACTAAGGCTGGCTGAAGTGTAACTGTCAGCGCTCAAGTGTTTGTTCAAAATCAGCCTGATCGTATTATGAACTCTCAAAATAAAATTAAGTGGTTCTTAATATACCCCGGCACTAAAGATGATTTTGGTCGGTAAATGAGTACTTTTTTTTCCTTCGGGTAGATCTCTTGTGACAAAAATTTCAGTTCTATACTCAAAATATGCGTTATGGTTTTTGTGCCCACACACCCAAAGGGAGAAGTATTCATTTCCTGTGCACTTTCCAGCGCAGCATCTTTTCCGACTGTGTAAACGATCTCCAGTGATTCCACCGTGTTTGTTGCAGGCTGCTTGAGCGAGACCGTGTCGCCTGTCGCATCCACCGTCAACTCGAGCAAAGTGCCCGCTCAGCCCCGTACAACGCCTTCCCCCGCATCAACGACGCATGAGATGCCCCCGTACATCTTCCCAAAGGACAAAGCAAGTCCCCCAAACTCCAGTTTGCTGAGGCGACTCAACCAGACGCAGGTCGTCTACGTAAGTTACAACGCCTCGGAAAATGAGAGCGTCGCCAAGGGGCCCGAGTACCGCAGCCCCGACACCGACAAGTCAGCCGTCCCAGTCGATACAAACCCCCTTCATTCGAATCAATACGAAACTCATCCAGGACCTGGACAAGTCCCGCACCCGGAGCTGGCGCGGCAAGCAGAAACATCAGAACCGTCCCACGAGGCGCGGCTCCAAAAACCAGCCAGCTCCTTGGGACGAATGCCATTCTTGGAGCCGTCGAAATCGGCGGCCATCTTGGCGGGAATTCTGGCGTCGGTGGCGCTTCTAGGTTATGTTGGCCTTTTCGTGTGGAGGCGGTTTCTCGAGTGAGTATGAATCTGGTTTTAACCTGCGGTCAGGGAGTGCTTGGGAACGTTCTAATGAACAATACAGGAGGATTTTTTGACTTGAAATATTGTGGAAGAGCAGTGGAACCATGAGGGTCCTGCAGGAAGCCCGACGCTATCTGATAACCACTTTACCAAGTGTTGCAAATAATGGCTTTGCACTACAAAGATGATATATCGCTACAACAGAGGCCCTAAAACACACGTAGCGCGGTTTAGTATTACCGGGTGCGGATGATGGTGTGGCGAAACTGCGGAATCCGAAACCCTGATTTTTGTGCCATCTAGCGACAGCAGCCTCAACTGACGACTCTCTTCACGTCCACGGCTGCGTGGAGAGAATCGGCATTTTGAGCTGCTGCGACTAGATGGCGTCAATTTCGGGACTTGGGATTCCACACTTTTCCAAATTTTTTCTCATGCGGTAATTTATTTCTGAACAAATATGTAGTTTTCAATCAAGCACATTCACAGTGCATTGTCAAGTGTGCCCATCTCTTTCAGGCAGTCGGGTGGAAAGAGGGCTGTGCGGATTGTTTGCAGGCGTTATTCGTATGCAATCGTTAGTTCGTTTCTTGTCGTTCGTTATTTCGCACAAATAGACGGGCGAACAGACTGATTCACAGACGTTTCGCTGAAAACATGTTTATATGATGTTTTGGAGGACGAACAGAATCTGGTCCCATTTCGAACTCGATTTTTCGCGCAATTGACATTGAAGGAAGAGACTAGAGGTGAAACAATCTTTATCTGGTTGACGAAACCGTGCGTTGAAGTCTCTACAGGAGTGCTCATTCATAGTCCTTTTCTTTATGAAATGGAACTAACGTCGTGAAAAATCGAGCAGTAATGGCAGCAAAAAGTAGGGAATCAGCTTTTTCTTGCATAGAGCATAATTATTTGCCTCTTTATGTGAGTTGTTACATGCACGCTAGTGACGTTACAGAACGGGGAGGGTAGGGAATCATCGGTATGTACCATGCGGATGCTGAGCCCCGCCGGATTGTCGCGAAATGATGATGCTACCATCCGGACAGGGATGCCGTGCGGTTGCCTATCGTTCGGCTGACTGATGCAAGGCCTGAGCGTCGAGCAAAATTCAAGGAATATAATCGCTAGATTAACAGCGTTTCAAGTTTGGATTCATAACTCGGAGCGATTCGTGCCGTTGAAATATGACTACGTTATGTTTAAATTATTATGATCCCTTCACTGGATCATGGATTTTTTTTTTTGCTATGGGGGTTCTATCATTAATTATTCTGGATAATAACAATCTATTCCTTCAGAGACTTTTGTGATGTGTCGTTAAACATAGTCTATTATTCCAATTGCCCTCCCGAGGGCTTCTTTGTCGCCGGCTGACGCGCGCCAACGCGACACAGCTCAGAAGCTGCCCCAAGCCGCGGTGAGAAATGGAGAGTCAACCTTTACTCTAAATTTGGGTATCCTTCTTGTGAGTAAGGTGACCCAATTATTGCCGCCTCGCTTTCAGTTTCAGGTCGGAAGATATTTTACGAAAACAAAATGGAAAGGCAATCTCTTATGGAAATAAAGCAGGACACAGTTCGAACAAATTAGTTGTTACAAGAGTTGAGGAATGAATGAATAGTTATCCACAGTCCACAGTGACATCACATCTGGAGCGATTCCTCCAATTAGAAAGAAAAAAATATGCTAACAGACAGCTCGTAACCTGAGTATTTTGTCGTTTTGAAGTTTTATGCAGTTTAATTTAAGAGTTGATAACAGAAATTTCAGGGAGTTTCTCTAATTCACAAAATGTGTCAGGTCAGTGACTGACAAAGAAACTTATTAATCTGGCAACTAAGTACCTTTGGTAGGAATGAAAAGACGATGCCACTCACCTCATAACACGATATTTTGTCATATTTTCCCAGGAAACACCAATTATTTCTCGTTTTTACATCAGTCTTTCGTATTAGTAAATTTAAAATCCACAGCTTGAATTAAACCTAAAGCTTCCGGGAGCAGTCTTGACTGTTGACCGTTTACCTTCAACTCGGAGGAGTTGTGTGTCATGAGGATATCTCCATCAAGGATGACTTGGGAGAACGTTGACGACAAATTAGGCCTTTATTAAAAACTGTATAACACGTCGCAAAAGTCTCAAAAATGGATTGTCGTCGAAACATTCAAACGAAATTGATAATAATGTTTCCGTAAAGCTGTAATTACAAGTTAAGAAGACCACGTAGATATTTTAGCGGCTAGAATCACTCCGAATCAGGCATTGAAATCTGTTTTAAATTAGTCATTCCGTAAGTCGAAATTCGCTCGCCTATGCGTCGGAATAGGCACGCCTTGGATCAGTCAGCCGGAGGGTAGGCAACCGCCTGACACCCGCGTCCGGATGGTAGCATCATCATTTCGCGACGATCCGGCGGGGCTCAGCATCCGCATGGTACAGTCTAAAAGGTATTATGAATACCAAGAAGAAACTCAATCTGATGTCTGCTCATCTTTTCAAACATCCTGTTCTCTAAAAATTTTAATATGCTTAATTTGAAAACCTATCAGTTAACTTTTAACCCTGACCCTCACTGAAAAAAAGAAAAGAAAAATAGACGGATTCTTATTTGAATTGGTCGATGGCCAAAAGTCTGGTTCCTAATCGCGAATGTCAGGTCAACACGCTTTTTCATAAAAAATGAGAAGTTTTAAATTGTGGACCTACGGTTTACGAGTTGATTAAGTAGTTCGCACGAGTTTGCGCGAACACACCCTCCCACCTTTATTTCGGAAAACGGAGCAGGTTGTATCTTTGTGAAGCGTTTAAAAAAAATAATGGTAGCCTAATTCTGCGAATCGAAAAGGAGTATCTGATATTTCCATAGTGCTCTTATAGCATTCTCATTGTGGCAAAAGAAAACTAAAAGTGGACTTTGCTTGCAGGAGGAGATATGGAAACAGAGAAATGCTCGTTAATGACGAAGAATGTTACGACGCTTCTGATCCAAAGAATTTTGAGGTAAGAATCGACTTGGATTTTATTAAAAAAGGTCATGGGAACTACCATCTAAGCAAACGAGACGTAGGAAATCGAATCCAAGGATACAAGAGGCCTTTGATCGAGAACCTGACACGCCCCACTATTTCGGAAGGATAGCATTTCAACAGTTTTCCTTCACTACATGTTGAAGGGTAGCATATACTTACTTTCTGTGCTCGATATATATGGCCCATGTATAGCTCATATATGGTCCATACATGGCTCACACATGGTATAATATTGGGCATAGGCTGTACGTCATCCGTATACGGCACTTTTTCACTGGCATGGGATGCCATTTACGGCATTTCTCAGAGAGAGAATTTCACTCGTATTTTCACCCACTCCCATGTCCAGTACCTACAATTGCTCAATGCACAATCATTGTCCCCACCCCTGTGTGCTCCTTCCCATGTTGACATGTAAAAATGTAGGCCTAATCTCCATGGAGATAGCTCTACTTTCCCAATGATTATCTCCCAAAGTGAGTTCTCCATATTCCAACTTGCCGCTACACTCATTTTTTGCTCATCTTCGGGAACTTACTTTGTCGACGCTACCTCGCGGTCGAACCGCCGTGTGTGAAGGTGGAGTGCCTGGAGTCCTCAAGGGCATGAGCGACCAAACGGATGTTCGGATTTTAACGAATATTTTCATTGCGGACAATTCTAGTGCGACTAGTTCGAAAGTATTTTAGTTATTCGATTCGGACTTTTTTACAGACCCGCTCAACAAGACCTCCAGTCCGATAAGAAATTCACTAACGCCCAAAAATATACAAAAATACGTGCTGCGTATACGGTAATTTAGATAAAAATAATGAATTGAATGAAAGAAAGTTGGTAAAGATATGTACTTTGATACGTAACCTTATCCTACCGTACGCTTAAAGTTCTATTAACTTAATAGCATCCATTTAAAGTACCGATAAACCTCCGCGCCACAAATGTTTTTCTGCCATATTCTATGCTACGAAATCAATAGATAGATGATACCTACGTAATTGATTTCGTTGCTAACGAAAAACCCGACAAAACTGTTGGAAGGCATTCGGAGAAGAGGAGTCCATAAGTACTGCTACTGGAAAGCAGTCAGTCCTCTGACATGGATTTTCATTTCCGAATGGTTGTGTATAAGTTACTGGTAGTTGCACTCTTGGAAACAGCTCACGAGATCAACTTACCGCACACTGACGAGGAACACTCGCTTAGCTTCGAGTGTTTGAAAGGAGTTATACATCAATCCCAGGTTCACAACGTCCTCTTTGTTTGTGTATCTCATTCATCATTTTGCCCAGTAGAGTTCTTTGCTCGTAACTCTGATATAGCCTGGACATCTGTCGACGACGCCAATGCCACTGGTCTCAAATTTTGTAGACAAGATATTTGTGTAATGTCTGCTGAGGACTTCCCTACAATGAAGACTCTAATATCAACGCAAGCGTGGCGATGTAACGGCAGTAATGTGATCCTGACATTTCCCACAAATGTATCACCAAATGTCATTGAACAGAAATGGATTTTCGCAGAATCTTGGAGAGTGGGAAGAATTGATATTGTCATCATCCTTACAGACACTTCCGACTGTAAAGTGATTTCGTATATTCCGTTTAAAGAGGACGGTCAGTGTGAAGACACCTCTCCAGTGATGATAAGCACATGGCCGACACTCGAAATGTCGCCGAGATTTACCTATTTTTCTGAAGACAGAATCTCCACTCTACGGGGATGTAGTTTCACTCTCAACTACTACGGAGAGGATCACACTAATTATGATCATATTTTTCCTTTTTTACCCTTTCTACAAAACGCCCTTAACTCGTCTTTTCGATACCAGCCATACGAACTGGGGGAGAAATATGAGGTGAAAAACATAACGAGCGGAGCCTATGTTTACAACTTTATTCTTCAATCCTATCTCCTTAATATCGGTTTCGCTCCATACTTCACGAAACGACGTCAAGAGGTTTTAGTTATACCCGATCAGCCGATGTCGTCTGTTCAGTGGTTTCGACTCATCAGCGGGCTTTCAATTCCGGTGTGGTGTGCTGTCCTTGTATTCTTCGGAGTTTTCTCTCTGATTTTCTACAAATATTTCAGGGGTAACAGAGACTTTGCTTCTGTAATGGTGTTCACCTTGGGTACTTGTATCAATTCGCCAAAAGTTCCTTCAAATGCGGCATGGCATTTCCGCGTTTTCTTGTTGTTGTGGAAGTGGATCTCCTTTCTGGTTGCTTCCAGCTACGTGTGCACGTTGCTTAGTCAGCTCACTGTGCCCTTTCAATACGATAGAATACGCTCAATCCAAGATTTTTTGGAAGCAGATGTGACAATAAGTGTGCACCCTCTTAGAAAAAATGACCAAATCTTGTACGAAATTTTTAACAACCCTCGCTATCGCCCTTTGAAGGATAAAGTTAAATACATTGCCGGAATGCCCTTGTATAAGGGACGTTATGACGTGGCATATATTTTTAGCGAAGAATGGATAGGCGAGGTGTTTGCAGGCAAACCGTACCATGTCTTGAGAGACGAAGTGCTCGCGGTAACCCTTATCACACCTCTTTGGCTGGCGAGACCTTCTCCGTACGAACGAGTGTTTTGGATGGCGAGCATTCGCGTGGACGGCGCGGGCTGCCGCGCTCTGTATGAGCGACATTTGAAGATGAAGAACTTCTTCAGATTGTTGTATTCTGCAATGAGCGAGCCGAGTGCAGAGAGGGATGGCCCAAAACGTCTAACGTTAAAATCGTGTGCGGCGATTTTTCTCGTTTGGGTCAGTGGGTGCAGTGTATCATTAAGTGTTTTCATATATGAGTATGTCAGTGGTTCTAGCCTCAAATTCCGATCCCACAATGAACAATCGTCAAAAGGAAGCAAGTCCAATGGAACTGGGAGGGGTAACTGGGATAGGCCGTCTCGATAGCGGAGCGAACGCTAGCAAGCGCGCGAGTCACTCATTTACTGACTGGCGAGTAATGCGATTGTCGGCGAGTCGAAGTGGAGCGATCCAGCTCGCTCGACCTGTCGCTGACGTGCTCACCGAGTCGCCCGCGATTTCTCGGAAACTTACGCTACGTAGTAGTACACCTGGAATGTGAGACACACTATCGTTTGACTTGTGATGGGGAATTACATTTTTTTTGCAGTTCTCTTTTTTGTTTGTCGAGAAACGTTTGCTAAGAAGACCCAAGGAACCGGATTGTTCAAAGAAATACTGGTTTCAAACATTTCAATTAAGAAACAATAATTTTTTATTCCTGAAGTATGCGTTACGAGCTACAACTTTCGCTCTTATTCAAACTGGCTACAGCTAAGATTACGGACTTATCGCTATCGCCACATCTCTCTGAACAACCAATCTTTTAATATTTGCCATAAAATGTAAAGCATTCTACTTCTACAAGTTTGACTTTTAACATTCGATCATTCTTGTTTAAAATGTAAATAAAGCAACCACATTTTTTATCACCCGTCGTAACTCAATGAAAAAAAAAACTTTTTTCATACCCGCAAGTTTTTAAGAAAGTGGTGCGAGTTTTAAGAAATCGAAGGCGACAGTCGGAGTCGTCGGCGAGCTCGCGGCTTCGCTCGGAGGGGAGGGGATCAGCAACAAAGTATCCCCAACCCCCATCAAACGGAACGATGTATGCAATTCGACTCGCGTGTGCTAACCATGCCGTCGCATTACTTTGACGTAATATTCCATAACGCAGTCCCCCCCCCCCTCCGAATCTAGCAGAATTTATTTTCCCCTTGTACGACCTTTCCAATAATGAACGCTGCTGTTAGCGGAGTTGCGTGGTCGTGCGATTGTTTTGAACGAGATAAATTTCTGATATATGTATGCGTGTTACATCTGAATAAATCGCATGTCGATAAAATATTCGTGTCATATTTCATTACCCCCCGTGGAACAATTTTAGGTAATAAGCTTGTGACGAAGACGATGGACTTACAAACTCATTTTTTGCTCGGCTATCTTTCCATAGTTCCATCACACAATCCAACCTTCGTTTCATTTTTTTTCTCTCTACGCTGTTCTCTGCTCCCATCGATATTTCTTCGTTATTAAATTTTTGTCCGGTCCATTTTTAGTCCTCCTGGACATCGTGCGACCTCCTGTTATTTTTCAATTTTCTCGCCTTTCTTGGTCTCTTTCTTTGTCCCTTATTGTTAGCGGAGATATTTCATCTTTCTTCCCGCATAACTTCATCCCCCGGAAAATACACTCAGTTGGTCAATGCGTATAATGCCGCCACAACCTTGTTAAGATTCGCGCCTTGTGCCTTGTGCCGCGCGTCGCCTCCGCTCCTTCCTGGTGTCGCCTACTTTGCAGCGGTAGGACACCGGTACCGCTAGGTCAGGTTATGAGATTAAGGCTCGTGTCTCGTTTCGTTCGTCTTGGTGACGGAGGGTGGACATTAAGAGGTCTAGTCCCTCTTTTAAGCTTTCACTTCGGGATCCTGAAATAGTCCAGAGACTTTTTGCCGTGTTAAAACCAACAAAAACCACGTTCAAAGCCGCCGAGACGGCCTTTCCCTTCCGAGAATCCATAGCATATCCATACATGGATTTCAAAAAAATCAACGGATATCAACATGGATATCCATAACTTTTGGATTTCAGTCTTCAATTATCCATACAAGTGTGGATATCCACAGATATCCAAACAGGGACATCCATGCAAGGACATTCTGCAATGGATATCCGTAAACAATTAATATTCATGAATAGATATCCATGTTTTTTATGGATAACCGTCTTCAATTATCAATATTTTTATGGATATCCGTTCGGATATCCTTGGATTTCTATGGATATCTGTTTGGATATCCTTGGGTTTCTATGGATATTCATTTGGATATCCATGTATTGATTCGCTATGAATTCTCGATCCAGGGTTGCCCGACTCGTCCCACCGCCTTGCTCGTTGTTCGCCTTATTGAACGGAACTGGAGTCATCCAGAACGGTCCCGAAACATGTTGACCACGTTGCTGGATGGCGGATGCCTCGGAAGGGTCAAAGGACGAGGCTGATCTGATCTGGTTGTGGCTCGTCGAAGCCATTCTGGCGCGCCGTAATCGCCTAACCGTTCCCCGAAATTATTCAGCTGATTGCCTGTGGAAGAAAATCGGAGCGATGCGGTTAGCTTACAGTAGGTGCTCCTTTGTTTACCTCTTTGGCACATGTACGCACGTCTAAGTTTTTCATACTGGTGGATAATGATGGTCAAGGTCAAATAGGTTTGGCCAACCAACGTTTTCTACTCGTTTGACCGCAACGCTTGAGATTTTGCTCACGGTGCAGATTTTTCTGTCTCACGCACTTGTAGTTCGGCCTCTATGATTTTACTCAGATTCTATAGATGTTTCGGGTAGTCTATGCTTGTTGAAGGTGCGAGTATGAAGTGGGTATTAGTCTTAATTCGGTCAATCCGTGAGGTAGACCTATCAAAAGAGATATGCAATATTAAACGAAAAAGGTCGACACCTTGGCATGGTTATCGACTGAGCCATCCCAATAAAGCTACCCAACGTAACCTGTTATACCCGTGTTACCTTCATGCCGAAAAACAGGTATCTGACAAAAAAATTTAGTTTTAGTTTTTACATATTTTATGGTAATCTAAGTCGTTAGAAACTGCTAGAATTCCAACGTAAGCCTTTTAGCCTCACAAAGATTTTTTCCAACGTTAAAAAATAAAATAATAATAATAAAAATGGGATTATGAGTAATTGAAGATTGCCGAAAAACTTTTACGGTTCTGGCACAATTTAACAAGTCTGCACAAAAATTCCCAAATTCCTATTGCTTTTCCAGAAGTAAAAGCAGGTTTAATTTGATTTCACTTACTACCTTTACGCGCCAATCCTATCATAATCTGATCTGTTCAGTGCGTTTTTCCAAGCAGGAGATCTAGTCTCTATGCCTTTTTGTGAAAATGATCGTTATTCTGAATAATTCGGAAGGATACTTTTCAAACTGCTCACCTGAAACGGTCACTCCTTGACTCTGAAATTGCGCCGGTTTGATCATGGCAAGTTGAAGTTGCTTCGCCTCGCACCTTTTAATTAGTTGCTAATTACGTAGCCACCGCGCCGATCAGTAGTTTGTCGTCCGCTTGTCACTTCTTACACTCTACATTTTGAGGTTGAAAATTTCCTCTCTTGCGTTCAATCTACCGTCGCCAAACAAGCCCAGCTCAGCGAAGCCAATCAGCGGCATTGATGACAGCTGAACGGAACGATAGCGAGGCGAGGCAGGCACAAGGCACCTTCTCCACGTAGTTGAATGTCGTGTAGATGGCCCGAACTCAATGGAACGAGTCAAGTTTTGGTAAAGAATACGAAAAAGAAATCGGATCACTCTAAATCGAGTTCTTACTGGAAATATCAACTGAAAATAATTGCGCCTAATTCATAAATTACTAATTTGTTTTCAACTGCCTGAAGCACGTTTTCAGTGCGTAGAGAAAATACCCTCCTTGCTTTTGGCGTGGAGACTTGAGTGGCCTGGCCTCCACACCCATATTTCGCTTTGTTTTCAGCCATGAAAATACTTAAGTAATGGATTTTTCTTTTGTTTCAGCTGTAGGCACGAAACATCATCTCCCACATCGGATGAAAATCTTCGCACCAGTTGGAAATATCAACACTCTACCAGAGCCGCCAATATCACTTCATGGACTAAGGCTGCGAAGAGGATCTGTGCCTCATGACACTGAATAGTCTGTGGCCACGTATCGGAACCACCATCCTCTGTGCGACCACAAGCTTCCTAGCTCCCTGGGAGAGCAGAAGAGGGCTGGAAAAAACCTGCGACCAGAAGATCGAATGAAAGGAGAAGTGATCCGATAAACGAGGAATACACCACTGACAATTTAAAATCCTGGCTCGCTTTGTTCACACGTCTGATCCGCCAATGGCGGCTCTTCTCAGGGAGCGAGGAAGCTTGTGGTCGCACCGTTGCTGCCATAACGATTTTGGCGTGAACTAGGTTTCAAAGCAATCAGGCGTGCGAGCATGTTGTGTGAAACTGTCTGCCTATGGCAAACCGTGATGTCGATACTTTAATTTTTAAAGCCAGAAATACGGTTTTGTAGGGAGGAGTTTTCTACATCTCGTGTTCTTTCATCATAACATGACGATCGATGACATCCAACTGCATAGGATATGTTAACCTGTAACATTAATCATGTTACGTAAAATCATCTTGCCTTGTGCCTCGCTTCGCTACTGCTCCGCTCGGCTGTTGCCCAGCTTGATCCCGCGTTTATGGCAACGGCAGTTATTGTTGCCGAGAAGTTAGTCATCAGCTGGTCATCAGGCTTGGCGACCGTTGGGTTAACGTACGGATTGTAGGCCCACATAAAGTAAGGTTTGCTCTAGAGTAGAGAGCCTCGTAGGGAGAGTGGCGACAACTAATTCCCGTGCTATGCGCTGCTTCGAGGGATGCTTGAAACTAGCAACGCTGATTCGTGAGATGCAAAGGTAACGTGGAAGTTGAAGCCTCTCTCCCTTTGAGGCTCTCTACCTTGCTTCTCTCGGCTTTAGCGACGGAAGGTAGAACACAAGAGGTGGAAAATTCCAACTTTTTTTATAGTGAAGTGCTTTTGTACCGTCCCCCGATAAAGGCGAAAAATTTCACAAAAATATTCACTGAGTGAGAAAGCTGCTTACATATCTCCACCCTGATGGGAGTTTAGTCCCCCCACAATGCACAATGTTTCTAGGAATATGCAACGAAAACAAAACTCAGGAAAATGCATTATTATTATAATAATGATCGTCCTGTTCTCAATTATTACAACCATAATCTTGAGTTTAAGGGTTAATAATCATATCGACTGTCGTTTGATAATTTAGTGCTTTTAAAAAATCGTTACGGGCCGAGATTCTCTTTCTTTAATCGTAATTGTGATGTTTTTACAGACTTATAGTGAAACGCATTTCCAGGTGTTCTAATTTTTGCGGATTTTTCAGAGGAAGCATATTTTACCATCACCAAGGAAAAGCGTCTGGGATATTAGAGAGCAGGAACATTCTTTGAAGACAATTCTGGACTTGTCACTTCCACCCAGAGACGTCGCTGTAACAAACTGAGATGAATGCCTTCAGATTATTGATTTTGCAGGAAATGGCCTCAAGAAGATGGACTTTATCGTTTTTGTTTCTCTCTCTGCTTTTTATAGACCATTTCCTGTAGGGTAAATACCGGTACCTCGGGTTTCCGCCAAAAGTGAAGGTGCTGCTCTCTTCCTCGGAAGGACATTTCAAGGACATTTCTATGAAGTGCGAGAGGAATAAGAAGAATTAGACCTGGTTGAAGCGGAGAGTGCCTTCCGATCTAGAGGACTTGCCCTCGCATCTCGTGCCATCATCCCCAGCCGTTGCAAAGACAAGGACCAATCGTTTGTTTGGCGCCGCCGCGCACAATTAGTGTGGGAATTTCTATGCCAACA